>Ga0268255_10000083_pt1 | contig 77203 bp, 81 predicted proteins | sample AgamicOrMarz_FD_200256 | JGI IMG/M metagenome (GOLD analysis project Ga0268255, IMG submission 200256) | Agave microbial communities from Guanajuato, Mexico - Or.Ma.rz (v2) (version 3) | ecosystem: Host-associated > Plants > Phyllosphere > Phylloplane/Leaf | place: Guanajuato, Mexico...
AGGTTGGAGAAAGGTTGGAATAGAAATGTGGATATATAAGGAATTTACAAATGTTCACAAAAAAGGATTTATTGCAGCAACGGACGTTGATTGATCAACTGCGCACGCAAAATAGTCTCTCTCCTCAGAATGCTGCCAAACTCGGCCAAAGTATTGCAAGCTCGTGGGAACGATCAGCTTCTGCTGCGATTCCTAAAGAGCGTTTTGCGGCTCCTTTAGTCGAAAAAAAATCTGCTTCACAAAATGCTTTAGATATGGCTTTAAGCCAATGTGCTGACGATTTACGTCATATTGCAGAGCAGTCTTCAATGGTGATTGCTGTCGGTGATATCGGCAGTACGATTATCTGGACTGCCCCAAGTGCACAAATGCAAAGTGCTGCTGAACGTGTACATTTTGTGCAGGGTGGTCAGTGGCGTGAAGAATTTGTGGGCACAAATGCCTTAGCTTTATCTTTAAAAACTCAACAATCAAGCTGTGTTTTTTCAAATGAACATTACATGGAGTCGATCCACGAGTGGGTGTGCTATGCCGCACCGATTATCGATCCATACTCAAAACAAACCCTAGGTGTCGTTGATTTATCAACAACGTGGAAGAATCATAATAGTTTAGGAATATTGGCTGCTGAACGTTGTGCATCCATTATTCAATCTGCTTTGCTAGAGCAGCAGCGCCAGCAGTTACATATTCGTGCTTTTTCGACGCCACAAGTTAAATTTAATGGCAAAAGTCTGTTATTAACGCCGCGTCAAATTGAAATTTTAACCATATTGGCCTTATGTCCACATGGCTTAACTTTAGAGCATCTTTATCAGGCGCTCTATGGCGAACGTAAAGTCAGCATGGGCACACTTAAAGCTGAAATGTCTCAACTACGAGATATTTTGGGTGGTTTACTTGGTTCACGTCCATATCGTTTGCTGGTGCATGTTGAAGCCGATTTTTTACAAGCTGAACAAGCGCTCGATGCGGGATATGCAGCCTCGGCTTTGCAGCTTTACACAGGCGTATTTCTGGCAAAAACTGAAAGTCCATTTTTATGCGCATGGCGTGATTGCCTTGAATCACGTTTAAGCGATGCCATTTTTAAAACCCAAGAAACAGATTTATTACTCAAGCATTTAGCTCATTTCCCTGAAGCAATTGATGCGGTAGAACGTCTGATGGAACTCTTACCGAGTGAACATCCTGCGCATCAACTACTGGTGAAATACCTTGACTCACCTAAGCTTAGTTAAGTAATTTTTTGATCCAGCCACTGGAACAATTGTTGATAGACTTGTTCTCGTACTGGCTGGGCCGAAAGGACTAAGTCATGCAATCCATTGTGAATAGAGACAACCGAGACATCGCCTTTAATTTTTTTACCAAATTTTTCAATGTCTTTAACATCTAAAATTACGTCACTTTGAGTCGCATCTATTCCCCATTTTTTTGGATTTTTAGTTTGGTGCGAATGCATAATCAGGGCGGGAACGTTCAGTTTAACCCCACGGTGAATCTCTTTTTGTGCCGTATGAATCGCATGTACAAAGCTGAGTTGAACTGTAGGGGCAGAGGTCGGTTTCCAGTCAAGATTGAACTCCCATTCACCTTTGAGCTGCTTGTGAAGACTGGTGGTGTACCATTTGTTTAATTGGCTTGGGAATTTAACTTTTGGTAGATATTTTCCTACTCGACTGAGCATTGGAATACCAAACTTCTTTTCGACTAGACTTAAATTAAAGTCGTAAAACGGACTATTTGCCCATAGCGCTTTAATAAGAGGATGATCTGGATGATGGGCAGCATAAAGCGTTGCTGTCAAACCACCAGTTGAATGCCCTGCGAGTAAAACCTGAGTGTGTTGCTCTTTGCCAATAATCTCTAATGCTTGAATAATTTCGGCGTCGTATTCATTTAAATCAAGCACATTATAGAAAATTTGATGAGGCAGCTTTGAGCGGCCATATTTTCTTAAATCAAGTGCATAGAAGTCGTAACCATGAGCATTGAATTGCTCAGCCATTTCAGTTTGAAAGAAATAATCTAAAAAACCATGAATATATAGTACGGCTTTTTGAGTAGATTGAGCGGCTTTTTTACGCACTAGGGTAGCTACAACTTTTCCTTCGTAATCATTAGGAAAGTTGAGTGTGAGCTGTTCGTAGCCAGTACCTAAAATATCTGGGACATAATTTTGATTAGCTGAAGATGTATTCATTTTTATCGAGCTATTGTAATTAAGACATGCAGAATATCCTTCAATGAAATGGGCGAATTGTCAATCAGGTTTAGAGAAGGTTGGAATATAGGTTTTAAAAAAAGGGAATACCGCTGGAGCTAAGTATTCCCTAAAAAAGTAAGTCACCGGTCGGAGGGATTTGACTTACTAGAGGGACAAACTATTACATCAGGATTAAAGTGCTGCTTTAAAAATCTCCACAACTTGAACATGGTTTGCTTTACGAGGGTTGGTCAACATGCATGCATCTTTTTGAGCGTTATCGGCCATGACTGCAAGGTCTTCGGTTTTCACACCAAGCTCTGTTAAACCAGATGGAATACCAATCGATGAAGATAGTTTACGAATGGCATCAATTGCAGCATATGCAGCTTCCATCACTGTTAACCCGTGAGTTCTTACACCCATTAACTCGGCGATTTTTGCGTAACGATCTGGGCAAGCAATTAAGTTAAATTCGCAGACATGCGGTAACAATATTGCGTTACATACACCGTGCGGTAGGTTATAAAAACCGCCCAACTGGTGAGCCATTGCGTGAACATAACCTAAAGATGCATTGTTAAATGCCATACCAGCTAAGTACTGTGCATAGCTCATTGCATCACGCGCTTCGATGTTTTCACCATTTGCGACAGCAGGTTGTAACCATTGGCTAATCATCGTAATCGCTTTTTCTGCACACGCATCAGTAATTGGGTTTGCCGCTGTAGAAACATACGCTTCAACTGCATGGGTTAATGCATCCATACCTGTTGCAGCGGTTAAACCAGCTGGTTTTGCAATCATGAGTTTCGGGTCGTCAATTGCAATGAGAGGGGTACAGCGCCAGTCAACAATTGCCATTTTTACGTGAGTGTCTGTATTGGTAATAATACAAAAACGAGTCATTTCAGAAGCAGTACCAGCCGTTGTATTCACTGCAATCAGAGGAGTCATCGGAACCTTACTTTTATCGATGCCTTCATAGTCACGAATATGACCACCACCAGCAGTGACTAAACCAATCCCTTTTGCGCAGTCATGAGATGAACCACCACCTAGAGAGACAATAAAGTCACAGCCATTTTCGTTATAGGCATTTACACCGTTATGAACATTAATATCGGTTGGGTTAGGTTCTGCACCCGGGAAAATATGGCTCGCAACGCCTGCTTCAGTTAAATAGTTTGCGATAAGATCTGCGACACCAAATTTAAATAAGCCTTCATCGGTCACAATTAATGCTTTTTTTGCGCCGAGGTTTTGTGCCTTTGTACCAATTTCTTTAGCACATCCTGGTCCAAAGAGTGATACGCATGGAATATAAAAACCGTTTGTTTGATCTGCAATATTTTTAAAAGCCATGGAGTGATTCCTTCTTCCATAAATCCATTGTTTGTTATTACAGGTGAGCCTCACCATGGGCTTAGTATTGTGATGTGAAGATTATTTTCCTACCTACCAAAAACCTACCAAATATTATTTTAATGTTAATTATTGATTTATATTGATTTTACAGAAATTCTAGCTCATTCATTTAATTTTTTCGGGAAAGTCGTTAAGCTATGGGCTGTTGAAGATGTACTTATGAGATTATGAAACAGGAAACTGCGCTTAAACTGCTTAAAGCAGGTGAAAATGTCTTTTTAACCGGTTCGGCTGGTGCAGGGAAAACCTATACACTTAATCAGTACATCCAATACCTAAAAGCACGTAAAGTGCCTGTGGCAATTACGGCATCTACAGGTATTGCTGCAACACATATGAACGGCATGACCATTCATACATGGGCAGGCATCGGCATTAAAGATCAGTTGACCGATGACGACCTAAAACGTATGAAAGAGCGTAAATATCTCAAGGAACACCTTGAAAATGCGCAAGTTCTCGTCATCGATGAAATCTCGATGTTGCATGCGAAGCAGCTTAATTTGGTCAACCAAGTTTTAAAATATTTTAAAGAAAGCGATGAAGCATTCGGTGGCATTCAAGTCATTGTGGCTGGAGATTTCTTTCAGTTGCCACCCGTTGGACGTAATAGTGAAGCCAACCGTGATAAGTTCTGTTTTATGTCAGATGCATGGGTCGAAGCCAAATTTCGCGTATGTTATTTAACAGAACAACACCGTCAAGATGATGAAATTCTAAATCAGATTTTAAATGCTATCCGTGCGCAGAATATCCAATCAGATCATTTACACGCGTTACGTCAATCACGCTCGCATGATATTGGTGAGACCTTTACTCGTCTTTATACGCACAATATGGATGTCGACAATATCAATTATCAGCACTTAAATGAAATTGATAATGAAGGGCATCAATTTAATGCAGTTTTAGATGGTAATGAAAAACTATTAGAAACTTTGAAATCTTCAGTTCGTGCTCCAGAAGAACTCACACTGAAAAAGCATGCGAAAGTCATGTTTGTTAAAAACAACTTTGATATGGGATATATCAACGGAAGTTTAGGTGAAGTTATTGGCTTTGAAGAAGATGATGAAAATGGTTTGCTGCCAAAGGTAAAACTAACTGATGGCACCACTTTGCTGGTTGCGCCTGAAACATGGTCAGTTGAAAACGAAGCAGGCAAAGTGATTGCAAGTTTTCAACAAATTCCGCTTCGTTTAGCTTGGGCAATTACCATTCATAAAAGCCAAGGCATGACTTTAGAAGCTGCTGAAATTAACCTCACGAATACCTTTGAAAAAGGTCAAGGTTATGTAGCATTGTCACGCTTAAAATCTTTAACTGGTCTAAAGTTATTAGGTATTAACGAGCAAGCTTTAGAGTTAGATAGTTTAGCAGTAAAAGCTGATCGTCGTTTCCAAGAGCTTTCTAAAGAAGCTGAAGACAACTTTGCAGATGTAGATTTAACTGCTCAGCACAAAGCCTTTATTCGTCACTGTGGCGGCACCTTAAATGAAACTGAGATTTCTCGTAATGAGAAGAAACTCGCAAAAGGTGGAAAGCAAAATTACGCTACAGCAACGCTAGACGAGACACGTGCGTTGTTTGAAGAAGGTTACGAGATTGAAGACATCGCGCATGAACGTGGTCTGACACCAGCAACCATCATTAATCATTTGGCTCGACTTCATAAAGAACAAAAGCTGGATATTTCAGTTGCCCATCCGGGTGAAGAAGTAGTCGAAGAAATTCGTAAAATTTATAAGAAGCTGAAAAAACGTCAAAATCCAGATCATTTTTCTGATGATGGTTCGATCAAACTAAGACCAATTGTTGAAGCAACCAGTCCTCGAATGGGATATGATCAGGTTCGATTAGCTTTATTATTTATTGAGTAAAGTTTAATTAGCTTAATTACTTATTACATAAATTGAGGTGGCTATGCCGCACGTTGTAGTTGATTATTCAGAAAATTTAACTGGATTAAACGCAAAACAATTACTTGAAGAAATTAATACCACACTGATTGAGACAGAGCTATTTAGTCCAGAAGACATTAAAAGCCGTGCGCGTAAAGACGAGGTTTTCCTTATTGGCTTAGGGGCTGATCAAGCTTATATTCATGTAAAAGTTTATATTTTGTCGGGAAGAACTGACGAACAAAAACAGCTAATGGGTGACCAGCTATTAACGGCACTCAGCAATAAAAATTATCTACAGCAAGAGTTTAATAAAGAAATTCAATTGTGCGTTGAGCTTGTCGATATGCCAAGAGAAGATTATTTCAAGCAAGTTGTATAACACTAAAAAGCGCAATTTCGATCAAGAATAGAGATCAGCACTATGTAAAAGTAGTGCTATCGAATGAACAGACATGAATGTATGGCTGTATATATACAAAAGCTGCAACTGGTTTGCGATTATATTCAAAGACATTTAGATGAAGATTTAGATGTTGACCGATTGAGCCAAATTGCGGCCTTATCTAAGTTTCATTTTCATCGTATTTTTGCCATTCATATTGGTTTAAATGTGATGAAGTTTATTCAACTTTCTCGTTTAAAGCGGGCCTCTTTTCAATTGGCTTTTGAACCTGATCTCAAGATTATTGAGATTGCATTGCAAGCAGGGTTTGATAGTCCAGAGGCATTTACTCGTGCATTTAAGCGTTCATTTGATCAAACTCCTCGGGCTTTTAGAGATAAACCAGACTGGGAATCTTGGCACCAGAAGTTTGTTTTTACACTTCCAAAAAGTGAGCTAAAAATGAATGTAAATATTGTTGAGCGTCCTGCTGAAAAGATTGCCTATCTATCGCATTTAGGCAGTCCAGATAAAGTCTTTGAAACCGCTGCACGTTTTATTGCTTGGCGCAAAGAAACAGGTTTGTCGCCTGTGACCAAGTCTAGAACTTATGGTATTCCGTTTGCAGACCCTGAGCAGACACCGTCTGACGAGTTTCGATTTGATATTGCTGGTTCAATTGAAAAGGCTGTACCGGAAAATAGTTACGGCGTACTAACAGGGGAAATTCCTGCCGGTCGTTATGCGACCGTAAGACATTTGGGTAGCCATGACCAGATTAAAGATAGTGTTTATTACATCTTTAGAAACTGGTTACCTGAGCAAGCCGAAGAAGCAGGGGAATATCCAGTTTTCTTTCACTATCATAACTTTGTGCATGATGTGAAAGAGTGTGATCTTATTACAGATATCTACTTACTTTTAAAATAAGAGTAGTGAGATAAAGGCATAACTTGCGGTTATGCCTTTAAACCTAATAGCTTTATATTTGCATATTGCTCAATCAGATTGTCATCTAACATATGGATATAGTCCATAAAAATGGTACTAAAACTTCCCATCGTTTGTGCCTGATTGGCAGCAAGTTTACCCGCAATTGCAAAATGCACATGGGCTGAAAGTGCTGCAATGGTTGGAGTTGTTACCGCACTATATGCAGCGATTAATGCACCTAAAGCACAACCAGTTGCTGTAATTTTGGGTTGTAAGGGACTGCCACCGTTCACTTGGATAACGACATCTAGTTCTTTAGATAAAATGTAATCTGACTCACCTGAAATTGCGATACAGTCGGTATGTACTAATAGCGCGTAAGCTTGTCGATAGGCATCATCACTGCTTAGGGTACTATCGACACCTTTAGATTGAACTTGATTACCTGCAAGCGTACTGATTTCTGAAGCATTACCACGAATAACGCTAGGCTTAAACTGTAAAAGCTCATCTGTCATTTGACTGCGCCAAGCTAAAACTGGCCCATAACCCACCGGATCAAGCACCCACGGAATGTTATTAAGCTGTGCTGTTTTTGCAGAGATTTGCATGGACTGCATTTGCTCTGACGTCGGGGTGCCTAAATTAATGCTTAAAGCCGATGAAATTTTGGTAAAACTTTCTGCTTCATAAGGATTATCAATCATCGCAGGTGAAGCACCAGAAGCAAGTAATACATTGGCTGTATAGTTAGCCGCAACGCTATTGGTAATACATTGCACAAGAGGCGTTTTTGCCTGCATGTTTTGCCAAGCTTCAATGACCTGTTCAATCAAACTAGATGTCGATGTCATATTATTATCCCTAGTAAGCTAAAGTGATATAGATTTAGTGGGTAAAATAGTGGTCTTGATGCTTACATTTTTGGCAAATTAAAGAAACATAATCTGCCGCATCATAATCAACGGTTAAATCATTTGAACCACAATGCATACAACGTTTGACAGAATAAAAGTTTAAACGTGGTTCAATTTTGCGCCATGCTTTCCATACAGGTTGTACAAATATCTGTTCGTCATAACCTAAGAAACGGTTAAGCAAAATATAACTCATTTTACTATATGGAATATTATGAGGACGCGGCAGCATAGAGGTTTCCCACTTTTCAGTTAAGGCTCTCTCACGGTATTGTTCTAACGTTTTCTTTAATAGGTTGGTGTTAATAAATTTCTCATTGCGAGGCTGCAAAGCTTTTTGTTTGTAAAGATATTCGAGGGCCGTCTGAATCAGATAATAGATCTGTCCAATCGCCAATGATTCCATTAAGCGGTAGCAAAAGCTTTGGAAATTTGAATTCCCAGCAATCTGGATACCCCAAGTTCGACAATAAAATTGCATGAACTGGATAATTTCTTGATAGAGCACCTGAAAAAGTACGTCTTTCACTTCGTCTGCACTGCGAAAAGGAATTCCTGCACTTAAATTTTCATAAAACCAATTGCGTAGCTGTTGAGCCACACTAAATAAACTTGGATCGCTATAACCATCTAAACGAATATTTAAGTGAAAACACTGTGGATCATCAGTTTGATCATTTGCATTCAAAATTCCATCTTTATGCAACTGTTTAATTAAATAGCTCTGAAACATCCAGTTAGGGGTGATGTGATGGTATTTAACTTTGTCCCAATGAATATATTCATCATGAGTAATCTCTTCACGAGCATATTCATCTAAAAGGCTCAGCAAGAAAAGTTTATGTAAGAAGCTAAGCTGTTCCAGACTGCGTTGTGGCTGCTCTTTTGACTTAAATTGGCGTTGTTCTTGTAGGCGTGTTTGTTGTAAAAGCTTTTTACGTTGTTTTGTACACTGATCACAGTGGCAAGTCATTCTTTCATCTTTAAATATGCGGTGCTGACAATGACTGCATTCATGAAATTGAACGTCTTGTTCAAATTGCTCGGCATCTACCCAGTACATTGAAGCTTGGCAGAGAGGACAATGGCTACTTTCATCCAGTTGTTTCTGTAGAATTTGTAAGGCCATTTTGCTCCGAACATAAAATGAAAAATGATGGGGCTATTATACACAGCCGTACTGTGTATAGCTGAGATTGCGAGTTCCGTTTGTTGTTAAAATAAAAAGACCTAAAATCTACGTGAGAATTTTAGGTCTTCATCTCGAGTTAAATTGTTGATTAAACAGGGCACGGCAAATTCTCATCATTCTGTCCAAGTTTTTTGGCATTAATAAGTGCCTGTACTTTTTTACTTGGTAATTTTACTTTGCCGAGTGCATCGTAAGTATTCACAATGGAGCTAACCTCCTGAGTCGTCATAGAGATACCTTCCGCAGTTAAGAACACTGCAATCACATGGTGATCGAGTCCTGCTGCGTGTAAATCATGAATTGCTTTAATATTTTCTAAACGATGAAAATGTGCTTTTAATTCCATATTGACACCTCTTGCTCTTATTGAAATACCCATATTGGTCTATTTAAATAGGCAAGAACCATGCCCAAAATGTAAGCTGACTCTAAAAAATGTTAAAAGCTAAAGGTGTTTTATTTTTATTGTATAGATTGCTTATATAAACAACGATTATCGTAAATTTGGTCTAATCTGTGCTAATAAAACCAGATTCTAATTTGAAATGTATCAATGAAGTCCCATTAATTTTATAAAGGTAAGCAAATACAGTATGTATGACTTGGCGTATGATATTTCATGGCGACTCATACTGCCGTTTTAGACGAGTATATAAGGAATAAAGATGAATATTGCGGCGCAGCCTCCAGTTCAGGCAGATCAAACAGTTTATTTAAAAGATTATCAAAAACCTGCGTTTTTAGTTGAATCAATTAATCTTGATATTCAAGTATATGACGATAAAACAATTGTTGATTCAACATTGGTGATGAAGCGCCAAACTGAAGGCGATCTGGTTTTACTTGGTCGTGATCTTGAGTTGCAATCTGTTCAGTTAAATGGACAAATTCTTACTTCTGCACAATATTCACTCGATAGTGAGCAATTGGTGATCACTAACGCACCAGCTGAAGTCATTTTACAAACACAAGTCATTATTCATCCTGAAACCAATACTCAATTAGAAGGTTTATATAAAGCCGATGAGTTGTTTGTAACCCAAAACGAACCAGAAGGTTTCCGCAAAATTACGTTCTATCCAGACCGTCCAGACGTACTTTCAGTCTTTACTACACGTGTAGAAGCAGACAAAAAATATCCAGTGTTACTTGCCAATGGTAATTTGCTAGAAACAGGTGAAGTTGGCGAAAACCGTCACTTTGCGATCTGGCAAGACCCGACTAAAAAACCAAGCTATTTATTTGCTTGTGTCATTGGTGATTTAGCTGTTCTGAAAGATCGTTATACGACGTCTGAAGGGCGTGATGTTGCTTTAGAAATCTATGCGATTGAGAAAGACATTCCAAAATGCCATATCGCAATGGAAGCATTAAAGCATTCTATGCGTTGGGATGAAGAACACTATGGCCGTGCCTATGACCTCGACAATTATATGATTGTTGCGGTAAGCCAATTCAACATGGGTGCAATGGAAAATAAAGGTTTAAATATCTTTAATACGTCATGTGTACTTGCTGATGAAGAATACACGACTGACGCAGCAATTATGCGTGTTCAGTCTGTGATTGCCCATGAATATTTCCATAACTGGACAGGGAACCGTATTACTTGCCGTGACTGGTTCCAACTTTGCTTAAAAGAAGGTTTAACGGTATTCCGTGATCAATCTTTCTCAGAAGATTTACAATCTGCTGCGGTTCAACGTATTGATGATGTCGCTGTGCTTAAATCTCATCAGTTCCCCGAAGATGCAGGTCCGTTGTCGCATCCGCCACGTCCAGACCACTTTGTAGAAATTAATAACTTCTATACAGCGACAGTCTATGAAAAAGGTGCGGAAATTAACCGCATGATGTCGACTTTGTTGGGTAAAGAAAAATACCGTCAAGGAACCGACGAATATTTCCGCCGTCATGATGGCCAAGCCGTGACTGTAGAAGACTGGGTTGCTGCTTTAACAGCGGGTTCTGGCGTAGATTTATCTGCATTCTTAACTTGGTATAACCAACCAGGTACACCAAAGCTTGAAGCAAAAGGTGAATATGATGCAGCAGCACAAACTTACCGTTTAAGCTTTAAACAAAGCCTGAAAGCACATCCTAAATACCCAAATTTAAAAGCTGTTCCAATTCCTGTGGCTTTAGCTTTATTTAATGCGAAAACAGGTGAGCAATACACCTTGCATAGTGACAGCCTATTCGTAAACGATGTTAAAGATGGCGTTTACTTGTTCGACCAAGATGAAGCAACCATTGAATTTACTGGCGTGACTGAGCAACCAGTGGTGTCGCTACTTCGTAATTTCTCAGCTCCTGTAAATCTTGTATTTGATTATACCGATGAAGAATTAGCATTCTTAATTCAGCACGAAACGAATGGTTTTAACCAGTGGCAAGCCACCCAAACCTTGCTTGAACGTATCTTGCTAGAAGACCATTCAGCAGATGCTTACATTCAAGCGATTCAAAGCACTTTACCTGAGTTAGTGGGTCGAGATCCACTTTTAGCATCGCGTTTGTTTGATGTACCAAGTGAAGGTTATTTGGGTAGTCGTATCGATCACAACTATGCACCAGCCGATATTCATGTCAAACGTGAAGCCTTGCTGAATCGTTTGGCACAAGAGTTGGGTTCATTCTGGAAAGATACTTACCTTACACTTGATCCAGACCTGCAAAAAGAATTTTCTTTGGCAATGGGGGTGCGTGCATTAAAGAACATTATGCTGATGATGATGGCTCGTCAGGGCGATCAAACTGTATTTGAACTTGCACACGTGCAATATCAAAACACAGGTAATATGTCTGAACGCTTAGGGGCATTACGTGTGTTGGTTTGGCAAAATGCACCTCAAGCTCAAGATGCACTTGCTGATTTCTATGACCGTTTTAAAGATGAAGCTTTATCTTTAGATCAATGGTTCATGATTCAGGCAGCAAACCCAAATGCGACAGCAGAAACAATCGAGTACCTGACTCAACATCCTGACTATGATTTAACTACTCCAAACCGTATTCGCGCGGTAAGTGGAGGGTTGTCAAATAACCCTGAAAACACTTGGGGCTTTGGTGTAGCTCACTTTATTAACCTTGCACAATACCTTGATGAAAAGAACCCAATTTTAGGTTCACGTCTGTTACAGGTATTGTCACGTTGGTATACACTTGCTGAACCACAACGTACTCAAGTGCAGCAGGCTTTACAAGCATTGCAGCCTAAAGTGAAATCAAAAAACGTTTCTGAAACTTTAAATAGTATGTTAAGCGTTTAATTATTTAAATTTACTAAATAAAGGCTTCTTAAGAGGCCTTTGTTTTTTATATATTTAATAGCTATTTAACGCTTAAAATAAACAAAACTATCGTTATTGTAGTTCATGTGTAGCTTTAAATTTTATCATTTTATTGTTGTATAAATTATAATATTTAATAATTTTTTGAAGATGTACCTTTAAGAAATAATATAAAATGAAAATTAAAGAGATAAATAATATAAAAATAAATAAATTAAGAAATAGTATCTAATTTTTTAAGATGAGCTGAATCCTGTAATATTTATTTAAATTTAACTTAATATTTTTTCTAATAATTTTATTAAAACAAGTTGAATCATATATTTAGGTTTTGTAAATATTGTTTTTTGTATCCATAGGGGAAGTTTAGGTAACTTTGTTTTATCGATTGGAAATAAAAATAATAACGTGAACATGCATTTTATTTATTTTTATGTATTATGATGAAAAGTAGATAAAAAAATAAGCTTTAAAAAAGCAGTCAAATAAAAATGATTGTAAGAATAAGGGTTAAATTTTTTATATCTATTAATTCGACAATTTAGTTTAAAAGGTTTTGGCCATGAAAAAGACTTTTTTTTATTTATCAGCAGTTGTTGCGGGAGTATTTTCTCTCAATGCAGCACATGCAGCTACAGCAACAGGTACATTAACTGTTAAGGCAACCGTAACGAATAGTTGTGTCTTAAATACCTCTGCAACCGGAACGACAACAAATGCAGTTTTAGACTTCGGTACTTTAAGTTCACTGGCTAGTAATGTCGATGCTGATACCACCACGACAGGTGGTACCTCAATTAAAGTCCTTTGTAATAATACTGTGCCATGGACTTTGTCATTTGATGGTGGTCAAAATGTTTTATCAACCCAACGACGTATGATCGGTGGAGCCACTAGCGATGAATATATTCCTTACAACCTTTTCTCAGACACAGGACGTGCCACTGCAATAGGTATTGCAACCACTGCCTACAGTGGGACTGCGACTGGTAATGTTCAGACAGTGAACGTCTATGGCCGTATTCCTGCTGGTACAACTTTGCCAAGCGCAGGTAGTTATGTTGATAGTGTAACTGTAACAGTAACTTATTAATTTGTATGAATTAAAAATACATTAGCCCTTTTAAAAGGGCTAATACATTAAAAAGTCATATTTGAGCAAATTATGAAAAAAAATATTTTTATTATTACGGGATTATTCTTATCTTTATCTAGCTCTATTAACGCCGCGACAATCCGTCTTTCGCCTGTGAATGTAGAAATATTAAGTAATCAAAATGCAGCTTCAATTAGTTTATATAACCAGTCAAATGAAAGTACTGATTTGCAGATTCGCGTATTTGAATGGACTCAAAAAAATGGACAAGATCAGTTAACACCTACAGATGAGATTGCCATTAGTCCACCATTTTTAAAATTACAGTCTAATGATTCTTATAACTTACGTGTAGTTAGAATTAATCCAGTACCAGTTTCTGGTGAAAAAACTTATCGTATTATTATCGATGAGCTACCAAAACCAGTTGATAGCCGTAAAGCCGCTCAGGGCGTAAATGTATTACTGCGCTCATCCTTACCCGTATTTGTAGTCAATAAAGATGCCATTACCAAATTGAATTGGAAAATTGATACAAATCAGGAAGCACCTTCCTTAAATATTAGTAATATTGGAAACCGGCATGCACTTTTAAATAATTTAATGCTTGTTGATACAACGGCGAATAAAAGTTACCCCATTAAAGTAAATACCGTAAATGGTTATATCCTTGCGGAGCAATCGCGAAGTTACTCGATTAGTAACTTTACCTATCAACCAAATCATAAATACAGCGTATCTCTAACAGTTAATGGTAAGAAAACCACACTTTAAGAGGCTTATATGAAATACATTATAGGTGTCTTATGTGTTACGTATTTTCCTGCATATTCTTTTGCCGAACAGTTACAAGATCATACGAATACTGCAGTTCCCAGTGTTCCTAAATCTGTTGGTAGCAATAATAAATATACACAATTAGAGACGAATGAGCAGGATCAAGATGTTAATTTCATTAAATTATTTTTAAATGTTTCTATTAATTCTAATGCCTCTGAAGACTTAGTTGCTGCGAAGCAATCTAAGGATGGAAAACTATATATTCGTTCAGGTGCCTTAAAAACTTTAAGAGTGAAAATGGATGAGCAAATTCCTGATAGCGAATGGGTGTGTATTGATGAGCTAAAAGGAATCCAGTTTAAATATTTAGAGAATGAACAGGCTCTAAATTTACAAGTTTCGTCGAACATGCTGACGGATTATTCAGTTGATTTAAATGGTCAGCAGAGTACCAACCCACATTTGCTGAAAATGAAGCCCTTAAACGCGGCTATTCTGAACTATAGTCTGTATAACAACATAACCAATGACGAGAATGTTTTCTCAGGTTCGGCAGAAGGGATCTTTAACAGCGCAATTGGTAACTTTTCTTCAGGTGTTTTATACAACGGTAGTAATGAAAATAGTTATAGCCATGAAAAATGGGTGCGACTAGAAAGTAAGTGGCAATATGTAGACCCTGAAAAAGTTAGGATATATACCTTAGGGGATTTTATTTCCAATAGTTCTGACTGGGGTAGCAGTGTACGTTTGGCCGGTTTCCAGTGGTCAAGCGCTTATACTCAACGAGGTGATATTGTCACTTCAGCATTCCCACAATTTTCCGGTTCGGCAGCACTTCCTTCAACACTAGATTTATACGTTAACCAACAAAAGATTTATTCAGGCCTTGTGCCATCAGGTCCATTTGACATTAAGCAGCTCCCATTTATTTCAGGCAATGAAGTCACTCTTGTGACCACCGATGCAACGGGTCAACAGAGCATTACCAAACAGGCTTACTATTTTTCATCCAAAATTTTGGCAAAAGGTATTAACGAATTTTCAGTAGATGTCGGTGTTCCACGCTATAACTACGGATTGTTTTCCAACGATTATGATGATGCCACTTTTGCTTCGGGTGCGATTCGATATGGCTACAGCAACTCGCTGACCTTAAGCGGTGGTGCAGAGGCTTCAACAGATGGCCTATCAAATCTAGGCACTGGTTTTGCCAAGAACCTGTTTGGTTTTGGGGTGATTAATGCTGACATCGCAGCGAGTCAGTATAAAGATGAAAACGGTTATTCTGCTTTGCTTGGATTAGAAGGACGCATTAGTAAGAATATTTCGTTTAATACCAGCTACCGCAAAGTGTTTGATAATTACTTTGACCTTGCCCGTGTGTCTCAAGTTCGATATTTAAAAGATAACCAGATGACTCCTGAACCACAGAACTATCTGAGCTACAGTGCGCTGGCAGATGAGATTTTTAGGGCAGGCATTAACTATAATTTTTACGCAGGTTATGGTGCTTATCTGGGCTATAACCAGATCAAATATAGCGACAACTCTAATAAATTAGTGTCTGCCAATTTAAGCGGAAGTCTGAACAAGAACTGGGGCTTTTATGCATCAGCGTATAAAGATTATGAACACCAAAAAGACTATGGCATTTACTTTGCGCTGCGTTATACACCATCTACCAGAGTCAATGCGATTACAAGTGTATCTAGTGATGCTGGTAGGCTGAGTTACCGTCAAGAAATATTCGGCTTATCAGAACCACAAATCGGTTCATTTGGATGGGGAGGCTATGTTGAGCGTGATCAAGATGCGAATCAAAACAATGCATCGGTCTATGCTTCTTACCGTGCTCGTGCAGCTTACCTAACTGGTCGATACAACCGAATTGGGGATAATGACCAAGTTGCACTTTCAGCGACAGGATCATTGGTTGCGGCAGCAGGGCGAATTTTTGCGGCTAATGAAATTGGTGATGGCTATGCAGTTGTGACCAATGCTGGGCCGAAGAGTCAGATTATAAATGGCGGGGTAAATTTAGGCGTAACCGATAATTCTGGAAGATTTCTGATTCCAAGCCTCATGCCATATAAGGAAAACCATATTTATTTAGATCCATCGTATCTACCTTTGAATTGGAGCGTGAAGTCTACAGATCAGAAAACAGTGGTGGGTTATCGCCAAGGTGGTCTTATTGACTTTGGTGCTCATCAGGTCATTTCTGGATTAGTCAAACTTGTTGATGCAAACAATTCACCGTTATTACCAGGTTATACGGTTCATATTAATGGTCAGCAAGATGGTGTAGTTGGCTACGGCGGTGAAGTATTTATTCCAAACCTATTAAAGCAAAATAAACTTGAAGTCGATCTTTTGGATCATGGCTCATGCCAAGTTGACTTCACATATAACAGTAATCAGTACTCAACTAAGAAATTGGGACCTTATATATGTCATTAAATATTATGAATAAGGCTCAAATAGAGAGCTATAAGAAATTTTCATTGTCTTTAAAATACTTTATAGGCATTTGCTTATTTTATCTCGTTTATGCTTTTTTTAGCCCAGCACATGCTGCTTGTACAGTAAGCGGAACTACTAATAGTACTTTTACCTACACTGCAGCAAATATTAATAGTGATGCAACTGTAAACCTTTCAGGCACAATTACTTGCACGAATTTAGGACTTCCCCAGATTTCTAATTTCATGTGTATGAAAACCGTATTTACGGGAACCACAAATGCAATTAACAATGTTTCATTACCTTATACGGTAACCGGAATTGTAGGTGGAGCGGGGTCTTCTACCAATAATCTAACCTCTAATGTGTGGTATGGACCAGTAGCAACAATCGCATCAAATAATATTGTGAGTTACTCAGTAAATGTGAAAGTACCAGCTCGAACGGGATCACTCATTGCCTATCCTAAAGGAACATATACGGCTTCGGTTCGGTTGTATTGGGATATGGATCTTTTGGGTTTGTCATGTGGTGATTTACTTGGTGGCTGGGATTCAGGCGATACACTGCTAACAGCAAATTTTGTGGTTCCAAGTCTGTGCCAATTAAACTCGACCTCAACTGTAGATTTCGGCAATATAAATGATATTAGTCTAACCAAGCGTGATTACACAGCACAAGGAGCTGTAAATTCGACTTGTAATTATGGAACGCCATATAGCATTTATTTAGGAGATGGAAACAATCGTATAGCGGGTGGATTTAGACGTATGATTAATAGCAATAATGAATTTATTCCCTACCAGTTATATAAAGACTCCAACTATAGTACGGTTTGGGATGCTACAGGAGGCGTGACTAATGTTGGAGGGGCGGGTGGAGTGTCTGGCACAGGAACAGGTAGCGCTCAAACTACGCCAGTCTATGGAAAAATTCCGCAAGGGACTTCCATTGCAAGTACACCAGGCACTTATTCTGATAGTGTTGTTGTTACGGTGACTTATTAATTTATCAAATATACGCGGTTCTATTTTAGTCGCATGGTTCCGCGTAATTTCAATTATATTCATTAAAAATGGCTAAACATAAAATGATATAAATCAATTAATTTTGGCATTTTAAAACTTATTCGTCATTAAAAATGGTTTGATTTAAAAATACATTCTGTATATTTATTGATTAGTTCTAAAAAAGAACTAGTTGGCTAAATAGGCAATTAAAATAAAGGTGAACTAATGTCGGATATTATTTTGCATCAATGGGAAATTTCCCCATTTTGTCAGAAAGTTTCAAGAATTTTAAAATTTAAAGGAATCTCATTTGATACCGTTAACTATAATGGCATTTTGGGGGCTAAAGTTCCTTTGCTCAGTAAAGTGGGTAAAGTACCTGTAATTGACCATAATGGACAGCGAATTCAAGACAGTACCCGAATTGCTCGCTACCTAGAAGAAACTTATCCTGATACACCACGGCTTTATCCAGAAGATCCAAATCAAAAAGCACTTGCAGAGCTTTGGGAAGACTGGGCAGATGAATCTCTTTATTTCTTTGAAGTCTATTTACGCGTAAATGACCCAGATGCGCTAGATGAAGCAATTCGCATTAGCAGTATTGGCCGCCCAGCGTATGAAAGACCAATGGTAAAAGGATTTATTTTAGCCGAGTTAAAAATACAGCTTTTCTTTCAAGGTTTAGGCCGAATGAAAGCTGAAAATGTTGAAGCAGAGTTTAGAAGACACCTCGACCGTATCGAACAAGTTTTATCGCAAAGTGAATGGCTAGTTGGAGACTCTCAGACCATTGCCGACATTGCTGTGGTCGCTCAACTTGGTGAAGTGGTTCGCACAAGCAAAAAATTTAGTAAAGAAATTTTGGATCATCCATTTATTGCTTTATGGTATAAAAAACAAACAGGGTGAAATGACCATGACATTAGCAATACCAGATAAAAAATTAGATTGTGCAGTTGTCATTGGCGTTGGGGCATTACAAGGTATTGGCGCAGCAGTCTGCCATCGCTTTGCAAAAGAAGGTTTAAAAGTTTATGTCGCTGGGCGTACTTTCCAGAAAATTGAAGCAGTGGCTGCCGAAATTCATTCGAAAGGTGGGGACGCTGTCGCATTTCGCTTAGATGCAGAAGATATAAAGCAAGTACAAGCTTTATTTGACACCATCACCAGTCAAAATGAGCGCATTATCGCTGTCATTCATAATGTGGGAGGAAATATTCCCTCAATCTTTTTACGCAGTCCGTTGTCGTTTTTTACTCAAATGTGGCAATCCACTTTTTTATCGGCTTATTTAGTTTCTCAAAGCTCTCTAAAAATCTTTAAAGATCAAAATCAAGGTACCCTTATTTTTACTGGGGCGAGTGCTTCTTTGCGTGGAAAACCTTTTTTCGCAGCTTTTACCATGGGTAAATCTGCCTTGCGGGCTTATGCACTCAATCTAGCTCAAATTTATAAATCACAGGGTATACATATTGCTCATGTAATTATTGATGGCATGGTCGATGGTGATAGAGTAAATAAAGCATTATTTGGTCTGGGGCGGTTAGCCCGTCTTACACGTGGCACGGGTGGTCTCAATATTGATGCAATTGCAGAAAACTATTGGATGCTTTACCAACAAACGCCACAGCTTTGGACACATGAACTTGATTTACGCCCTTACCAAGAAAAATTTTGAGAGAGACTAAAATGCTAAAAAAAATATGTCAGAGATTTCAAAAAAAGCAGGGCTGTGTTGTCGTTGCTAGTCATGACTTACACTTAATCGAGCGTGATTTTGTAATTCTAGAGAAAACGGCACAATTTCCACTACATCTTTATCAAGTTGTGCATGATTTGGCTGTGAAAAATATCCAAGTTCACTCAATCAACGATGGTGTGACAGCAGTTCATTTGAACTTAGTAAATGCAGATCATTTGAAAAGCTTGGTGCGTTATATCTCTAGCCAAAGACACACAATTGAACTCTGTGTATTTCAGCCGAATTTTTCATCTTCGCCAAATATTGAGGCTTTATCTTTAGAAGAGATTGAGCACAATTGGCAGACCACAGGTTTAAGTGCGGTGAGTGTGGCGCAAGCTGTGATTAAGCCGATGTTAAAGCAGCAGCGGGGCACAGTTATTTTTCTTGGTGCGCCATTTAACAACTCGACTCACTACGATGTCTTAAGCCAAAGCATGTTTGCTGGCGTTCGCGCTTTAGCGCAGTCATTAGCAAGAGAGTTTCAACCTAAAGGCATTCATGTCGCTTATTGCATGGTTGAAAAATGGGATGGACAGAACCAGCATTTTATTTCATCTGTTAAGCAAGTGTGCCAGCACATCTATCAGCAGGCTGATTCGGCATGGAGTCAAGAACTTAGCCTATCTTGAAATTTTACTTTCGCATGTTGTTAAAATACAGTACTGATCTGGAATGACGACAGAACAATAATTTCGATAGGTATTACATGGCAAAAATTAAGAGTGCTCAGTCAGCGGTTAAAGTGGTTTGTACGTTGGCAGCTTTCATGTGTGTTTCTTCATTAGCGCAAGCATATCAATATGATCAACCTGCTCGTTTAATTAACGAGCGTTTATCTTATATGAAAGATGTTGCGGGTTATAAAGCAGAACAGCATTTACCGATTGAAGATTTAACTCAAGAAAAGAAAGTTCTTGATCAATCACTTTCTGAAGCCGATTCTTTTGGCCTAAATAGTGAAACAGTAAAGCCATTTATTGTGTCTCAAATGAATGTTGCCAAGGCAATTCAGTACCGATATCGAGCAGACTGGTTGTCGAGTCCAGAAACAAATTGGAAACCGCAAGATTTAGCAGAAGTACGTTTAAAAATTAGTACGCTAAACACTGAGCTTTTAAAAAATATTGCCTATGAGCTTAAGAAAAATAATAACAAAGTGCCTCATGGCTGTAGCTACATGTGGTCTGTACAGCATCCTCAACTTAAAGAGGCTGACAAAAAAGCTTTATGTGTAGCATTAAATCAAATTAAGTTAAAACAATAAGTTTCTTAAAGAGTGGCATATAAATTGTTTATTCGATCTAAATTAAATCAGCAGCCTCTTTAAGCTTAAATTTGTAGAACAGAAGTCGGATGAGTGGGGAAGTGCTTTAAGGGATAAACGCTTTTAGCTTAAAAGCGTTTATAACTGTTTTTTATTGAGTAATTAGCAAAACAGCGAGAATAAAAAAGATACAGCCACTGATTTTATTTAATCTGGCAAAGTTATTTCCCGACAGCATTTTTTCTTTAAAAATTGAAGAAAAATTAGCGTATACCAAATGAATTAAGAAACCAATTAGACAAAAAGTTAAAGAAAGTATTAAAAATTGGTTTATTATTTTTTCTTTTATATCAATAAACTGTGGGAATAGGGCAATAAAGAAAACTATGGTTTTTGGGTTGAGAAGTGATGCAAATAATCCTTGATAGAATAATTTAGATTTACTTACCGCTTTTTCACTTTTTTCAGTGTCTAATAAATCTTGAGAAGGTGATGTTTTTACAAAGTTTTTATAGCCTAGATACATTAAATAAAATGCACCAACAAATTTTAATACAGTAAAAATAGTGGGATTACTGGTAATGATTAAACCCACTCCACTCGCCGAAATGACCGCAATGACAAACATGCCAATAATTAACCCAATAATTCCAAATAGGGCTGTACGAACTCCGTAATTGATTGAGTTTGTAACTGTAAATAAAACGCCAGGGCCTGGGCTAGATAGCGTAAGAAAGGCAATTGTTATGAAAACTAGTAAACCACTCACTTAATATATCCTTTTAAAAATGAATTATTTAAATTTAAAAAGCCTTCTGATGTTCCTCAGAAGGCTTTTAGTTTTATGCGCTTGCCAATTCTTTAACTGAATCTAAAGTAGTTTTGTCTCTTACTTCAAAGGCAACAAGGCCTTTCCAATTGTGGCGGTTAATTGTTTCGATAAAATCAGAATAATTTACTGTACCGCGACCAATACTAAAGTGTTGATCTTGTTCACCATTGTTATTACTAAAAGAAATACCTTTAATTTTGTCATGGTATTTGTCTACAACAGCAACAGGATCGCCTTCACCCACGTTTGCATGTCCTGCATCTAAGAAGAAATAGACATTTTTGTGGTCAATTTTATTAAAAACATAATCGTATTCTTCCATGTGAGTAAATACATAATGGAAAGGACGATAGTTTTTATAATTTGATAAATTCTCTAAATAAATATCAACTGATTTTTCAGCAGCATATTCAGCTAATTCTTTAACTGAAAGAATATAGTTATCTAGAGCCTTTTGTTTAGCCAATACAATTTTCTTTGGTTCTACAATACCACCACCATGAATAACTAATGGAGCACCAATTTTTGCGGCAATATCAATTTCTTTTTTAACATATACAACCGCTGCTTCTCGTAAATAATCGACATCGCTACCTAATGGTGCTTTGAAGTTACCGTGGAAAATCGGTTGAATATTATATTTTTTTATTAAGCTATTTAGATTTTCGATTCGTTCAGCAGACCAGTCTGGAACCATTTCCCCATGTAAACTTCCATCCACATACCAATGGGTACAACCATCGTTAAATGCTCTAAGAATACCTTCTTCAGCTGGCAAATACTGCTGATGGGCAATTCCAGAAGCAAAGTTAAGGTAATTATTCATTAAAGGCGAAGTCATTTTTATGTTCCTGATTTATTAATGATATTTTGGGTGTAATTATTTATTCACTAGTTACCCAGCCGACATCTTATTTTTATTTCGCCACAAAAACATTAGATTAAAGTATAATATATTTGAATAGAAAATATGTTTATACAGACAGATCTGTATATTGCATAATTTATCAAAATATTTAGGTTTTGCGTTTAAAATATTCTTTTTGGATTCGTTAGATATACTCAAAAATAAGTGGTTTTTAATATATATAGTTACTAATTATTATTATTGAAATTTTACCGATTTTTTCTTATTAGCATTATATTACAGATTTCACTCTGTATGTTTAATAGGCTAATGAAAAATTTAATTGTTTGATGGTTCGAATTACATACATTATATAAATAATAATATTATCTAATAAAGTTGAATTACTAAATTGTAGTTTGAATTTTAATCATTATTGATTTCACTCTATAATGATTAAATTTAAAACTATCCTAAATAGAGGCTGATCTTTTATAGATTTTCTCTTTATTCAATACCAACGACAGTTGTGATGTAGCTGGTGGTTAAAAGAATAGCTAGGCCTAAAGACATTTCAAATAAAATGGCATAACCCAACTGATTTGCAAATTTTGAATATTGTAAGCGAGGGGTGAAATACCATTTGTTAAAGGCAGCTAGCAGCAAAATACCTAAAACAAAAAGTAGTTTTATAATGAATCCGTGACCATAAGAAGTATTGAGCAACGTATTGAAATCTTTAAGCAAAAGCAGGGCAATACTGGCACCGCAGGCAAGTAAGATTCCGACAATAACGGCTGCAATCTTTCCAAAAAGATGCATACGCTCTTTTAAAGGTAAGCCCTTAATTATTTTGCTTGTTTTCCATAGCGGGTAGAGCGACCCCATCCATAAAGACATTGCCAATACATGTGTAGACAGTAAAATTTGGGCAAATAAGGGTAAATTTGTGACATGACCTAATTGAGAAAAACTGAAAACAATGGGCGTTAATAGTAGCGCGAAAATTGTTCCTTCAATTTTAGAAATCTGGCTAGTTCCACTGCTTAATTTTATGAGCATCAAGAACAATAAAAGCAGAAAACCGATTGATCGAATGATATGGGCATGCCCTGTAGGGGTATTTATCAATATGTTTATGTAGTTACTATCCCACATACCTGAAAGGCCAGTATTGGCAAAACTTCCTATGAGAATGAAGAAACCGAGTGTACTTGAGACAAATCCTAACCCTGCACCAATAGTGATGTATTTGATAATAATTCTTTTAATTTCTACATAGTGCCCAAGTAAGAAATAGCAAAAAGCACCTCCAATAACAAAAGAAACCCCTAGATATAAAAAGAGTTTAATCAACCATGTGGCATATATCCAAGTTTCAGAAATCATATTTTTTCTCTCGTTAGGTCAACATGCTATAAAGCAAATAGCATGTTGATCATTCATTTTTATTTTTCTGGTTTATTTAATCGTGAAGTTGTATTCGCCACTCATGTTATGACCATCAGCTCCCATTGTGGTCCAGACTACGGTATATTTTCCTTTCTTCAGGTTAGGTACAGCGAATTTAAATGATTTCTTTAAATCATGACTGACTTGGTAATTTAAAGGGATATCTGTACGTTGAGCATCAAGTAACTTGACGTTCATTAACATAACTTCGCCACCAAAATTAAGCGTTATATTTTTAGGTTGGCTTACGACTACAGCATTAATGCCGGGGCTTGCGCTTTCAAGGCTGACATGTGCGAATACATTTGAAGCAGCAACAACTAGAGTCGCTCCTACTAAAACGTTTCGTAGAGCAGTCATCTTATTGTGAAAAAACTTCATGTTGTTATCCTCGTAAAACGAATATTTGATTCAGTCATGACTAAATTAAAATAAAGGACGTGCTTTAATGGTCACACGCTTTGTAGACCTATTATTCAAGATTGAGAGAAACGCGTTGATGACTTCAAAATTACATTTTTGTCATTTTTAAAATTTCAGCATGCAGCAGCCATGAAAGCTTTTTCTGTTTTGGCAATATTTTCTAGCTAGACCATTTGTACACATCAATTCAATAGTTGAAGGAATACGTGAAATCAGAAATAGAGTTATTTTTTAAATATAATTTTAAAAATAATTTGTCCCTCATCATAGCTAGCCTGAATTGTAGCGCCATGTACATCAAGAATAGATTTGGTAATTGCTAGGCCCAATCCTGTACCTTCTTCAACTCGCTGTCTGGACGCATCGGTACGATAAAAACGATCAAACAACCGAGAGAGTTGTTCTTGTGATAGGGGCGAGCTTTCATTTTGAATTGTGAGTACAGTCGTATCAATGTTCTGTTGGCATTTAATTTTGATGACCGAATCTGATTTTCCATATTTGATTGCATTTGATAAAAGATTGCTAAGTGCTCGGCGTAACATCGAAGGATCACCCTCGACGTAACCTAGACCAGTTTGTTGTAGTGACATTCCTTTTTCAGCAGCAATAGCATCATAAAAATCAAATAATGCAGAGACTTCTTCGACTAAATTCACTTGCTGTAAGTTTGCTATACGTAAGCCGTGTTCAGCCTTCGCAAGAAATAGCATGTCGGAGACCATTCGGGCTAAACGTTCAAACTCTTCCAAGTTCGAAAATAAAATTTCTTGATAGGTCGTGATATCTCGGCTACGCGATAAACAAACTTGAGTTTGAGTCATCAAGTTATTAATCGGTGTTCTAATTTCGTGAGCAAGATCAGATGAAAAATCCGAGAGTTTTCCTACCGCTGTTTCTAGTCGATCTAACATATCGTTAAATGCGATAGCGAGTGATCTTAGTTCAGTTGGTGTGTTGTCGACTTCTAATCGCTCGGAAAGATGTTGGGCTGAAATACCTTCGGCAACCTTTGCCATTTTTTGAACTGGACGGAGCCCTCGCCAAGCAGCAAACCAACCCAACAGCATCAAACAAATTGTACCGATAACGCCGATATATAAGAGCTGACGTCTAAAATCATTTAAAAAATGTAGGTGTTCCGATGTATCAATACCCACAATAATTTGAGCTGATGGAATAGCAGTGTTTTGATCAAAAGACTTTTTATAAACTAAGCCATGATATATTTTATTTTGAACTTTCCACTCAAGCCACGGGCCATGCTTAGATTTTACTAATGTTTTACTGTTAAGCATGGTAGGCGATGAGCTAAAAATAATTTGACCAGTTGGCCGCTCTATTTGCACGATTAAATCATGATGTCCCACTAAGGCATCTTTTAAATATACGTTCAATTCAGATGGATTTTGATAATTCTGTTCAAGCAAGTTTTCTACAAGTTGAATTTTTCCTTCTAATTGAGTTCTATCTTGAGTTTCAAAATGATGCATGACGAGTTGGTGAATGACCAATCCCATAATCATTAAAATAAGAACTGTAGAGAAAGAGAAAATAATTGCAATACGAAAACTGATCGCATTAAACAGTTTATTCGGCATCTTCAACCTCTAAAACATAGCCCATTCCACGTATGTTCTGGATCAGCTTAGGAGTGAAATTACTATCAATTTTATTTCTTAAGCGTTTAATAGCGACTTCTACAACATTGGTATCACTATCAAAATTCATATCCCATATTTGAGAGGCAATGAGCGTTCGAGGCAAAATTTCTCCACGCCTACGCATGAATAGTTCCATCAAAGCAAACTCTTTGGCGGTTAAGTCAATACGTTGACCAGCTCGAGTGACACGGCGCTTACGTAAATCAAGTTCAAGATCGGCAATCGTAATAAGATTACTATCTTCTTTTTGTTGCCCACGACGGAGTAGGCTTTTTATTCTGGCAAGCAGCTCAGCAAAAGCAAAAGGTTTGACCAGATAATCATCCGCCCCAAGTTCTAAACCTTTAACCCTGTCTTCAATTTGATCACGAGCTGAAAGGAAAAGAATAGGCATGGTTTTACCGCTTTTCCTTATATCGTTAATGATATTCCAACCATCTAACTTCGGTAACATTACATCCAGAATAATTAAGTCATATTCTTCTAAAAGAGCTTGATGTTTACCCGATAATCCATCAGTGACCCAGTCGGTAATATATCCAGCTTCAGATAGACCTTGTTTAAGGTAATCACCTGTTTTTATTTCATCTTCAACCAATAAGATTCTCATTTATAAAAAATCTCATATCATTCATTTAGAATATAATAACGTTATAAATACATGATTCGACGTAGATTACAAAAATGTCATTTTCAGGTCACCTAGATGTCCGCCCAAAGCCTATATGGTATTTATATAAAGTTAATTTTTGGACTAGAAAATGAAAATCTTATTTTGTCGTAGTTTAACAACGCTTATGTGTATTGGAGCATTAATCACTGGAACCCAGTCTTGGGCGGAAAATGCTAAACAATCAACGGCTGCCAATGCAGAAATCAAGGCAAATACTAAAGCGCAAGAAAAATGCACTAAACCGTGTAGCACGAACAATGATGAAAAAGGGCAACAAGACCAGATGCAGCATGAGCATGGCAACATGGCAGATATGTCTCAAATGGATCACTCTAAAATGGGCGAAATGGATCATTCTAAAATGATGAACATGTCGAATAAATAAAAGAGTGAAGAGCACTGTTTTAGTAAGTATGCTTAAACAGTGTTCTTTGCGGAACCAATAAGAGATTAAGTTAAGAAAGCAGTAAAACTCTTGCATTTGAAACTTAAGTCTTCATCTTCCACTTGTCTGATTTCATAATTAACATTATCCCACTGATTTTTATGCTTTTCGATAATTAAAGAAGGGAATTGTTGAGAATTATTTCTAAAACTATCATTGAGACTTAAATCTGAAATATGGTTAAAGCATACAGTGAATTTTGGGGCTGAAGGATCATGTAGATCTTTAGATAGAATCAAAACAAGGTTGTAGCAATTCATTATAGGATCATGTTCTAGCTTGAATGTATCTACATGATCAAAATTAAAAAAATTCCCATTCATTTCGTCTAGGTCTAACATAATTATCCTTATTTTAAAGTAGTTGATGAAATATATTATTAAGTAGTGGTTCATATTAACTAAAGATGAGCTAATAATGAGTTTTTTAATAAATAATTAAATACTCTAATCTAATGAAAAACAATAATTATTTAACCGTTTTCTAGCCAATATCACATTGACACCCAAAACCGCTCCGATTATTCTTTGCCTGCTGGCCACATTGCCAGTCGGCTTTGACAGGCTGTATACCCAAAGCACACGAAAAAGTCTTTCTTTTTTGTGGGCATCCCTGCGTGCCCCCTCTGCGGCGGAACGGGAGGGGGACACCCTCGGGTGTGCTGATCTTTTGGGTATCAGTCTGTCAACCCTCTCTCGTTTCGCCACCATTATTTGACAGTAGTGTGGTGAAGCTTCTTTATTACCCAAAGGAGTTCGCATATGCGTACTATTTCTTCTTTATTAGCTTTTGCCAAAATTTCTTTATTCATATCATTTAAACGATCTTTAAAAAGGTTTAATCGACTATAGGTTTTAACCTCTAAATCAATTACGACTAAAAATCATAGCAACAATAAACCTGAGATAGGCGAGCACACCTTTTTTTGTGCCGCTTTTGCATGCCTGTATTTAGCACTCATTTTAAGAGTGACGGCATTGTTATCTCATTTATAGACAACAAAAAATTATTTTAAATAGTACAAATATGCCAAATTTAGAATCTTCATTTAGAGCATTGCGCGTGCTCCACGCTGCAAAAGATTTATTTAATCAACATGGGTTTTACATCGGAATTGACCAAATTGTTGAGGAAGCCAAAATTCCCAAAGCCACTTTTTATAATTACTTTCACTCCAAAGAAAGGCTCATTCAGATGAGCTTAACTTTTCAAATAGATGCATTAAAAGACGAGGTGTTTTCAATTGTTCATTCGTACCAAGAACTTATGGTGTTCGATAAACTAAAGAAAATCTATTCCTTACATGCGAACTTAGATGGCTTTTATAGGTTGCCATTTAAAGCCATTTTTGAAATTGAAAAGGTTTATCCAACGGCTTATAAACTCGTGATTGATTATCGAAATTGGTTCATTAAAGAAATTTATAAGCTGATTTTAACTATAAAAGTTACCGCTACACTTGAAGACGCCTACATGTTTTTATTTGTGATTGATGGGGCAATGGTTCAACTTTTAAGTGAAGATAAGATCGATGAAAGAGATAAGTTATTAGAATATTTTATGTCGATGCTTGCTTAAATTGGCGAAAACTTTAATGCTTAAAGAAAAGCCCTCTGGTGAGGGCTTTTTGTTCAATTTAATTGGGCTTTAAAAGTCAAAAGAGGTTTGTAGATAGAAAGTACGTGGCAGTCCAACATACTTACCTCCAGTAGAGTCTGTTGAGCGCGTAAAATATTGCTTATCAAAAACGTTTTTGATTCCGCCAGCAATTTTTAAACCTTTAACTTGTGAACTTAAGTCATAAGAGGTACGTAATGCAAAAGTGGTATAACCCGGAATATCTCCATATTTACCATCAGCAGTTTCTTCTGTTTGATAGACATTACTATCAGGAAGATCTGGTGAATGCTGCTTAGATTGTGCAAACATGTCAGCATTTAACGACCATTTATCCACGGTATAACCTAAGCCAACATTACCGACATGGCGCGAGTAAAACGGTAGATCTTTATCTTTAAATTGACCTGCTTCGGCGACTGCTTTGGTGAAAGTATAGTTCCCATATACTTTTAAGCCTTCTAATGCATCTGTTAATTGACCAAAATCATAACTAATACCAGTTTCAATACCTTTATGGCTGGTTGCCCCTAAGTCTGTCCAGATTCCGTTATTACCAGCATCACGTACCAGAGAAAGCTCTTTATCAAAGTCTAGATAGAACACAGTAAATTCGGCATTTAAACCATTACCTAGATATTTGGTGCCGATTTCATAGTTATTCGATTTTTCAGGGTGTAAACCTTCGGTTGTAGCCGTTGCGGTTGTTCCTTCAAGACGTGCTAATTGGCTGTATTGCTGTGGACCAAAAGATACACCAGCGTTTGCAAATATATTCCAATTTTCATTTGCCGAGTACATCACAGATAAACTTGGCAAAAATTCGTCTGAATCAATTTTTGGATGAACTGTATTCGCTATCCCATTTTTGTCATAGCCAGTAAAGCTATTATGGGTTTCAATTGATTCGAATCGTACGCCCGGTGTGATTGTCCAGCGGCCGAGTTCCATACGGTTGTCGATATATACTGCATGCGCTTTAGTACCACCTTCGCTGCTACTACGTGGAGCAAAATCTGGAGCTGATGAATCTGCTGCATAAGATGCAGTACGGCCAGCAAACTCAGAACTTTCTTCTTTTAAATAGCGGTAGCCAACTGTCAATTCATTTTGAGTATTACCAAGTTCATAAATACGAGAGTAACGCGGTTCAATCGCATAGACTTTGTAATCGCGTGGAGCAGAGTCGAGGCGCTTGTCACCACTCGCTAACACGGTCTCAAGATTACTTGTGCGGAAAGAGTCGATGTAGTAACTCAGAACTTCGAAGTTATTTTTTTCATCTTTATGGTTGTAACGTAAAGAGACATCAGTACGTCGACCTGCAAAATAGTTTTTTTCACCAGAAGATTGATAAGGTTTTTCCGCGTATTGGGCTTGAGTTAAACCCTCTGGCATTTCGCCTCGACCTTCATAATGATGAAGATTTAAAGCGACCGAGTCTTTATCATTAAATTGATAAGCAGACTTTAACATTACATCATCGATATCAATCTTATTATTTGCTTCTCGATAATTGTTTCCTTTAGTCCCTGAATATAACAGGGCAAGGCCTAATCCGTTGTCTAAAGTTCCCCCTACAAATAGATTAGGGCTCAGTTTTACTTGGTCCGTGCCAGATGCATATTCTGAAGTTAGGCTAACAGTTCCACTAAAATCTTGAGGAATTGATCGGGTCGCAAAGTTAATAATTCCGCCGACGTTTTGAGGCCCAAAACGAACAGATCCAGCACCACGCACTACGTCGACTGACTCAATATTACCAATTGAAACAGGTGCTAAAGATAACTGTGGTTGACCATAAGGTGCAAATGAAAGTGGAACACCATCAACAAGAACAGTTGAGCGAGGTGATAGGCGAGATGCTAAACCACGAACCCCAATATTGAGAGACACATCACTACCACCTGTTCCACTACTATCTTGAGCTTGAACTCCAGGAATTTGTTTTAGAGCTTCTCGAATTGAGGTTGCAGCAGTTTCATCTAAACGTTTGCGGTCAACAATAGTTCGAGCGCCAGCATGCTTGTGAACAGTTTCAGCATTTGCTTCTTCTAACCAGTTACCTTGTGCCTTAATGGTAATGGTCGGTAATGCACTAGTAGCTGTATCTTCAGCATGTGCAGGAAGTGCTAAATAAGTACAAGCCAGTCCGATTGCATAGCTCAGTGTAGAAACTTTGAACTTAAAATTTGGGAGTGAAAGAGAAGATGAGCGTTCCATGTTGATGTATCGAAATCCTAAACGATAATTATAATCATTATAGCGAAAAAGTAACAAAATTTTATAAATTGGTTTATGTTTTTTTCTCAGAATTTTAAACAATTTCTAAAATAAATTGGTGTTAAGAGCAGAAGTATAGAATAAAGCTCCTAAACCTGAACTTTATGTTGTTCGATGATTTCAACTAACTTTTCACAGGACTGATTTACCTTTGATATGGGCGATGTTGCAACCCCTAGCATTAAACCTGAAACAGCATTTTGAGCGTCTTGATACCAAAGCGATAATGGAGAGGGAGCCAGATTGAAAGCTAATGCTTCATTAGCAATTTTTTGATCAGATAACGAGGACGGTAAATTAATAAGAACTGATAAGCCCGCCGTATATGTTTGAAGATTAAAGCTTTTTAAACACTTTATTAATTCATCACGCTGAGCGTTATAAGTTCTCTTTGTTCGTCTTAAATGTCTTAAAAAATGTCCCTCATGCATAAACTCTTGAATTGAATGTTGTAATGATGGAGACGGAGCTGGTGCTAATGTTGCTGTCGTTTCTGCAAAATGATTAATCATGTGAAAAGGCACTACTGCAAATCCGATTCGCAATTTGGGGCTGATCGTTTTGCTAAAGCTTCCCAAATGAATCACTCTTCCAGCAGTATCTAATGAAAATAGGGCAGGTGCTGCTCGACCATCTAATTGTAATTCTCCTAAATAATCATCTTCAATAATCCAGCTTTCATTCTGGTTAGCCCAATCAAGTAACTTTAATCGTTTAGCCAAAGAAAGAGACATTCCTAAAGGTGCTTGCTGTCCTGGCGTGACTAATGCAAGGGAAGCATCGGGTACATTTTTCATTGCAAACTCTACATCTATCCCATCTTTATCAACAGGGATTGGACATATTTGCATTCTTCCAACTTCAAGCGCATGTTTAGAAAAAGGGAAACCCGGATCTTCAACCCATGCCTTTTTCCCACCTAATCCTAAAACATGTAGTGTAAGACCTAGCCCACCAGAGAAACCAGAAGTAATAAATACTTGGTCAGGAGTACATTGAATTCCTCTTGATAAGGCTAAATAAGCAGCAATTTCTCGGCGAAGACTATATTCACCCCGAGGGTCAGGGTAACTTGGCCACCCACTTGACTCATTACGTACAGAACTTGATCTAATTTTTGAAAATAACTTTGCAGGAAAGATTTCTTTTGAGGGAACACCTAATTGGAAAATGCCATGTATAGATGTCATATCTAAATACATCTGTGTAAACGAACTATTTTTATGACCTTCTTGAGTAGAGATTGGTTTAACTGCTTGGTAGGCAACCCGTGTACCTTGCGATCTAGACGCAATGATAAATTGAGCATCGGCAAGCCTTTCATATGCAACTTTTACAGTACCTCTAGAAACACCGAGTTGACTGGCTAAAACGATCCATGAGGGTAAACGATCACCGAGTTGTAGCGTTCCAGAAATAATGGCTTGTTCAATTTCAAGGCGTATTTGTTCTGCTAATGGTATTTTTAATTTGCGATCTAAATTAATTTTGAGCTGCTGGTACATTCGTGGTACAGCCTTTTAATGCATTTTTGGTTCATGAATTTATACTACGGATCTATAAAATAAAAACAACTCCCTATCTTTATGTAGGTTTAATTTGAATGGAAATGATCAAAAAAAGATTCTTTTTAGGTTTAGGTCTAATGTTTGCATGTATTGCACCCTCTATGGCACATGAGCCAGTGGAAAAAGTTAAACCTAATTTTGAACACGCAATTCCGAATATACCGGGTAAGTCGCTTATTGCATTAGAAGTCGATTATCCACCTGGTGGTGCTTCTATTCCTCATACCCATGCGAAATCATCTTTTATATATGCCTATGTAGTTGAGGGAAGTATTGAGTCTAAAGTGAATAATGAGAAGTCAAAAATTTATCAGGTAGGTCAAAGCTGGTTTGAAGAGCCAGGAGCAGTTCATTCTATTAGTCGTAATGTGAGTAAGACCAAACCAGCAAAGTTATTGGCAGTATTTGTTGTAGATACTGATGATAAAGAATTAGTTACCCCAGTAAAATAATTGAAAGTAAATAGGTGTTTATTATGGCCCAACGTATTGATTATAATCAGGTCGCTCCAGCAGGCGTTAAAGCTCTAGGTGGTGTCTATAGCTATGTAGTGCAAAGCGGTTTACCAACAGAGTTAGTAGAATTGGTTTATCTACGTATATCGCAAATTAATAATTGCGCATATTGTTTGGACATGCATACGAGAGACTTAATCAAGAAAGGTGTTGCCATCGAGAAACTAGCTTTAGTTCAGGCTTGGCAAGAAGGTGGTCATCTATTTGATGAACGGGAGCGAGCAGCTTTAGCTTGGGCTGAGTCAGTAACCAAAGTCTCTACTACAGGAGTACCTGATGATGTTTACCAACTTGCTCATTCTGTATTTGATGAAAAAGAACTAGTTGATTTGACGATAGCCATTAGCTTGATGAACGCATATAACCGTATGGCAATTAGTTTTAGAAATACTCCACAAGCTGCTAAGTAATATTCAAAAGCCCTCTCGCGAGGGCTTTTAACTTATCTAATAGAAGGCTGACTTAAGATTTTGTAGACTTTTTCTTTATATACATCATTTGAAATCACGCCTTTATCGCGCTGTTGTTTTAGCGATTTAAACTGCTGACCATTAATTTCTCTTTGAATGCCAACATTATCATGGTTTCTAATGTAGTAAAGACTACGCTCATGATCACTCATATTGACTGTTTCTTCAGCAGAGTAAGACGGCTTAGTTTCCTTTTCTTGATATTGTTTTGCAATTTCAAAAAAATCTACATTTTGATGATTAGTGCCAGAATTAGAAAACTCTTTTGGTTGCCCATTAAATTTATGTTCTTGAGAATTTGCGTTTACTGCAAGCATGCTCTTATGCTGATTAAAGTTAGGTGGGGTATATTCTTGTTTCATTTGAAATGTGTTTGTTTCAGAAAAAGCTACGGGAGAAAAAAGACTAATATTTAAAGATAAAAAAATTAATAACAATCTATTCATTTCTTTTGAAGTCCAATTGAAATTGAGTAAATCACTGTATTGTAACATTAAAGTTGATTTTTTTGGAGATTAAATTTTGAGTGAATTTGATCATCTAGTAAATAATAAGATCTATAGGCGAGTGTAAAAGCCAAATTGAAAAGGCTTTTTACACTCATTTTTTTAATGTTGTTTTGAGTATTCTTCTTTCAGTTTATCCAGAAAAATAAAGAGGTTTTGATTCATCTCTTGGTAATTGTGATTCCGTAATTCTTCACGACTATTCACGAATTTATAATGTTGAGCCTGATTTAACTCGGTTTCTGAGTGTTGAATCAGCAATTCAACGACTTCTGAAGTTAATTCCATGTGACATTGCAATCCATACACTAATTTTGAATATTCAATAACTTGTCTTGGACAACCTGCACTAAAAGCGATGATTTTTGCGTTGGGAGTTAAACCCGGCATATCATTATGCCAATGCCCAACTTCGCTCATTTTTCCTAAGTGTGAAAACTTAGAGTTTGTTATGCCATATTCTGTAAGCATAATTGGAAATTTGCCAATTTCTCTTTCAGGGCTATGCTCAAAGTTGGCCCCTAAAGCTTGACCTATCAATTGAGACCCTAAACATACCCCGATAACTACTTTATTTGCTTCAATGGCTTTTCTAATGATTGATTGTTCAGCTAATGAATTAAAGTGAGGGCACATCTCTAGTGTCGTATCTGGATCTTGTGGGCCACCCATTACAATAAGAAAATCTATATCTTCAGCTGAAGATGGCAAAGCTTCATTTAAATATACTCTTGAATATGTAATTTTGAAGTCATTATTTTGAGCCCATATTTCATACGCTCCGGGTGCTTCAAAATCTTCATGAACAATAAAATGTAGGCGCATGTTAGTCCTCAAAATCTAAGCGTTAATTGATGGATCATTCGTTATAAATCGAGGATAGATTAAGAGCTGTAGGCTTTATCTAATACATCCAGTTTTTAAAAGTTATATGGTCCAGATTTATGGGTTTTTATATGATTTAAATAGAGTTACTCATTTTATTAATGCCGGCTTTATAAATTTATTGTTAAGTATTGCTAAATAGTTTTGGTGTGACAATAGCTGTTCAATTTGTTAAGTTGTGTAGTTTTTTAACGGTAGTCAAAATTTATGAAGACATTTCTACTTATATCTTTATTGGGTTTTGGGCTGATTGGTTGTGCTTCATCTCCATATAATTCTCAAGAAAATGATTTAAATAACGCTCCAATTGCTCCAGAAAATAAAGCATTTAATAGTTTTAAAACACCTGAACATGGAATTTTTACTGATCAAGATGTCTATAATGTGCCAGAAAATTCAAATATGAATTTTCGTTACGAAGTCCTTTTTTAAAGAAAAATAAAAAATTAATTTAAACAAAGGTAGATCGGGATGACCTACTACCTTTACTGGCTAGGGATAATCAGTGATTAATACCGCCTTCGGGTGGTTTTTTTAAATTTAAACTGTTAAATTTTAATTATTGAAAAAAGGTATTTTAAATGAAAAACTTCACTATTATTGCTTCTTTATTTTTATTAGTTGGGTGTGCGACTGGCCATAAACAGGTTACATCTGTTCAAGTTACCGATAATAAAATTACTTCAGAAGCTGAAAAATATAAAAAGCAATATCAAAAGAAAATTTATAAAATATGGGATATTCCAATGTCTTCAGCTGGTATGAGTGCAAGCGTTAAAGTATTTTTAACTGACAGTGGAGAAATTGAGCAAATCATCTTTTTAGATAAAGAAGAACAAAAATTTAAAACAAGTATTGAAAAAGCGATCTGGCGTGCAAGCCCATTTGCTTTGCCTTCAAACCCTGAAGTAAGAAAGCAAGCAAGAAAATTCAATATGAAATTTCAGGTTAAATAAGTAAGTTCTTCTTCAGCATGGGGAGCAAATTTAAGACTATTAATGTATATAAATTTGCTCTCTTATTTTATGAAACAGCGGAAGTAGTCAATTTAATGGATATATAGATTTCTTTGCACTTTAAAAAAGTAAAAGCAGCATATCATTTTAAATAGAAAATAAGAAAGTTGAGGGAGAGTTAAACAAAATATAAAGATTACTTACATTGCTATCAAAACATAACATAAACAAAACTTTAAATAGGCATTAAATTAATATAAAAAAATGATATGTGCTCTTAAATGTGACAAGAAAAAGTATGAGTCAAGTAAGCAAACCCCATAGTGAAAGTAAGGCTACCTCAATTGTCGCGTGGGGCATAATTTTATTTGGAATTGTTTTGGGAATAGCCTTTATTTTGTCATATGGGCAAGTTGAAAAAAGAAATGATAATTTAGACATTATTCAAGTCTGGTCTAAAGAGATGGTTACAGTCGGTCTTTTTATTATATTTAATGGGCTACTGTTTGGTTACTTGCTTTTAAAAATTAGTAGTATTTTGAACCATCTTGAAAATAACAAAAACTAAAACGTATCTGAAAGTGTCAGTTACACAAATGATGATTGTTTAGGGTTGAATGTAGCCATTAATTATTTAAGCATGGAATGACACAAGTTAAGCAGAGGATGAATCTCATGATAGATGAAGAAAAACCCTTAAATTTTGACGATGATGAAGAACCTCTCGATTTTGCCGATGAAGAATTTATCGATGATAAAAAAGAGGATGAGTTATATAACACCATCACCAAAGATGGCTCGAGTGTAGATCCGGCCGATGATGGTGAGCGTCACATTCGCCCTGAGGATGGTGATCCCATCGAAATTGAAGAATAATTTAAAGCCCAATTCAATATTGGGCATTTTTAATATTTGGGATTTCTAGTCAAACAGTACGCTACGTTCGAGGTTATTTAATCATTATCATTAATGACTCAAAAAATTGAGAACTAAGCAATGAGTGTAGAAGTAGGTACATATATATTTATTGAATGATTAATTCTCGAATTGAAGTAAAACTATGAGTAATTATATTTCTACATTTACCAACAAAATCAAAAATAAAGCACTTCCACCGGTCAATGATGTTCTGCTCGCATTTAAGACTTTGAAAAATGTACCGGGCGGATTAACACTATTATCAAAAGTTGTTAGTCGAGTGGCTCCATATTTTCAGACTGTAAATCCAATGATTCAAAAATTAGATTTAAATGTGTGTGAAGCCTCAATTAAAAAAAATAAATCAATCGAAAATCATATCGGGACGGTACACGTTATTGCCATATGTAATGGGCTGGAATTTGTGATGGGTGTGTTAGCTGAAGCATCAGTACCTCAACATTTAAGATGGTTACCTAAAGGCATGAGCGTAAATTATGTAGCTAAGGCCGATTCTGATATTAAAGTAGTAGCAACCATTGATGACGAGTGGAAAGTTGGAGATATGCAAATAAAAGTTAACGCTTATAGAGCGGATGGGCAGCCAGTAGTTCAAGGGTATATTACGCTTTGGGTTACTGAGAAAAAGTAAATAACAGGGCATTAAATGCAAAAAATATTGGATTATCTCCGCAAATTTTTTACTGCAAAGTCTCAGCAAGATGCAGCAGCGGATCAGATTGCTACCGCAACTGATTATGGCGATGAATTGATAGGTGTCGCTGTTGATGAGGGGGCTCTTAGCTTAGAAGGTGTAAACCTAATTTGTAATTTTGAAGGGTTAAAACTCAGTGCTTATGACGATGGTACTGGTGTCTGGACAATTGGATATGGCACGACGCGATATCCTCATGGTCAGCGTGTAAGTGAGGGAGATCGATGCACACTTGAACAAGCTAAAGCTTATATGCAGCATGATCTAAAGATATTTGAGCGCGCAGTAAATAGTGCCGTAAAAGTACCTTTAAAACAAAATCAATTCGATGCATTAGTCTCTTTAGCTTATAACATTGGAGTAGGGGCTTTTAAAAACTCGACCTTACTCAAAAAGTTAAATTTAGGTGATTACAAAGAGGCTGCCAACCAGTTTGATGTTTGGGTCAATGCTGGCGGTAAGCGTTCGCAAGGGCTGGTGAATCGCCGTGCAATCGAAAAGAAATTATTTTTATCGTCAAAATAGTGCTTTCAATTTTTATTAAACTTTGTCAAAAATTCATTAAAAGCCCCAAATAATCAGGGCTTTTTCATATAGGAAGTGAATAAATTAACTTTTATCACCTAAAGTGATTCTGAGTCGGTTTAATGCTCCCATAAGTGAAATGCTAGTCGTTAACTCTACAATCTCTCTTTCACTAAAATATTCAGCTAAATGAGCTTTTACAGCTTCAATTTTGTCAGATAGAAAAGTGACTGCCTCCGCAAGTTCAAGAGCAAGAAGCTGCTTTTTTGAAAAGGCATTCGAATGTTTATAGCCCGGAATTTTATCAATGACTTCTTGGCTTACTCCCATATCTCTCAATTCCTGAGCATGAAACGCGCAGCAGTAAGCACAGCCATTGATTTGTGACACATACAACTCAGCTAAAGCAATGATTTGAGGGTCGATGCCTGAGGTACGAATAGATGCATGTGCTGAGTACAAATGATTAATCGTTTTTTTAGCAACTTCTTTATATTCCATAATATTGGTCAGTCTTTTCGTGATAAAAAACTATTATTTACCACTAGGTATAGATTGTAAATTAGGCACTATTTTGTTATATAGGTATATTTTTTATACCTAATTAAACAATGAAAGATAATATTTCTGGCTGTTCTGTAGAAGAGGCAATGACAGTATTGGGTGGCCGCTGGAGAATGTTAATTATTTCATTTCTCATCGAAAGACCTATGCGCTTTAATGAACTCAGACGCGCAATACCTAATATTTCTCAAAGAATGTTAACTTTAGAATTACGTTTTCTTGAAGAAGAAGGGTTTATTAACAGAGAGGTTTTTGCGGAAGTTCCTGTTAAAGTTGAGTACTCACTAACCGAAGATGGCAAGAAATTAAACAGTTTAGTTGATGTACTAAAAGAAGTAGGCACTTGGCTAAAAGTAAGATAAGGCAGGATCATTTATACAAATTTTAGGCATTAAAAAAGCCTGATGCTACGAATCAGGCTTCAGTATTCATCGACAATAGGAGTTGATGAACAAGACCAATCTAACAGACCTGATCTATAAAGGCAAACCGATGGCCGACCAGACAGTTCATATAAGTATAAGTTTTCTCAAATTTTAGGCATTAAAAAAGCCCTTGCTCGAAAGCGAAGGGCTTAGTCGTTCATTGATCTAGCAATGAACTATATAAGGCTCATCTCATACTAAGTTCAGTATATCTGAAATTGAAGCAACAAAGAAGAAAACATTCTAAATATCTTCATCACTCTATTTAAACTCAATTTATTCATTCCTATAGCAACTTACATGTTTGATAAATCACTACACAAAATTTGCACTTTGCATTTTTGAAGGCATGTTATTTGTGTGTAGCCCTAATTGGATCGATTTAGGGAATAAACAATAGCCGTCTATAGATTATTCAAAATAAAGCTTTGTATGAATCAATTGAAGAGTGAGGACGCTAGAGGGAAGTAAGGAAGTAGAGATGAATTTGATTAGATTAGAAGAGCTTTCATTGGTAAGTAATGCTGTGTTGACACCCCAATTAAACAATTGGCCGTGTGTACGATCTGAAAATATGCGTGATGCTTCCTATAACAAGCCTAAAGACAACTTTTCGGAACAATCTGATAAAAAATTTTATAAAGAATGGCTGAAACAACAAAAGAAAATACTTAAAAGTATTCCGAGTAATGCTGTTTTACTCAGCAAGAAAGATCCTATTTAGATGAGGTTTAAGGTACGTTTATAAAAAACGCATTACAAGGATGAGCATTTAGCTAAATAACTTTACGTAGGTGTGCTTGTTAGTCATAACTTAATCTAGTGATACTGGAAATATAAATAGCAAAACAATAAAAAAGCACTTCTGTAGAGGTAAATTTTTATGGCTAATCTTCATCAAAAAACACTTTTTGATATTCTGACTCAGCATCAGGCCTATCTATATCGAGCATCATCAAGATCGGTCAACGAACTTATTAATTTATTTAATTCTGAAACGGTTACCATGCTTGCTAAATTGGCTAACTTATTAGATGAGCTAAATGAAAAGGAAAAAGCAGCATTGGCCGGTGGAATTTATTCAACAGCTAATTTAAGAGAGATACGTGCGCTAATTTCTCAGTGGTTTAATTTGATTAATGAAGCTCTCACTGACACTTTTACAATATCTGCTGTGGCATTGGCTTTCTATGAAGTCAAATATATGTCAAAAATTTTTGGTGGCCAACATAAAGAGTTAAAAGGCGAGCAACTCTATAAGGCGGCTAAACGCGTTCCTTTAGCGGGTGGAGCATTAGTAGATGAATTACTCTCGAAAATCGCTGAGGTAGCTCGTCAAAGAGTTGAATATGCGATTCGAGATGGGCTTAATATTGGTGCTACAACCCAACAAATTATTCAGCGTATTCATGGAACTAAACGTCTTAAATATGAAGATGGGCTACTCAATAGTACTAAAACAGATATTGAACGAACCGTACGTACAATTCGAAGCCATATATCCAATCAGGCATATTTAAATAGCTATAAACAATTAAAGTTTGAATACGTCCGATTTGTAAGTGTTCTTGATGGAAGGACATCGAAAACATGTGCTTCACTTGATGGTTCAGTATGGCAGCTTAACGATCCAGCAAAAAAAGTTCCTCCTTTACATCCTCATTGCCGCAGTATTTTAGTTCCAACACTTGAGGATGGTCAGCTAGTGGGTAGTCGAGCTTTCATTATGGATGAAAGAAAATTTAAAGATATTCCTAAAGATGAGCGCGAACAATTAACTGGTCAGCTAGATGCAAATACTTCTTTTAAAGAGTTTTTTAAACTGACAGATGATTTCTTTCAAAAAGAATGGTTAGGACCTAAACGATATAAATTATATAAAGAAGGGCAATTCGATTTTGATAAGTTTTTTGATCCAGAGGGGCGGTTATATACCCTTGAGGAACTTAAAGAACTTGATGAGCGGGCTTTAAAATTTTTAGATTTGTGAGTGAGAGCAGAAGCATTTGAAATAGGATTTTTATCTTAAATAACATTTTTAGTTTTAACCAAAGATACACACTTAAACAATTAGTTAAAAAAGTTTCAATAATCTAGCCAGATAGCATGTTAAGTTTTTCTCAATCATAAAAATTTAGAAAGGATTAACACATGAAATTTTCCTACCAAGATCTTGCCGGAAATAATGTTGAAGTAGAGTGTGAAAGTTATACTCATATACCCTCAGGAACAGCAACAAAATCAATAGAAGGGGGGAATTATCATCTTAATGAAAACTTCAGTTTCTTTAAGAAAACTGAAGCTGATTCTATGCCCATTTATCGATTTGCAATTGATCGTAATTCTAATGTTTTTAATAGTGATGAGCTTCCAGCATTAGCTCAAATTGGTACAGACTGGAAAAACTTAGATTAAATTTTTACTCAAAATAAGACCCTCAGTTGAGGGTTCTATATTATTTGTATGAGTTATTTCTTTTTAAATACAAGCAATAAGCCTAGTAAAATTGCAATCATTCCAATTAAACCTGCCAGAGGTAATGTATTTTTTAAAATTAGAAAATCTAAGAGCGCAGTAACAATGGGAACCAAATAGAACAGGCTTGTCACGTTGACAATATTGCCCTGACTTAAAAGTCGATAAAGTAAAAGCTGCGCAACTACAGAAATTAAAATTCCAAGAAATAAGACCGAAATAATCAGTTGTGAATTCCACGTTATTTCAAAATGTTCAAAAGGAACTATCAATAAGCAAACTACAAGGCTAACTACATATTGTAGTGGTAAGACATCTGTCGGGGCCTGCTGAATGTTCTTTTGCATGATAGCTCCAAAGGTTATACAGATGAGGGCAGCCAAGGCAAAGAATATGCCGATTGGCGCAATAAACGACATCGTCAGGCTTTTCCAGACTAAAAGAATGAGTCCAGCTAAAGCAATGAGTAAACCGAAAAGCCTTTCTTTTTGTAAACTCTTTTCTAAAAGGCAAAGTGTTAAAATGGGTTGTATTCCCATAATTGTGGCCATCAAACCAGGCGTGACCCCATAAGCCATGGCTTTAAAATAGCAGATTGAATAACCTGCGATCATGAGTAATCCAGTTAATAAAACTTGCTTTCGGGTTCCCTGTTTGGGTAAAAGTCGTTTTCTAAAAATAGCTAGTAGCGACAGAGCAATTAAAGCAGTAGAAAACCGTAAAATTAGTAAGGCTATGGGTGAGGCATTATCGAGTCCCCAACGAGTAAAAATTGCGGCACTTCCCCAAAGTAAAACAAAAATAGATGTCGCACTTTGTGATGCAAGCATTTGTTTATTTAGGCGCATAAAACCTCCTCCTAGTGCGTAATACCTAAGAAATACGAAGTGATGAAATTGTGAGTAGGTGTCGCTATTAACGTGTTATTCAGACATTAACCAATTCACGGATAGCTTCTTTTAGAAAAATGAATTGTTTTAACTTCTTCTAATTTCAGTATGGGAGAGAGAATAGATAAAGAAAAGCGCATAATTCTTTTATATACTATTTGAAAATCGAATAGATAAATCGTAATGAATATAAAAAACTTACAGATTGATTGGTTAAAGTGTTTTGTCACAGTCGTTGATACTGGCTCATTGTCGAATGCAGCACCTGAGTTATATCGCTCGCAGTCTGCGGTTAGCATGCAACTGAAAAAACTAGAAGAAGCGCTACATTGCCAACTTTTAATACGAACACATCGGCAAATTGAATTAACCTCACAAGGACAACTACTTTTAGGTTATGCACGCCGAATTCTCGACTTACATGCTGAAGCTCAAATGGCATTTCACGGAGATGAATTAAAGGGCCGTATACGTCTTGGGGTACCTGATGACTATGCTGCTAAATATTTAACGCCCGTACTTAAACGTTTTGCACCACGTTACGGAGGTGTTGAAATTGAATTGATCTGCGAGCAGTCGACTTCTTTAATTCCACGAGTAGAAAGTGGTGATATAGACTTGGCATTAATTTCAAGAGATAACGCTCGTCAAGGAACACTGTTATTTCATGAACCAATGGTATGGGTTGGTTCTCCACAATTTGAACTCTGGCGAGAAGATCCGCTTCCAATTGCAGTTTACGAAAGTACCAGCCAAGCTAAAAAGAGTGCTATTCATTCTTTGGCATTACAAGGGCGCCGTTACCGTGTGGTATACAACAGTTCAAGTTTGGCTGGTCAAATTGCAGCAGTTGAAAGTGGTTTAGCAATCGCCGTATTCACGCAGTGTAGTGCACCTGAGCATTTAACTATATTAGGTGCAGATCATGGACTTGGACCATTAGAGCCAATGGAGGCTGCTGTTTATCGGAGTAGGTCTTCTTTAGAGTCAAAAGCTGTAGACCACCTATATGAATTACTCATTAAAACGCTCAGACACTCAGTTAATGTTTAATAGTCAATTTTAAGTCAATATTGAAAGGTGAAAGTAAAGCGCTTTACATTTTTGCGTTAAATCTACAAAAAAGCCTAGAAACCTATGCTGATCGTAAAACTAATAAAAAGTATTTATTAACTCACTATCTGAATAATTCATGAGGTGAAACATGACAAAAATTATGGCTACCTTAGGTTTAGCTACCATTATTTCTTTAAGTGTCAGTGCTTGCCAAGGTGAAAATGACACAAAGCAGCAAGATAAAACGACTACTCCTCATTCAATGGACAAAGATTCATAATCCAGATGAATTTCGAAACCCATCGTAAGATGGGTTTTTTATATCTTTTTATTTTAATCTTAAAGTGTGATTTGTAACTCGAAATATTTATTTTTAATGGCACTGTTCAAAATATGTTGACTAATATACTTGGTTTTAAATATATTTAATTCAACACGAATCACTTTAAATATAACTCTATATTTAAAGTGAATTGGTTACACCATCAGATCAGAAATTTAACCTTTAAATTTGATTATAAAAATACTAATTAATCAAGGAGGTAAGTATGGATGCTAAATTTCATTCTGAAAATGAATATGGTTTTATTCTAAATATTTTGAACACTTATATGGTCATAAAGAAGACATTAAAAGATGATCATTATCCTTATGATTCATTTGGTTATCTTCTTGCTCTTTATCAACCGCTCAAAGTTTATATCCCTCAACTTCCTCATCCAAAAATTTATATTGAGATTGGTGGAATTTCATATGACAGAATGATTGTTGGGCAAACAGAGGATGAGACAGAAGCCATAAATATTTTATTAAATTTAGGCCAACTTGTTGCTTAACAAGTAAGTGATATTTTAATCCTGAGTTTAATTTACTTAAGTAAAATGCTTTCTTAAGTAAATTAAAGACAAAACTATAGGCTATAAAATGGCTGTCGGAAGTGAAAACTTAAAAAAGCTCCTTGCAGACACATTCGCAATGATTTTGTTCTCACTTATTGTTGGTGGTTTCGTTGAGTTAGTTATTACGGGCTTAACCCTTGAACAAACGATCAAAATACGGGCCACTGCAATACCTATTTCTCTTATTATTGGTCGGCCATATGGGCTTTATCGTGACTGGATTTTTAAAACAATAACTTCAAAGAATAAAACAGCATTACAAACTTTTTTGCTTGATACCTTTGCTAATTTAACGTTTCAAATCCCCTTATATATTTTGATACTGCTTTTGAATGGAGCAACTTTAGTACAAGTATTTACGGCTGTGAGCTCTATCTTAATCATTGTAAGTATTTCAGGAAGACCTTACGGAATTTTTCTGAATTTTTGCCGTAAATTATTTGGTGTTTCTATTCATCCTCATTAAACAAAGGCTCGAATAAGATACAAAAAACCACAAAAGCTAAATCTATAACTCTAAAAGAATTTGTTTATATAACTAAGAACATTAAAATTAGGTCATGGTAATGAAAAAAATATTCTTAGCAACTTTCACTGGGTTGGCTTTATTGGGTAGTAATGCGGTATTGGCTAAACCCGATGCAGCCTTATTAAAAGAAGCAACAAAAAATGTAGTCACAGTATCTAAAGCAAAAACTTTGGCTGATGAATCTGGAGTAACTTTAACTGGTACGATCGTAAAGCATATTGCTGGTGATCATTTTGAGTTTAAAGATACTACGGGTTCGATTGTAATCGATATTGATGATGACTTGTGGAAGCCTTTACAATTGAAAGCTGGAGATAAAGTACGTGTTGTAGGAGAGGTGGATACACATCGAGTTAAGCCTACCGATATTGAAGTTTTTAAGATTGAACGTGTTAAATAAAACTAGATTATTTATATCAATATTGTTCAAAGTAAACAAAAAAGAAAACTCCTATTTTTAGGAGTTTTCTTTTTTGAAAGACGATAACTTTTTATTATTGCGTTGCATTAAATGCTTCATGATAGCTTACATATCCTGTAGTAATGTTCCCTGAAAAACTTAAGGCTTGGAAATACTCATTCGGCACATCTGGCAAAATTAGCTCAGGATAGTTTTTAAAACCAAAGCGGCTGTAATAGTTGGGATCACCTAATAAAACACATCCTTTTGCACCTAAGTTTTTTAATTTTTCAAGTGATTTATTTATCAGAAGGGAACCAATACCCAGCCCCTGTTTATCTGGATGAACGGAAATAGGGCCTAAACCATACCAACCTATTTCCCCTGAGCTTATTTGAACTGGAGAAATAGCAACATGCCCGATAATAGAACCGTCTTCAACTGCCACCAGAGAAATAGTGAGTTGACCGTGGTTTCTTAAACTATTAACAATAAAATGTTCGGTATGACTCGTGTGCTCAGCATTTTGAAAAGCTGCTTTAGTTAGGTTTTCGATGGTTTCGATATCTTTAACTTGTTCATCACGAATAATAATATTCATTAAAAATTCTTCCAGATTTATTGATTAGCTATACGATGTAATTTCTTTAGATAAGCTCCCTTCGTTTGTTTTTTATTGAAATGTCTATGAAGGAAATTAAGTCTCTAGCTAGATTCTAATTTAAATAACTCAAGCATAACAGCTAGTCAAATAAGATTAATTCTAGGTGGTTATTTTACCGTTCGTTAAATTGTTTTTAATTTTAATTATGTCATTCGTCAGAAAAATTTGATAACTATTTCATGTAATTAAAGAGATAAATTGATAGATTTATCTAAATCAATTTTGTTTAAAAATTATACTGATTGATAAAAAAGGCAACTTGGCTATATTCCATATCTATATTGCAAAATCAGCAATATATTTCTAGGATGGAATAAAAATGAAAAAAAGAGTAATAAAAATAGCAATATTGAGTTCATTATCTGTAATCACAAGCATGAGTTATGCGCAGGAATTTAAAAGATTCTCTGTCTCTGCTGGTTGGCTACATGTAATGCCACAGGGTAAAGCTAATCCATTTAATATTAATACCGCAGTTAAAAATGGAACAGAAGCTAAAGTCGGCACTATTTCAACAACAAGTTTTTTAAACTCTATTGATCCCAATGCCACTATGACTGATATGGGTGGAGAGGTTTGGAATTTAAAAGAAACCCTTACAGAGTTTCTAGCCCAACCCGAAATCCAAGAGCAACTTACCGATGGTAAGGGTAATATTCTAGCTGAAGTTGCTGGTACAGCACGAATTGAGGGATTGGAAAACTGGCAACAGCAAGATGCGGGACTAGAAGTCGATGATGTAGACACATTAGGTTTAACATTTAACTATTATCTGAATGACAATGTGTCTTTACAATTTATTGGCGGAATTCCACCTAAAGTTGATGTTAAAGGAAAAGGAGAGATCCTAGCACCGTTAAGTGGAATCGCAATGTCTCCTAATGACTTAGTGAAATACCTTTTCCCTGATGGCTTTACTTTAGGTCAGGCGATTCCTATTACCAACTTAGGCAATAAATCTAAAGCTGCATCTATTCGAGCATGGACGCCAACCATAGAAGCACAATATCAGTTCGGTAAAAGTGGGGTAAATAAGTTTAGACCCTATGTTGGAGTGGGTTTAATGTATGCTCATTTTAATGATATTAAACTCAATGATGGAATTCGTTCTGATTTAGTGCCCGCAGGCCATATGATCCAAAATGTGTTAGATGGCAAAGCTGGAGCGGCTTTAGACCGAAAAGAGTCGAGCGGAAAAATGGTCGTTAATGTCGATGCAGATGATGCGATAGCGCCTATTTTTACCGCTGGTTTTACCTATGATTTTAATGATTCATGGTATACGGTAGCTTCTGTATCCTATGCAAAGTTAAGCAACAATGCCCAAATTAATGTCATCAATCAAAATACGGGGACTCGCTTAATACATGCCACAACAAAAGTTGATATTGACCCACTGATTACCTATTTAGGGGTAGGTTATCGATTCTAATATTTTTTAAAAAAGGGTATCTCGGAGTTAATCATATTTAAACTTTGAGATACCTTATTTGTTACTAATTATAAAAAATAACTATTACTTGTTAAACTCATACATAAAGTAAAATTCTATAAAAAATATTTTAATATAATAATTTAAAAATATTTTTGAGGATTATAAATTGAAAAAAATCATTAAAAATTTATTGTTATCTACGCTAATTTCAACTGCATCATTCACAGTTTTAGCTAAAAATGTTGAGCAAAAAGTTAATTTTTTACAAGGTTCTACTCATACCACATTAGCTGGAAAATTTCAGGGTTATGATGATGTGAGATATAGAGTTTATGCAAAGAATGGTCAAATATTGAAATTCAATATTAATAGTCTTGGTAATTTAGCCTATGTTAATATTTTTGCTCCAGGTAAAAAGCCTGGTAAGGATAAGGCATTATTAATTGGTTCAACGGTGGGATCTAGAGGAGAAATTACTTTACCAGTCGATGGTGATTATATTGTTCAGGTTTATCAAATGCGAAATAGTGCTCGTAAAAATAAATCTGTGAAATATAGTTTAGATATTGAAATATTAAATAAAGTAAAAAAATAATGATGGATAAAATTTACTAGCTCTCAAAAGAGAACTAGTAAATTTGAAAAAGACATCAATAAAGATTAATCGGCTAAAGAAAAAGATTCATGAATAGCACAACTTTCAACAAATGTTTGATCGTGTGAAATGAGCAATACAGCACCTTCATAGCTTTGAAGAGCGGTAGCTAATAGTTCTCTAGATTCAATATCTAAATGATTTTCTGGTTCATCTAATAACAAGAGTTCAGGGGTAGGTTGTATCTGGCTAAGCGCCAATAAGGCTACTTTGAGTTTTTCACCACCACTGAGCTGAGATAAAAGTTGTGTACCTTTATCACCTCGAATTCGAAGTTGACCTAATAGATTTCGCCATTCTAGTTCTGAAAGCTCACTATTCATGTGGGTTAGATTTTCAATCACCGTCATTTCATCACATAAAAAGCTAAAGTTTTGGTCCAGATAAAAGCACTCTACAAATAAGTGAATGCTGTCACATGGCTGTTTGTTTTGAGCTTGAATTGCTTTGAGTAGTGTCGATTTACCAATACCATTTTGACCGGTTACGTGAATTTTTTCGGCTGCCTGTACCGCTAAATCTATGGGTTTTTGCGTTCCATATTTCAGTTTAAGTTTTTTAATGCGAAGAATTTCTCCAGATTTCTTGTGAAAAGTGGGGAAGACAAACTGTTGTGGCTTGACGGTTTCAAGACGCATTTTTTTGTCTGTTAAATCATTTTGACTGTTCGAAATTTGTCGTTGGTGCTGAGACTGTATAGCAGCAATACTTTGGCCTGCTTGTTCCTTTTTAAAGTCGAGCAAAATTTTGGCTTGAGAATTTGATTCTCTTAACTTATTGCCAGCACGTTCACGTTTTTGAGCTTTCATTAATACTTCATGCTGCTTTTGCTTCATGTGTTTAACGTCGCGTTGGCCTTGTTGAACAGATTGCTCTAAAGCTGCAACATGAATTTGGTACTGGCCATAAAATTTTTCATAGTTTCCCGTTGTGTGATGTAACCCATGTTCATTCAAATGATAAATATGGTCTACTTCATTCAGTAAACTACGATCATGACTAATGATAAGCGCACCTGCTGGGTGTTTCCTCAAATGATCAATTAACCATTTTCTAGATTGCTGATCTAGATGATTACTAGGTTCATCAAGTAGCAAGTAGTGATCTGATTTTAGAAATAAACAGCTTAATGCCAATTTGGTTTTTTGACCTTCGCTTAGATTTTTCACTGGAAAGTCTAAATCTGTTGGTAAACCCGCAGACTCCAATAAATTATTCCATAAGGTTGGCAGATCCCATTTACCGTCTAACAAATCATAATCATCGAAGTTAGCAACACCTTGTTCAACTCTTTTAAAAGCATGATAAACATCTAAGATATCTAATGCTTCGGCAATGGTCTGTGCTGCTAAACGATGCAACTGAGGTAAATATACATGCTTTACATGCCAAGATATTTGCCCAGATGTCAGAATTGAATCTGATTTAAGCGTCTGATTTAACATTTGCATAAGCAAAGATTTGCCTTGACCATTACGGCCAATTAAAGCAGATACTTGATGCGATTCAAGATTAAAATTTAGTTGTTGAAACATGACTTTAGATGGAAATTCTAAAGAGAGTTGTGATATTACACATGCCTGCTGAGTCATAAAAAAACCTCATAAATACAGGATGTACAAAATAGGAAAAGTAGTTTTAAGCAGAGACGTTAAATCACAAAAAAATAGTCTATTTTGCACATCAAAAAAAGAAAAATTGATGAGAAAAAAGACTTACTTCATTGGTGTGACTCACTAAATTGGAAGAATAAGAAACTATTCTAGCTGGATTTTTGATTAGTGTAAAATTTATGCAATCTATTTTGTTAAAAAACCCAATCGTTGGATTGGGTTTTTTTGCATCTAAAAAGTTTATTCTTTTACAACCAATACCTGAATTTTTGTACTGTTTAAAACATCTTGAGCAAAACTACCCAAAATAAGTTTTTGGAAGCCTTTGCGACCATGAGAACCAATCACAATCAAATCGGAACCTAAGCCTTCTACAGCTTTTAAAATACCATCTGAAGAAATTTCACCTTGGATGATTTGAGTTTCGGCATCAATACCTTCTTCGGCACATAAAGCTTTTACAGTTGCGAGTGTTTTTTCTGCATTTGCTCGTGCTTCAACAAAATAATCTTTTACAACAGGTGAGATGTAATAAAAATCTACACCGCTAAAAGGATCTACCGCAACTAAGCTAATAGCGGTCAATTTGCTCCCAAAAGCTTTTGCAATATGAGCTGCTTGTCTTGCTGCCGCTAAAGAAATTTCCGAACCATCGACTGGTACAATAATATGTTGGTAATTCATAATGTTATTCCTCTTATTTACAGTTGTTATATGTATGAAGCATTTATTAATTAAAGATTAACATATTTCATTCACGGTAAACATCTATTCAGTCATTGGAAAGAGAAATTAAATAAATTTATTTTAAATCATATGTTTGTGTTTATTTTTTTATTGGTTGAGATGGCGTTTAGCTGGCATTGCTAAATAATCGATAATATTTACATGAAAATTACAAAAAATTACTGTTCATCTTTCTGTCATATAGAAAACGTATAACAAAATAGTGAATTAAGGGGAGAGTAAGGAAGATGGCTGATTTAACAGCAAAGAAAGTTAATAAACTTATTGAAGAGTTCCGTCAAACAGGCAAAGAACCCGAAAAGTTAGTTATCGGTTATAAAACTTATGCCAGATTGATGACCGAAGATAAATTTGCAGAAAAAGTTGTTCCTTCACTTGAAGATTCAAAAGAACGCTTATATAAAAATCTAAAAATTAAACTTGTCACTGAAAAACACTATTTTGAAATTAAATAAAAATTATGTGAACTTCATCACTTGTTATTAAAGCAAAGTAACACTAAATATATTTAATAACATGATTATTGTATGATGATACAAATTAATAGTGTAGCCAACATTTGAAAACAGCAATCGTTTATAAACTCGATAGAATAAATTGCTTTTATTTTAAGTAGTGGAATAAATTGAAATGCCGACATTCAGTGTAATTATATTTTATGTTTTAGCTATATTAGGCAGTGTAGCTATTGTTTATGGAATAGTCACTTTAAGTGTTTTTTTAATTGTTATTGGTTTAGCTCTATTATTTGCAGCATTATTATTAAAAAAAGAGTTTAAATTAGATATTTTATTTTGGAAATAAATATAATATGATTTTATATTTTAATTTCCTGTAATATTGTTCCAATAGAACTGAAATGAAAAAATTCAGTTCTAAAAATATTAGTTTTTTTGATGAATATTGATGCAATAACGTTTTTTTGATCAGCATTATTACAATAAAATATAAAAGTAGAATATTTTAAATTTATTTAAGTATTTAAAAATAAAAAAGTTTCATTTAGGATAAAAGTAAAATTGTAAAAGCGTTTTTAGCTATTAAACAATAACAAAGCGAGGTGAGCATGACTTATAAGTATGAGTATGCAGGGTTCTGGTTAAGATTTGGTGCAATGATCATTGATACTCTTATTCTTTTTTTGGCTATTATTCCTGCAGCATGGATTTTTTATCAAGGGGATTACGATTTAGTCTTTGCAACAGGTTTAAGTGCTAAGCCACAAAATTATTGGTTCGATTTGATTGTGAACTATGCATTTCCTTTATTGTATTCAGTTTTATGTTGGCTGTATTTTGCAGGTACTCCAGGTAAGCGTTTGATGCGATTAAAAGTTTTAGATGAAAAAACAGGTAATAAGCTAACAGTTACGCAGAGTATTATTCGATATGTTGGCTATATTCCGTCAATTTTAGTGTTTGGTATTGGTCTTTTTTGGGTGGCATTTGATGCTAAAAAACAAGGCTGGCATGACAAAATGGCAAAATCAGTGGTAGTAAGAGAGTTATAAAAATAAGATTCAAAAGCGTTCATAGCATTAAAAATGGGGCTATGAACGCTTTTTTATTAACTTTTTTTAACCTTAAATTTAAGTACTACAAATACAATCAGACCGACAATCAGACCCCAAAATGCTGAACCAATACCAAAAAATTGAATGCCCGAAGCACTGCATAAGAAGGTAAATAATGCGGCTTCACGGTCTTCAACAGGGCCAAAGGCAAGCGCAATGTTATGGCTAATGGTACCAAGTAATGCGATGCCAGCTAAAGCTACAATAAAAATATGAGGGAAAGACATGAGTAAGCTTGTGAGTGTTGCTGCAAATAGTCCCATCAATGCATAGAAAAAACCAGAGCTCATGCCAGCAATATAACGTTTACTTGGGTCAGGATGAACTTGATCGTCAAGGCATACAGCTGCACTAATCGCAGCAATATTGACGCTATAGCAACCAAAAGGTGCAAGCAAAACTTGGGTTAAACCAGTCCAGCCAATCAGTTGGTTAACATGTGGTTTATAGCCGTAACTTTTGATCATGGCAATTCCGGGTAAATACTGCGAAGCCATACTAATCACAAAAAGAGGTAAGGCTAAGCCCAAAAGAGCCGACCAGCTAAAGACAGGACTAATCCAAACAGGTTTAGCCAAAGACCAGTGAAGCGTAGGCATATGAAATTCTAAAAATACAGGGCAGAGCACAACACCAGCAAGTGCTGTGAACACGATGCTATAACGCGGCCATAATCTTTTTGTAATGATATAAATGACGAGTAAAGATAAAACGAATGCCCAATCATTTTGCAAACTTGCGAAAAGTGAAATACCAAATTTAAGTAAAACGCCTGCAAGCATGGCACTGGTTAAGCTTTGCGGAATATAGGAAAGCGCTTTTTGGAAAATTCCTGAAAAACCTAAAATTGCAGTCAGTACACCAACAACTAAAAAAGCACCAATTGCTTCATTTATGCTATATCCACCGCCAGTTGCAATAATTAAAGCGAGACCAGCGGTTGACCATGCAGTTGCTACAGGGTATTTAAATTTCCACGAAAGAATAAGTCCTGATAAACCAAGACCCAAACCTAAAGCCCAAAACCATGAGGTGATTTGTTCAGGTGAAGCACCTAAAGCTTGGGCAGCCTGAATGACTAAAATAGCCGAAACACTAATACCAATAAGAAAGGTAATGAAACCCGCGAATACGGCTGGAATAGAAAAATCTTGAAGAATCTTTTGCATAGCTAAATGTTCTAAGTCCCTGAAAAATTAATATGTTTCTGCCTTTACTTTCAGCTCGCTAAATCTAACAATTTTTTTAAAGAAGGTGCTTTCTATTTTTAACCTAAAATGGAAATAATATTTTTAAAATTTCGAATAATGATATTATTCCTTCCATAAATAACACTAAATTTGGAATATTGTTTTATGGAAGAGCAGGCTGAGAATTTATCACCACTCGAATTGAAAATTATGCGTGCATTACAAGAAAATGGACGCTTAAGTAATGCCGAATTGGCTAAGCTCGTAGGCATAAGTACTTCATCTTGTTGGAATCATACTCAGCGTCTTTTTAAGATTGGAGCAATTCTAGATGTGCGTGCTCGGATCAATCCGAGCATGGTGCAACGTGATACGGTAGTACTCGTTGGTGTGGTTTTAGATCGCTCAACGCCTGATAGCTTTCAGGCATTTGAACAAGCATCAGGTGATTTGGAAAATGTTCTAGAGTGTTATCTGGTGGCGGGAGAGGTCGATTATTTTCTAAAAATTCGTGTTAAAGATTTAGCTGCGTTTAACCGATTCCATAGTGAAAAGATTATTGCCTTACCTGGAGTAAGACAGGTCAGAACATTTTTTGTGCTCAATGAGGTTAAAACAGATGGCATGCTGGCATTTTAATAGCTCATCATGTTTTAACTTTATAGTGCAAACGGATAGGTAAAGATGATTAGATTGTTGAGGTTGCTAGTTTTAGACCGAATCCGAAGAATAGAATTCCGACTAAAAAAATACTACTGGCTGCAATTTTATGGTTTTGTTTAAAAAATGCTGAAAGTTTAATTCCAGAGAAGATTAATGCTGTTAAATAGCTAAAACTAATCACCTGTAAAATAACCGCTAAAATTAAAAAGCTTAGAGCTGGATAGGGATAGTCGGGTTCAACAAATTGAACAAAGAAAGATAGGAAAAATAAAATCGCTTTAGGGTTAAGTAAACTAATACTGAGTGCTGTTTTATAAGGATGAATTTTATCTAAAGCAGGTAAATCAGCCATTTCTGGTTGTGGTTGATTACGTTGTTTCCAGCGTTGAATACTGCCTTGTAAGAGTTTAAAGCCTAAATAAGATAGGTAAAGTGCACCTGTTAATTTAAGAATAACAAATACCCATGGAAATGCTTTAAGTAGAGACGCAGCTCCTAGTACGGTACACAACATTAAAATGAGATCGCCGGTAAAAATACCCAATGCGCCCATATATCCGGTTTTAATCCCGTAACGTGAAGCAATTGACATCACATATAGCGAATTGGGCCCTGGCAATAACACAATTAGGAATGTACCAATAATATATGTTGTTAGATCTGTTATGCCGAACACGAGAAACCCAATAAAAAACCGATTTTTGCCATGATAACAAAAATCGGTGATTTTGTATGAAAAGTGCAGTTTTTTAAGGTTTAATTTCCGCATCAATTCCGAAAGATTGACGTAATAAAAAACTTAATTGGTCACGAGCTTTAATAAAGCCATCAACACCACCTTGTAAAAGTTGGAATGCCATTAAGTCATGATTAAGTTCATCTTTAAAGCTTTGTTCATCTTGCGCTGGTCGAACAATCGCTTCTGCTTGTTTTGCTTCAGAGGCATCAAGTGCCGCATCAACTGTACGTGTATCTTGCTCAAGTTGGGTAAGTAAACTTGGTGAGATCGTAAGTAAATCACATCCAGCAAGACCAAGAACTTGGTCGATGCTACGGAAGCTTGCACCCATCACTTGAGTTGGAATGTTTTGCTGTTTGTAATAGGTATAGATTTTCTTCACTGAAACAACACCTGGGTCTTTTTCGATTGGGTAAGCATCTACACCTTCAGCTTTTTTGTACCAATCTAAGATACGACCTACAAATGGTGAAATTAAAGTTACTTTAGCATCTGCACATGCCTGAGCTTGATGTAAGCCGAAAAGGAGAGTGAGGTTGCAAGCAATTCCTTCAGCTTCGAGTACTTTAGCAGCTTGAATACCTTCCCAAGTCGATGCGATTTTAATCAGAATACGTGACTGATCAATACCATAACCTTTGTAAAGTTCACATAATTCATGTGCTTTTTTAATGGTTGCCTCAGTGTTGTATGAAAGTGCAGCATCAACTTCTGTAGAAACACGGCCTTCAATGAGTTTTAAAATTTCTACGCCAAATTTTACAGTCAAAATATCAATCGTTCTTTCGATTAACTCATCGTTGCTATAGCCTTCTTCTTTGGCTTGATAATAAGCATCTTCAATCAGCTCTTTACTTTCAGGTTGTTCTGCTGCTGCCGTAATCAACGAAGGGTTTGTCGTCGCGTCTAATGGACGAAATTTACGAATTGCATCAAGGTCACTACTATCGGCAACAACGGTCGTTAATGTTTTTAATTGGTCAAGTGCTGTATGAGTCATTGATATTCAACATCTTCAGTAATAAATCTTATGTTTTCTTTTATAGCACAAAGTCTATTCATGCTGTCGATATATCAATTGTTATATTTCAAAGAAAAACGTTTAGGTTCTGCATCTCAATTGAAATAATTTTAAGGTGTCTGTTGCATTCGTTGCTTACGGATATATTCAATCAGAAATCTAGCAGCCGCACCGAGTTCACTTTCACGGCTCCATACTAAGTCGACGTAATATTCAAATCTTGGAGTGAAATCTAATAAATCCAATACTTTAAGCTTGTTTGTTAATTCAGGGTTTTCTTTAAACATTTCTTGAGGAAGAACACCCCAACCTAGATTGCGTAAAATCATTAAACAAGCAGAGTGGTGGTTGTCTGTACGCCAGTAATGTTTCGAAAATAGCAATTCAGGTTTTAAAGTCTCATCTCGGCTTGCAACTACAATTTGTCGTGTAGTAAGGATTTGTTCATAAGAAACCTGATTTTGGCTTGCGAGGGGATGGCTATTTGAAATTACCGGAATTAAAGCTTCACGTTTAAGTTCTACAAATTGTTCTCTGTTATCTAGGTGTTCGCGTTCAAACATCAGTGCAAGTTGGGCAGAGCCATCTAATAGCATTTGAAGTGCATCTTCTTGAGGGGCAGACACAATATTAATTTGTAGGTCTGGAAAGCGGCTCTCTAAAAGACAAATATAGTCGGTCCAATTGGTGTGTAAAAGTTCAGAGACAATCACAAGAGTTAAATTGGCTTCTAACCCTGTACTTAACGCGTGAGCGTGTTGTTTCCATTGATTCATCTCAATTAAAAGTTGAGATGTCTTTTCGTATAACACCCGTGCTTCGTCAGTAGGAACGGGTTCACGGCCTTTACGGTCAAATAAAGTCAGGTTCAGATCAATTTCTAAGTTGGCAATAGACATGCTTACAGCAGAGGGGACTTTACCCAGTTTTCGCGCTGCTGCTGAAAAAGAGCCTGTTTCAATCACGGCCTGAAACATGAGTAGTTGTTCTTGATTAATATTCATCTGTCAAAAAAACTGAAAGAACCTGATTGGATTAATCAATATTATAAAAATAAAATGCACATTATCCAAGTTATTATTGAGTATTTAAAAATGTTGATTTCCAAGAGAAGACTCATTCATGCAATCAGTTATGAAGGAATTTTATTGGTCATCATTGCGATTGCATTAAGTTTTATTTTTGATATGCCGATGGACGTAACCGGAACACTCGGTGTGTTTATGGCAGTTGTTTCAGTTTTCTGGAATATGATTTTTAACCACTATTTCGAAAAAGTAGAGCATAAATATAATTGGGAAAGAACGATCCCTGTACGGATTTTACATGCGATTGGTTTTGAAGGCGGCTTGTTGATTGCAACAGTACCGATGATTGCATATATGCTTCAGATGAGTGTCATTGATGCACTTATTTTAGATATTGGTTTAACCTTGTGTATTTTGGTTTATACCTTTATTTTCCAGTGGTGTTATGACCATATCGAAGATAAATTTTTCCCAGATGCTAAAGCTGCATCACTTCATTAAAAGTAAGTTATTAAACTAAAAAAAGCACCCATCAGGGTGCTTTTTTTTAAAGGTGAATCGTAAAATTATTTCTCTACGATTGCTACAACACCTTCACCACCTGCTGTACAGATTGAGATTAATGCACGGCCTGAACCTTTTTGATTAATCAATTTAGCAGCAGTTGCCAAGATACGACCACCAGTTGCAGCAAATGGATGGCCTGCCCCTAAAGATGAACCATTTACGTTTAGTTTAGAGCGGTCAATTGAACCTAAAGGTGCATCTAAACCAAGACGTTCTTTACAGAATTTTTCATCTTCCCAAGCTTTCAAGGTAGACAAGACTTGAGATGCAAATGCTTCATGGATTTCGTAGAAATCAAAATCTTGAAGTTTAAGGTTAGCACGCTTAAGCATACGAGGTACTGCATAAGCAGGAGCCATCAATAAGCCTTCTTTAGGGCCATTTTTACCAATGAAGTCAACAGCTGCTGTTTCAGAGAAAGAAAGATAAGCTAAAACTTCATGGCCGTTTTCTTTTGCCCATTCTTCAGAAGCAAGCAATACAACAGATGCGCCGTCAGTTAACGGAGTTGAGTTACCTGCTGTCATTGTTGCTGTTTCGCCTTTACCGAAAACTGGTTTCAATTTAGCAAGTTTTTCAACTGTACTGTCTGCACGTAAGTTATTGTCACGGTTAAGACCTAAGAATGGTGTGATTAAGTCATCAAAGAAACCACGTTCATAAGCAGCAGCAAGTTTTTGATGGCTGCTTGCCGCTAACTCGTCTTGCGCTTCGCGAGTAATACCCCATTCTAAAGCAGTGATTGCTTGATGCTCACCCATTGAAAGGCCAGTACGTGGTTCACCATTACTTGGTGCATCAAGAAGCTTTTTAAAATCAATTTTTGTTAAAGCTTTAAGACGGTCTTTACCAGTCTTAGCGACATTGAGCTCAAGTAAAACTTTACGTAAGCCATCACCTACAGCGATCGGGGCATCAGAAGTTGTGTCTACACCACCTGCAATACCTACGTCGATTTGACCAAGTGCAATTTTATTTGCAACAACAAAAGCTGCTTGTAAACCTGTACCACAAGCAATTTGAATGTCATAAGCAGGAGTTTCAGGAGCAAGATCTGTGCTTAATACAACTTCACGAGTCATGTTGAAGTCACGGCTGTGTTTTAAAACAGCACCCGCAACGACTTCACCAATACGCTTACCTTGTAAATTAAAGCGCTCAACCAAACCGTTTAATGCTGCTGTCAGCATGTCAGAATTAGACGCTTTAAAATAAGCAGTATTTGAACGTGCAAATGGAATACGGTTGCCACCAATAATTGCAACGCGGCGAACAGTGTTTTGGCTCATGGTTTTATCCTGTTGAACAGAAGTTTTGGTTTTTGTTGCTTTTGGTGCTGCAGCTACATTATTAGAAGATGTAGATGGGGTTGCTGTAGCGGCGCTTTTAGTACGAGGGCTACGGGCAGGTGCAGTCGTTGAACGAGTACGTGTCGTTTTTGGAGTATTAGTTGCTGCTTTAGGAGTTGTGCTGTTACGCTTAGCCGTGTTAGAAGCCGGCTTTGATGTATTTGACACGGTTTCCTGAGCAGAATTCTCGACTGCTGGATTTTCTTGAGTTGTCTTGCTCATAAGGCTTTTCCAAGCATATTAACGATATTCTTATAAGCTACATTAACACAATTCAAATAGACCTGTATTGACTAGAATGACATGGTAGATAGCATTCAGGTCAAGACATCAAAAGATGAACTCAAGTATGATTTGGGATGACTCTAATGAACGACTGATTTCATATTGTTCCTCTCCATTTCATAACATAATGAAGCCTGTCGTAGAAAATCATTTTTTTGAGAGATAATAATCATGACTGATCAATACCAAGCATTTACACAATCTCCTATTGGTAAATTCGTTGTTAAAAATTTGGGTTTACCATCGCCTGTTGTATTAGAGCGTTTTGAAAGTGCTCAGCCAGTAGTGAATGGTGCAGTATTGGTTGGCGCAGCGCCGTCAAGTGTATTGTCAGGTGCGATTGCACAAGTACTTAGCAATATTCATGCTGACAGCTATGTAGGCAATAATGTTGCATTACAACAAGAAGCTGCAAAAGTTGGTTTAAATTTACGTCCATTTAATGCAGGCGATAAAGAATCAAAATTCAAAGCAGTAGTATTTGATGCTTCTGGTATTCAAAACTCGGAACAGTTAAACGAACTTTATAAATTCTTTAACCCGATTGCTCGTCAAGTTGCAACTTCTGGTCGAGTGATTGTTATTGGTACAACACCTGAAACTGCAAAAACTGTGAAACAAGCGATTGCTCAGCGTGCACTTGAAGGTTTTATCAAATCTGTAGGTAAAGAATTTAAAAAGGGTATTACCGCTCAAGTTGTTTATGTAGACGAAGGTGCTGCTGCAAACCTTGAATCAACATTACGTTTCTTGCTTTCTCCACGTTCAGCTTATGTATCTGGTCAAGTAATTCGTGTATCTAAAGCAGATGTGGTTGATGTTGATTGGGCAAGACCGCTTGCTGGTAAAACTGCATTAGTAACTGGTGCGAGCCGTGGTATTGGTGAGGCAATTGCACATGTGTTGGCACGTGATGGTGCTCATGTTATTTGTCTAGATGTACCACAACAACAAGCTGACCTTGACCGTGTAGCTGCTGACATTGGTGGTTCTACATTGGCAATTGACATTACGGCTGCTGATGCTGGCGAAAAAATTAAAGCTGCTGCGGCAAAACAAGGCGGTTTAGATATTATCGTTCATAACGCAGGTATTACTCGTGACAAAACTTTGGCAAACATGAAGCCAGAGCTTTGGGACTTGGTAATTAACATTAACTTGTCTGCTGCTGAACGCGTAAATGACTACTTGTTAGAAAACGATGGTCTAAATGCAAATGGCCGTATTGTTTGTGTATCATCAATTAGCGGTATTGCTGGTAACCTTGGTCAAACAAACTATGCTGCATCAAAAGCTGGTGTGATTGGTTTAGTGAAATTTACTGCACCTATTCTAAAAAATGGTATTACCATTAATGCAGTAGCACCTGGCTTTATCGAAACTCAAATGACTGCTGCGATTCCATTTGCAATTCGTGAAGCTGGTCGCCGTATGAACTCAATGCAACAAGGCGGTTTACCTGTTGATGTAGCAGAAACGATTGCATGGTTTGCATCAACTGCTTCTACAGGTGTAAATGGCAACGTGGTACGTGTGTGTGGTCAAAGCTTGTTGGGCGCTTAAGCACTTTTAGCTAAAAAGGGGTGCTTGTGCATCCCTTTTTTATTCAAGAATCTATAAATTATAAAAGGTTAGGTATGAATACTCGTCATTTTAGCCAGCTACCAAAAGCGGCCTTGGCTTACCCAAAAGTGGTGCAAGGTTTAATTTTTAAAAAGCCTAAAGGTCCAAAAATCTTGCCACAAATTGAATATGTGGTCGATAGTCTTGAGGTTGATCAAAGTCACCTCAAAGCTTATAACGAAGTATGTGGCTTTAAAAATAATGGTTTTGTTCCCGCAATTTATTTGGCTGTGCTTTCTCAAAGTTTGCAAATGCACATGATGACAGCAGAAGCATTTCCATTTCCGATTTTAGGTTTAGTGCATATCCGTAACCAGATTAAACAAACCAGACCAATTGGTGTAACTGAAAAACTCACTCTTTCATGTAAATTTGGGGAACTAAAACCGCATGATAAAGGTGTTCAGTTTGACTTTATTACCACGGCAAAAGTTGGCAATGAAGTGGTCATGGAAGGCTTAACGACTTATTTATCTCGTCAAAAAGTTGAGAAAAGAGTGGGTGAGAAAGCCAAAGAAGAACAAGCACCAGCTTATGTTCCAAAGGCAGAGTGGAATATTTTAGAAAACACAGGCCGCCGTTATGCGAAAGTGTCTGGTGATTTTAACTTAATTCACATTCATGCTATTACAGCAAAAGCATTTGGCTTTAAGCAAGCAATTGCACATGGCATGTGGAGCAAAGCTAAAGCACTAGCGAACCTCGAATTACCAAATGCTTATGAAGCAGATGTGTGGTTTAAGCTACCAATGTTCTTACCGTCAAAAGTTGAATTTTTAACTGCCAATGCAGATAAAAAGACTGATTTCTTGATTCGTAATGCAAAATCACAAAAACCGCATGTTGCAGGAACTGTAAAAGCATTATAAAAATATCAGCAGCCTGAACAGATGTTTGGGCTGTTTTTGAGCAAAATAACAAAAAATGCAAGGAACTTCATGTGATTAAAGAAATTTTACTGGCCGATACCCATAACTATCACGGTATTTTAGATGAACGTTTTATTGATTTAGCCCACCAATTTAGCCGTCTGCAAGATGCCAGAACGGGACAAGGTGGAGCTGCATTAGCGGTTTATTTTAGAGGCCAGAAAGTTGTAGATATCTACACAGGTCTAAAATCACAAAATGAAGCATGGCAACCTGAAACTTTGGCAGTTTGCTACTCTACAGGTAAGGGTGTACTTGCAACTTTAGCGCATATTTTAGTAAGTGAAAGTTTTTTAGAATACGACAAACCAATTGCGACTTATTGGCCTGAGTTTGCTCAAAACGGTAAAGAGCAGATGACATTGCGTCATGTGCTAAGCCATCAAAGTGGCATGTTTGACGTTCGAAATATTATCGAAAGTGCAAGAGAAATGCTCGACTGGTCACACATGTTAGATGTGATGGCAGCCACCAAGCCAAGATTCCTTGCAGGACAGGGCAATGCTTATCAAGCCTTAACATTTGGTTGGCTTGTCGGTGGCGTGCTTGAAAAAGCAACTGGTCAATCTTTAGATCAACTCATGCAAAAATATCTTGTTGAACCTTTGCAGTTAGACGGTGCTTATTTTGGTACACCTGCAAGCGAACTAGACCGTGTAGCACGATTAATTATTCAACCAAAATCAGAAAAACCAGCACCTACTCAAGCTGAAAAAACTAACAAACCTCAGCCGCGCAAAAGTTCTCTTTCTGAAAAAATGATTACGTGGACTGGGCAGGACCCACAAGATTTTCAGGATGCCATGATTCCAAAAGGAATGAAGAATTTTAGTTTCTTTAGTGATGAAGGATTGCAAGCAGTCATTCCGGCGGCGAACGGTACGTTTACTGCAAATAGTCTTGCTAAAATTTATGCGATGTTGGCAAATGAAGGTGAATGGGATGGACAGCAACTTATTCGCCCAGAAATATTTAAAGAGGTCAGTACCATTCAAAGTTATGCACGTGATCGTGTCATGCCAATACCTATGAATTGGCGCTTAGGATATCACCGCATTATTACTATGGGTAAACGTGCTAAAAATGGCTTCGGACATATTGGTTACAATGGTTCAGGCGCTTGGTGCGATCCTGAGCGTGATCTTAGCTTTGCTTACACCCATAACTTTCAAATTGGTTCAATCACGGGTGATTACCGTTTATGGGGGCTGACTCAAGAAGCCCTACGTTGCACCGATCAAGTTTTAAAAGGTCGTAAAGGCTGGTTCTGATTTTAATATTTTAAAGCTGGTATTTTTAAGAAATGCCAGCTTCTATATTTATAATAATTCTAAGCGAAGAATAGCCTCGGTATGACGCTTAAAGTCTTCTTCAGCAAGTCCTTGTAAACCAAGTTGATAAATACCTTCTAATCCGCATACAAAAGCAATGAGTCGCCAAGCAATATCTGTTGGGCTAGATAGGGTTTTAAATTCTCCATCTTTTTTGCCACATTCAATCGCTTGAACAATTGATTCATGCCAACTCTGCATGGCAAGGTTATAAGCCTTTCGTATTTCAATATCTTGTTCAATTAAGAGTTCTGCTTCATTCCATAAGCGTAAGTAGGGCTGAAGTCTATCTATATTTTCTGCGCCTAATAAGATGAATAGCCTTTGAAATTGGCTAGTGGTTTTTAGAGTTTGTTCAATTTCATCAAGCTGTTCCATAAGCTTTAAAAAAGCTTCAGCTTTTAAATGAGATGCCGAAGAAAAGTGGTGGTGAACTTGTCCGGTAGAGGTTTGGGCTTCTGTTGCGATTCTACGCACTGTCATGGCTGTAAAACCTTCAGCCAAAGCAACTTGCATGGCGGCTTGCAGAATCATTTCTCTGCGTTGATCGCGATTAAGATAGGCCATGTTTCTTTCACCTGACTGAATTCGACACAAATTACATTAAAACTAAAAGTTGGACAAGTGTCCAATTGTGTATATAATAACCATGATTTGAACACATGTCCAAGTTTTGGATATTGAAGAGCGTTATGCAAAAAAAATGGTTAATCCTGACAATTATCGTCCTTATATATTTACCAGTTACGATTGATGCAACGGTGATGCATGTTGCAACACCATCTTTAAGTGCAGCATTAAATTTAACTGCCAATCAGCTTTTATGGGTCATAGATATTTATTCACTGATTATGGCGGGTTTGATTTTACCGATGGGTGCACTTGGTGATCGTATTGGCTTTAAAAAATTATTATTTATTGGAACTGCAATTTTTGGAGTCGGTTCATTAGCCGCGGCTTTTTCTCCAACAGCTTACGCCTTAATTGCTTCCCGTGCTGTTTTAGGTCTAGGGGCAGCGATGCTTATTCCTGCCACTTTATCAGGCATCCGTAATGCTTTTACCGAAGAGAAGCAGAGAAATTTTGCACTTGGTCTTTGGTCTACAGTGGGTGGTGGTGGAGCAGCTTTTGGTCCATTGGTTGGTGGTTTTGTACTAGAACATTTCCATTGGGGAGCAGTATTCCTCATTAACATTCCGATTATTTTAGTAGTTCTTGTCATGATCGCGATGATCATTCCTAAACAACAAGAGAAAACTGATCAGCCAATTAACTTAGGGCAAGCTTTAATTTTGGTTGTAGCCATTTTAAGCCTGATCTATTCAATCAAATCGGCAATGTATAACTTTTCGGTGCTCACGGTTGTGATGTTTGTGGTTGGTATAAGTACTTTAATCCACTTCATTCGAAGTCAAAAAAGAACGACCACGCCAATGATTGATCTGGAGTTATTCAAACATCCAGTCATTTCTACCAGTATTGTCATGGCTGTGGTTTCCATGGTTGCCTTGGTTGGGTTTGAATTACTCTTGTCTCAAGAGTTGCAGTTTGTGCATGGGTTTTCTCCCTTACAGGCAGCCATGTTTATTATTCCATTCATGATCGCGATTAGTTTAGGTGGCCCATTAGCTGGAATCTGTTTAAATAAATGGGGGCTTAGACTTGTATCTACTGTTGGTATTTTAATAAGTGGATTTAGTCTATGGGGGCTTGCCCAGCTTAACTTCTCGACCGATCACTTCTTAGCGTGGACGTGCATGATCTTTTTAGGCTTCAGCATTGAAATTGCCTTACTGGCTTCAACTGCTGCGATTATGTCATCCGTCCCACCTCAAAAGGCAAGTGCAGCAGGTGCGATTGAAGGTATGGCCTATGAACTTGGCGCTGGTTTAGGTGTCGCTATTTTCGGGTTAATGTTGTCTTGGTTTTATAGCCGCTCAATTATTTTGCCAGCAGAGCTTCCGTCGAACTTAATTGAAAAAGCGAGTATCTCGATTGGTGAAACCATGCAATTAGCTTCTAACCTTGAGAGCCCTTTGGGAGGGCAATTAATTGCAGTTGCTCAGCAAGCTTTTAGCTATGCGCATAGTTGGGTGCTTACAATCTCCGCCATTTGTTTCTTCCTTTTAACTGTATTTGTCTGGTTTAGCTTTCCAAAGAAAGTAAATTAAGAAACTCAAAATAAAGGATAAAAAGAGAGACTATTTTTCTTTTTATCCTTAAATATCTTTTTCAATATTTTCTTCATATCGAAAATTGGTTATTTAATTCTCATAAAAAAACTATTTTTTAATAGGTTTCATGTTTTTATTTCAAAATGATTCAGTGTTCATGTAATTGAAATTTAATAAAAAATGAATTGATCAAAAATTGACTGTAAAAAAATGGTTTGTTAATCTGCTACACGAAAAATCTAAAAACAAATAAAAGAGGCCGCTGTGAATTTTAAATTAAAAACATCACTCATTATTGGAGCAATTGTTGCATCTTCGCTTGTATATGCCGCAACTGTACTTTCACCAAATCAGAATAATAATAGTGGATCGATTCCATCTGGTTATTCAGATTTAGAATTTTCTTTAGCAAATGGGAATTGGGTCAAAAATCTCTCTTTACCGGCAAGCGCTAATAATTCGGACAAGATTACAATTCGTTCTAGTGCCGCCTATAGTAGTTATTTAGATACTTCTAATACGAATATTCCGTTAGAAGTATTAAAAATAAATAGCGGAGATGTTTATCAATTCATCTTTAATAGCAGTCAAAATAAATGGATCGCTCAGTTAGCGACCGTAAGTCCTACCAATGGTGCGACTTATGAAGTCGTTCCATTAACAACTGCATCGATACAAAAAGTACTCATTCAAAATGACAAATGGGCACAAACCATTGCATTACCGAGTGACGTACGTGATGGAACAACTGTACAAGTTGTTTCTACAGCAAGTGCAAGTTCGGAGATTGATAAAACAAATTTACTATTCCCGAGCAGTTTTACATTAAAAAATGGCTCTGAATATTGGTTTAAATATTATTCTGCTTTAGGAAAATGGGTGCCAGAATATATAAAGCCTCATAAGCTAAATGTTCAGCAAATTGGAACATCTTTAGCCACGGTAAGTAGTCCGCTAACGGAAGTTTCATTTGGAGATGGAAACTGGGTTTCGAATTTCACTCTACCTACCACTGCAAGTGATCGAGATAGAATTATTATCAAGTCTACAGCGACTTGGTCTGCAAAAATTAATAATACAAATATTAATAGCCAAGCGACCTTAACGCTTAAAACAGGCGATCAATATGAGTTTATGTATGTAAGTGATAAAGGATATTGGCAGCTGATCTCTTCACCAACAAAGGTGATTGATTCATCGGCAACAATCCCTGCAACTTTACCGAATATGACTCAGCCCACTTTAAAGGTGAAGCTGTCTACATCAAATTGGCAGCCGACCTTGCAACTACCCGCTAAAGCTCAAGTTGGGGATAAGGTGGTTATTGTGTCTAATGCATCGGCAGACACTTATATTAATGCTGCTAATGGCTTGTCTACTGCAATTAAAAATGGTGAAAATCGCCGTTTTATTTACACAGCTCAAGGCTGGACAGTAGATAGTTATACAATTGATATGTTGTTAGTTTCTAGCCCAGAAGTAAATTCAATTTTAGGAGAGAGCGCTGCAAAACTTAGAATGATTGAAGGCGTAAATCTAACAAACTTAACCGCTGAAAATTCAAATGCACGTTTTTACTTAAGAGATGTTGGCTATTTAACTTATAAAATCCCTGCTAGTACTTTGAAAGAAGCAATTTCTACTGGACGAGATGACACGACGGTACAAAATGAGCGTAAACGTGTATTGGCAGACGGTGTTTATTATCAAGGTAATGAACTAGGTGATGGCGGTTGTGGTTGGGCTTGGATCAATGCTTCTGCATATAACATGATTGGTGCAAATGATATTGCAGGTTGTTCTTTCGCGGCCATGCGTCATGAAGTCGGGCATAATCTTGGTCTGTACCATAATGGTTCAACCAACATTGGTTCAGGTTTTGCCCATCCGTTAGGAAGTACTGCAATGGGTGGTAATAATATTAATTTCTATTCGAGTCCGTATCTGTATAACCCTAAATATGGTGTACGTTTAGGTGAAGAAGGGAAGATAGATGCTGTCAGTGTCATTAACTTGAATGCGCAGAAAATTTCTCTATATAACTAATTTCTATTTTAGCCGTAAATAATGAAGAAAAATAAATTATTAATAGGAACTGCTATCGCTTGCATGGCGTTAGCAGTTTTAATCTGGTTTGCTTTTTCACAGCAAAGCTCTTCTGCTTTAACGTCGCCTTTAGAAAGTCGGCAAGAGTCTGGGACAAAAGTCGCAGATCGCCAAAATGAATTTGCTCGTCAAAATATGCTGAATTTGAGTCCGTCAGAAAAGGAAAAGTTGTCTAGGCAACAGATTGTTTTTAATGAAATAGAAAAGGATCAATTACCTTCGAATGTTAATTTTCCGCTGCTTAAAAATGCTAAAGGTATGGTCATTAAATATGATCCAAATGTGATTGAACTTAAAAAAGTGGGTGACACTGTTAAGTTCCAAATGTTGGAATATGGCATTAATCGCACAGGGGAAATTGTAGAGATCGAACCTGTTGACCAAGATATTGTTCGGTGGACTGGAAAATTTGATCAGGGCGATCCAAATCAGAATTTCTTTACTATTACTCAAAGTCAAAAAGATCACTATACGATCATGCAGATTTTTACCGAGAAAGGAAATTATTCGGCTGAAATTAAGGATGGTGTGGGGCTAGTGCAAACCATGGATGAAGGTGTAACTGATCAAGAGCTACATCATGATCATCCTTAGACAAATAAATGGTTCTAGTAGAGAAAAGAAGTCAGTTCGCAGTTTATCTGTACGGATATGAGCTTTATGCGTTCACACTCTTTTAAAAACAAAGTATGCTTATGCCTGTAAAAAGGAGCATACATGTATCAAGTACTTGCTAGAAAATACCGTCCACGTAATTTCAATGAGTTAGTGGGACAAAACCATGTTTCTCGTGCATTAAGTAGTGCATTGGAACGCGGTCGTCTTCACCATGCTTATTTATTTACAGGAACGCGTGGTGTAGGTAAAACTACAATTGCACGTATTTTAGCCAAGTGTTTGAACTGCGAAACGGGTGTGACTTCTACACCATGTGAAGTCTGTGCAACCTGTAAAGCAGTAAATGAAGGCCGTTTTATTGACCTGATCGAAATCGATGCTGCTTCAAGAACAAAAGTAGAAGATACACGTGAACTTTTAGACAACGTTCCTTATGCGCCAACGCAAGGTCGTTTTAAAGTTTACCTGATTGATGAAGTACATATGCTATCGACGCATTCTTTTAATGCGTTATTAAAAACACTAGAAGAACCACCAGAACACGTTAAGTTTCTGTTTGCTACGACTGATCCACAAAAGCTACCGATTACTGTTATTTCACGTTGTTTGCAATTTACTCTACGACCTTTAGCCGTCGATGAAATTACCAAGCACCTTGGCGTTATTCTTGAAAAAGAACAGATTGCTGCTGATCAAGATGCAATTTGGCAAATTGCTGAATCTGCTCAAGGTTCATTACGTGATGCATTATCTTTAACTGACCAAGCGATTGCTTACGGGCAGGGTTCGGTACATCATCAAGATGTTAAAGAAATGCTTGGCTTGATTGACCGTACGATTATTTATGATTTGATTTTAGCGATTCATCAGAACCAACGTGAGAAAGTTAGTCAGCTTTTATTGCAATTTAGACATCAAGCGCTAGATGTTTCACTGGTGCTTGATCAGTTGATTTCGACATTGCATGAATTGGCAATTTTGCAATATCTACCTGATTTGAGTTTGAAATATAGCGATGAAATCAATCGCAAAATCATGCAACTGTCTAAGCTGATTTCTGCTCAAGATTTGCAGCTTTATTACCAAATCGCTTGTAAAGGTCGTTCAGACTTGCAACTTGCCGTGACTCAAGAGCAAGGTTTTGAAATGTGCGTTTTACGCTTATTGGCATTCCGTCCTTTAGCGCCTAATGAAATTTTAGTAGCAGAGCCTGTTCAACAAAATGGACAAGCAGTGGTGAATCACCAAGTACAGCAACAAGTTCAAGATATTGCTCCTGTAAGTGCTGTTCAGCCTGTTGAAGTTATTAGTCAACCCGCTATGGTTGAACCTGAACCTGAACCTGAACCTGAACCTGAACCTGAACCTGAACCTGAACCTGAACCTGAACCTGAACCTGAACCTGAACCTGAACCTGAACCTGAACCTGAACCTCAGTCTAATCAGGATTTAATGGTATTTGACCCAAATCATCATGAGTTGATTGGACTTGAGTCAGCAGTTGTTCAAGAGACTGTTAGTGTTCTGGAAGAAGATTTCATTCCGGTACCAGAACAAAAGTTAGTACAGCTTCAGGCAGAAACACAAACTAAAAATATTGAACCTGAACCAGCTTTCACTGCTGAACCTATGGGTTTATTTGAAACGCCTAACGCTGAATTTTCGCTGGCCCAAGATACGCCTGATCTTGTTTCTGAACCTGTTATTGAACAACAGTCATTTGTACAAGCCGAAGTAATGGTTCAAACAGAAACAGTTGCAGTTGTGAAAGAGTCTAGCGAAACTGATAACGGGCAGCTGATGCCACAAGATATCTTGAAGCTGGCTCCTCAAGTTTTAGAAGGTGAGTGGACACTTGAAAAATGGGAATACTGGTTTAGAAACAGCCAGCTTTCACCAGCCGTCCAAGAACTTGCGCAACATGGTGTAATGACCGGTGAAATTGGCGGCAATACTATTTTCCATATTCCTCAAGAATATGAAAATATGCTGACCCAATTGCAGCAAGGCCTTATTGATGCATTAAATGAGCAATGGCCGAATACTCAATTTACAGTTGAATATGGTGCTTTGAATACATCTACACCATATACCATTCAAAGTGCGCGTAAAGAAAAAGCCTTTCACAGAGCTGCTGAGCTATTACAGCAACAGCCAGTCATTAAGAGTTTGATAGAAACTTTTGATGGCGAATTACAAAATATTCAATTAAAGCCTTAAATTCATCTGATTTTTGATCTGGTGCAGAATATGAAAATAATAGAGTTTTCATATTCTTCATTGGATTGAAATATTTGGGTCATGTCACTGTCATTGTACTTTTCTATGTTAGCCATTTTAGATTTTAAATGGATTGTATACAGCAATGAAAAGGCAATGCACTGGAATAACTTCTTTTAAATACTCATATTTCTTATTAATCAGCGCGATTCTGCTGAGTGGTTGTAACGACTCATCAAATGATAACTCGAATGCACCAGAAACAGGTAAAAAGCCTGTAATGCGCTGTGCTCCATAAACTTAAATAATAAAAAGAATCTGATCATGATTACACGTCGTAAATTTTTAAATTATTCTTTAAATATGGGTTTTGGTGCTGCGGCATTGGCAGCATTCCCATCTAGTATTCAAAAAGCTTTAGCAATTCCTGCAAACAATAAAACTGGCACCATCCAGGATGTCGAACACGTTATTATTTTAATGCAGGAAAACCGATCTTTTGATCATTACTTTGGAACGTTAAAAGGTGTTCGAGGTTTTGCTGATCGTTTTACAATTCCTCTGTCAAGTGGTCGCCGTGTTTGGGAGCAGCTTAGAAGTAATGGGCAAGTTTTAACGCCTTTTCACTTAGATGGTACAGCCAATAATGCGCAGCGTGCAGATGGTACGCCGCATACATGGAATGACAGTCAGCTGGCTTGGGATAATGGGCGTATGGCGAATTGGCCAGCCCATAAAACTGATATATCCATGGGTTATTTTAAAGAAAAAGAAATTCCATATCAGTTTGCACTTGCGAATGCCTTTACGATTTGTGATGCCTACCATTGCTCTATGCACACTGGAACGGATGCAAACCGCTCTTTTCATTTAACTGGTACCAATGGGGCGACACCAACCAAGCGTTCATTTGTAAATAATGAATGGGACTGGATTGATGGTAACCCTGCCACGGCAGATCGCGGTTACACGTGGAAAACTTATGCCGAACGTTTAGAAGAAGCAGGGGTAAGCTGGATTTGTTATCAAAATATGCCAGATGAATGGGGCGATAACATGCTTGGAGCATTTCGTACGTTTAGAAAGGCAAATATTGCATCTGGTTATCCAGTTGCAAGCGGTGGTGAACCAAATAAACCATATGCAGATACGGGACAAAAACTACCATATAAAGCCTATGATGCTGCAACGGATAATTCTAAAAATCCACTTTATAAAGGTATTGCAAATACATTGCCGGGCAATAAACCAGAAGAATATCTCGATGCTTTTAAACGCGACATTCGTGAAGGGAAATTACCTCAAGTGTCTTGGATTAATGCGCCATCGATTTACTGTGAACATCCAGACCCTTCAAGCCCAGTTCAAGGGGCTTGGTTTATTCAAGAAATTATTGATGCATTAACTGCTGTGCCAGAGGTTTGGAGTAAAACAGCACTCATTATCAATTTCGATGAAAATGATGGTTACTTTGACCACGTACCGTCACCATCAGCGCCATCTCGACTCAAAAATGGCCAGTACGCAGGCAAAACGACATTAAGTAGTGCTGATATGCAGGATGAGTATTTTGACCACGCAGCGCCTGAGGGGAGTCATTCTCAACCTACACCTGATGGACGAGTTTATGGTCCGGGCCCTCGTGTTCCGTTATATGTGATTTCACCATGGAGCCGTGGTGGTTGGGTGAATTCGCAAGTGTTTGACCATACTTCTGTGCTCATGTTTTTAGAAAAACGTTTTGGTGTAAAAGAGCCGAATATTAGTCCATACCGCCGTGCAGTGTGTGGTGATTTAACCAGTGCATTTAACTTTAAAACACCAAATGCAGATGTTTTACCTCAGCTCAACGGTAAACAGACACGTTTGCAGGCAGATGAGCTAAGAGAAAACCAAGAAGCTTTGCCAGCTGTTCCTGTACCAACGGATATTAAGTTCCCGATTCAACAGAGTGGCATACGTCTGTCGCGTGCGCTACCTTACGAGCTGCACACCAGCGCGCGCTGTAAAGCCGATGGTAAAGTGCAATTGATTTTCTCTAATACAGGTCAGCAAGCAGCAGTTTTTCATGTTTATGACAAGTTCAATTTAGACCGTATTCCAAAGCGTTATATTGTAGAGCCGAATAAGGCTCTAGATGACGAATGGGATGCTTTAAAAGATAACCTAGGTCGTTATGACCTATGGGTACTTGGTCCAAATGGCTACCATCGTCACTTCAAAGGAGATACTCAACGTATTGTTGATAGTGGTGTTAAACCTGAAATTCGAGTGTGCTATGACATTGCCAACGGTGATGTGTACGTAGAACTAATGAATGATAGTACCAAGGATGCAATATTGACGGTAAAACCTTGTGCCTATCGACAAGATGCGCCTTTACAACTTACCGTAAAAGCGGGTCAAGTCGTTAAGCAACATTGGGCTTTGGCTGACGTGGGCCATTGGTATGATTTTGAAGTTACGAGTCAGAATGATCCGTATTATTACCGACGTTTTGCGGGCCGAGTTGAAACGGGTGAAGACTCTTTTAGTGATCCCGCAATGATGTAAGTTTAGGTGGGCAAAAAGAACAAATTATTTTCTTTTTACCCATTTTTTATAATAAATAACTTTTTAAAGTTTCACGAACTGACTCAGAAATTGGCACAGTCTTACGCGTTTCGCGATCTACAAACACATGTACAAAATGTCCTTGAGCTGAGGCTTGATCTTGACCTTGTTTAAAGATTGCCAATTCATAACGTAGTGAAGTCGTACCGATTTTACCAATCGCCACACCTACCTGAATAATTTCTGGAAATGATAACTCTTGTAAAAAGCTACAAGCTGAATCAACCACTAACCCAATTGACTTTGCTTCATGAATATCAAAACCTGTTTTCTGAATGAGCAATGCATTGGCTGCTGTATCGAAGTAGCTATAGTAAGTCACATTATTCACATGACCATAGATGTCGTTATCTGCCCAACGCGTTTGAATATCTAAAAAGAACTTAAATTGATCTCGGTTTTTTAAAATTGGTTTTGTCATTAATGAATCGCCTGATAAATTGCCAAAGCAGCGGCTTCTGTCATGTCACGTGGATTATTTTGTAGTAAACGGGTTTGCAACATGGCATCTTCAGCAAGTCGAGGTAAGCTGGACTCGTCAATACCCAAATCTCTAAGTTTTAAGGTCAAGCCACTACGGTCTAAGTGGTTCTGCATGTGGTCAATAAACAGATCGCATAAACCATCAGTGCTGCCATTACTATATGGATCTAGCCATTGCATAAGCTCTGCATAATATTTTTTTGCATTTGGTGCATTAAACTTTAATACTTCAACCAACACTAAGGCATTGGTATGCCCATGTGATAAGTGAAAATGTCCACCTAGTGGATAAGCTAAAGCATGCACAGCAGCAACTGGCGAGTTCGCAAATGCTTGTCCCGCGAGCATTGAACCGAACAGCATGTTTTGACGCGCTTCTAAATCGTTACCATCTTTAAGAACTTTCGGTAAGTTATGGTTTAACAATTTCAAAGCATGCTTGGCTAAAATATCCGTATAAATATTTTTTTTATGTTTAGAGGTATATGCTTCAATAGCATGTACCATCGCATCAATACCTGTTGCAGCGGTAATATGAGCAGGAAGGTTTTGAGTAAAATTTGCATCAAGAATTGCAGTGTCAGCATATAGTACCGGAGAAACGATTCCCATTTTTGTCGTCTCACCTGTGGTGACAATTGAAATTGGTGTTACTTCAGAACCTGTACCAGCTGTCGTTGGAATTAGGATAAGCGGAAGGCGAGCTGTGGTTACCTGATTTACGCCATACATGTCTTGCAAATTTTGGGTCTGGTTAGGGTGAGCGAGTAAAGCAATAACTTTTGCAACATCTAGAGAACTACCACCACCAAACCCAATAATGGCATCTACATTTTGCTGTTTCGCATAATTGGCTGCATCTAAAACGACTTGTTCAGGTGGGTCAGCCTGAACATCAGCGTAAATGACATATTCAATATTGAGGTTATCTAAAATTTGAAGAATGGGCAGGTGTAATTGATTTTTGACCATACCTGCATCTGTGACTAGCAATAGTTTACGGTAAGCTTTTGAAGACAAAATATTTTGTAATTCTTGTATAGAGCCTAAGCCAGAGATGATATTTGGAACGGTTTGAAATTGAAAATGGCTCATATACATTATTTCCTTATTTTTGAAAATTATTGTCGAATGGTTCTATAAGATTCAATCTTCAAATAAATTAGCATAAGACACTTTAAAATAAAGTAGTTCTGGGGCAATTATGTTGAGTCTTATATGAGATAGTCACTACTTTCATGTGGTCAGAGTCAGACGATAGACGGAGATCATGCAAGTAATTTAAAAGATCATCAAAAGGTGGGCTTTTTGTTATTTATACTGTTCAGTAGATTTTCCTGAAGGCTGCTAATTCATATAATGTCTTAACAATTTATAATTTTATTCGGTTCAAAAAGTGAAAATTTCTAAAACTTTACTTAGTGTTATTGGATGTACTTGCTTCATGCTGAGCTCCGCAGTAATGGCTAAAACTAGCTCTAGCGTCTATTCACCTAAAAAGGGTGTAATTTGTGACAAATATATTTGTGCTGACAAAAAGGGTGTATCTAAAAAACTTACAGCCAAATACTTAGGAACTTACAAAGCCAACAGAGCATTCTCTCAAGGCGATTTTGATACTTCAGCATTTACACTCTCAAATGGTGTGTTCTGTGATACCAAGACAAAATTATGCCATGTCGATCGATACTTTGAGAATGGGTACCGTAGCAAAATTGATAGGAATATGACTGATAAATTATTTAAAAATAAATGATTTTTGTCTTCATGTTGCTTGAAAGCCCATAATACTTGGGCTTTTTTTATATCTAAATAAAAAGTTATTCCTTATTTCTGTGAGGAGTGAGTTTCAGTTCCAGATTATTAAGATCTATGACTTGATTAGATGAATCAACAAGCTTTAATTTGAGTTGATCATCTGAATTCTTCTTAAAAACTTTCACGACATCTTTATCTGCTTCAATAAAATTACCACCAGATTCAAGCATGGCAAGCAAAACAATATTTAAGCTTTTACCTTTTTTGGTGAGTAAGTATTCTTTGCGCTCTCGTACACCCACTTCTTTATAAATTGATAGTTCAAATATTTCTAATTGGATGAGGTGTTTTAAACGATTAGATAAAATTTGCTTCGATATACCTGTATTTTCCAGAAAATCATTGAATTTTGTTACGCCGTAAAAAGCTTCTCTTAACAATAGGATTGTCCAGCTATCGTTCAATATCTCAGCAATTTTAAAGATTCCACATACATCTACTGAAAATCTATGATCTGGAATAATATTTGACATTCTAGGGAGCTCCAATTAACATGAGTCTATAATTTAGACCTAGACTTAATTCAGGTAGCATTATGCCATTTATAAATATACAAACTATAGAGGGTTTACTAGATAAAGATAGTAAAGCCGAGCTTTTCAAACGAATAACAGATTTATTTGTGGAGATAGAAGGAAAGGGAAATCCAGCTTTTCAAGAGCATGTCTGGATACGAATTGATGAATATCCGCCTGAACAGTGGCAATTAGGTAGCTTAAGGCCAACGAAGGAAATGATTGAGTTGATTAGCAACGTTAAATGATTATTTTAGGTCTTTTACTAAAGCTGTATTAGAAAATCATAAGTTGTACATTAAGTAGTTGCTAACCTGTCTTAAGATGTAAAAGCTCTCTTCGGAGGGCTTTATTATTTTATTCAAAATTAGAAGGTCAGCTACTTTGTCGGCTGATTTATCAACTTTTAATCTATTGATAAACATTATTTTCCTTTTCAAGCCATGTGAGTTTTGACAAAATGCAACACGTCACAATGGTCAATTCGATTCTGACAATACTTTATAGTTCTGTCAGGGTTTTACATGCTCCATATTAATTTCTATTTAATTCAAATGCTTGGAAGTGGTTTCTAATGGAAACACAATATAAGGTGTTATGCGTCTGTTTAGGAAACATTTGCCGTTCTCCCACGGCTGAAGTGGTTTTCAGACATTATTGTGATGCACATCAACTTAATGTCATTGTCGATTCAGCTGGAACGAGTAATTATCATCCAAATAAAGCACCTGATCAGCGTAGTCAGTTGCACGCTAAAAAAAGAGGTTATGACTTATCGTCTTTACGTGCAAGGCAGCTTTCAACTCAAGATTTTTTAGAGTTTGATTTGATTTTAGCAATGGATCACCAAAACTTTGATGATATTCATGACATGCTACAAAGCGCGGTTTCTCAGTTTGGTACTCATAAAATTCGTGCAAAAGTAGCTTTAATGAGTGAGCGTGATCCTGAATATCCACAACAAGCCTTACCTGATCCATATTATGGTGGTGCTGATGGCTTCGAGCGCGTACTTGACCAATGTGAGTCTAGTAGTTTGGCGTGGATTAATATTTTAAAAAAACAATTGAATGTTTAAGAATAGGTTTTTCAACACAATGCAAATTCAGAATCAGGTACAGCTTAAGCCATTCAATACATTAAGTTTAGATGCAACAGCTTCACATTACACAAAAGTCGGTAATATTCAGGATATTGAAGAAGCTTTGGATTTTGCTAAGCAGCATCATTTAAATGTACTTGTGTTATCGGGCGGTAGTAACATGTTGTTGCCGCAACAGATCAATGCCTTAGTGATTCATCTTGATATTCAAGGAATTGAGGTTTTATCTGAAGATCATGATTTCGTTTGGGTTAAAGTGGGGGCAGGGCAGGTTTGGCACGATTTTGTTTTATATAGCACTCAGCAAAATTGGTTTGGTTTGCAGAATTTAGCACTTATTCCAGGCTTAGTAGGTGCGTCACCTGTACAGAACATTGGTGCTTATGGTGTTGAGGTTGGTGAGTTTATTGAGTCGGTACAAGTGTATGACCGTAAATTAAAAGAAACTCAGACAATTTTAGCGGCTGACTGCCATTTCGCTTACCGCCATAGTATTTTTAAAGATGATCCGAACCGTTACATCATCACACATGTCACTTTTAAATTACTTAAACAGCCACATTTAAAACTTAACTATGGTGATTTGAAGCAAGCAGTGGGAGACAATCAGACTGCTGAGAACTTACAAAATCAAGTGATCCATATTCGCCAAAGTAAACTCCCTGATCCAAAAGAGTATCCAAATGTAGGTAGTTTCTTTAAAAATCCGATTGTTAATCCTCAAGAATTTGAACGTCTAATCACACAATTCTCAACAATTCCACATTATCCTCAAGCTAGTGGAAACGTTAAAATTGCAGCAGGATGGTTAATTGATCAGGCGGGTTGGAAAGGGAAGCAACTCGATATGGTAGGGATGTTTCATAAACAGGCATTAGTTTTGGTGAATTATGCCAATGCATCTCTTACTGATGTAAAGAAAACTTATCAGGCTGTACAACATGATGTTGATCAGCGTTTCCATATTATGTTAGAACCAGAGCCTGTGC
>Ga0268255_10000087_pt1 | contig 76333 bp, 41 predicted proteins | sample AgamicOrMarz_FD_200256 | JGI IMG/M metagenome (GOLD analysis project Ga0268255, IMG submission 200256) | Agave microbial communities from Guanajuato, Mexico - Or.Ma.rz (v2) (version 3) | ecosystem: Host-associated > Plants > Phyllosphere > Phylloplane/Leaf | place: Guanajuato, Mexico...
TGGTCCGGATCAGTGTGGATTTGCCGTAGCCGGAGGGGGCGCTGATCATCAGGCTGTCGCCGGGCTTGAGGGACAGGTTGAAGCCCTTGAACAACTGCCGGCCGTTCGGCAGCCAGATGTCCAGGTCCTTGATGTCGAGGCCGCTGGCCTGCTGTCCGAGCGTGACCTTTGACTGGACTTCGACGTTATCCAGGCGCTCCTGGAAGCCGCTCAACCGGTCGATCACCGATTTCCATTCCGACAACTCCGGAAAAACACTCACCAGGTAGGCGATGGCCGCGTGCACTTCGCCGAACGCCGCGCTGATCTGCGTGAGACGACCGAGGGGGAAGGCCCCGGCAAAGAACTGCGGCGCCATGATAAACATCGGAATGACCGTGGCGCTGCGCAGGTAGAAAGTCGAGTAGCCCATGATCAGCTTCTGTTTCTTGACCAGTGCCCAGAAGTTTTCCAGCGCGGCCTCCAGGCGCCGGTTGAAGCGCTCGTTCTCCACCACTTCACCCCGGTACTGGGCCACCGAGTCGGCATTTTCCCGCAGGCGGATGAGCGCGAAGCGAAAGTCCGCTTCACGCCGTTGTTGCATGAAGTTGAGGCCGGGCAGGGCGCGCCCGAGCCAGAACGCCAGCCCGGTGCCCAACAGCGCATAGACCAGGGCAATCCACACCAGCAAACCGGGGATGACCACCGACTGGTCGTTGAATGGCACGCTGACCAGGCTTGAGGCTTGCCAGAGAATATTCAGGAAGGAAAATAGCGACACTACCGAGGTCAGCAGCCCCAGCGTCAACTTGAGGGACTTGACGATAAACAGGTCGACGTCCTCGGCGATCCGCTGGTCCGGGTTGTCGACCTCGGTCTCGGTCAGTTTGAGCTTCTGATAACGCTGGCTGCCCAGCCATTGATCGAGCAGGTTCTGGGTGGCCCAACGGCGCCAGCGCAACGTCAGCTTCTGCTGGAAGTGGAACGCACCCACGGTGAAGGCGGCGGTGCCGACCTGCAGCAGGATGAATTGCAGGCTGCCCACCAGGAAGCCGTGATAATCCAGGGCTTGCAAAGCATTATAGAAATGCAGGTTCCAGAAGTTGTTGAGGATGTTGACGCCCACCAGACACAGGGTCATCAGCACCGTGGCCGCCAGCAGCAACAGGGCCGGATTTTTTTCCTCGGATGCCCAGAAAGGCCGCGCGAGACGCCAGAAATTGCGAAGTGTGTGCATGTGGTCTTGATGAGCCCGGTCGCTGACGACGTTGAGTTTGCGAAGGAGGGAAGATAGGATCAGCCAATGCTAATCGTTTGCATTAAATAGGGAAAGTCACGGGAGACCCCTCATCGAATTTCCAGAATGGCTTGGGCAAGCCTGGCCACCGATCAAACGGGTCGTGCGCACGCTTGCCGACGACCAGCCTCGCATCCCTCTGAGCCAGCTTGCCGACCCAGCTGTGCTGGAACCGCTGTTGGCCCGCTTCGCCCTGCAATACCCCGGGGTGAATTGCGCGGCGGTGGTGTCCCAGTGGTCGATGAATTACATGAGCATCGTTTTGCCGGCCACGCTGGCCTGTGTGCTGACTCGCCAGGTCCGGATCGATTTCTGGAGTGAGGAGGCGGTGCTGTTCCATGACCAGGGACAACCCCAGGCCCTTGGGCTGGCCCGCCAATTACCGGCGCTGGCGGCCGGGGAGCGTGCGGCCTATTGGTCACGGCTGATCCACGAACACATGGCACCGCTGTTCGCCACGTTGGCCGCTGCCGGTGGCCTCGCTCCAAAGGTACTGTGGGGCAATCTGGTCGCGATCTGGGATGGTGCTTTCGCCAGGATGGACCCGGACCTGTCCAGGGACGGTTTCGCCGAGGCGCACCAGTGGCTGGAACAGGCCGTGGTCAACAACGGGCGCCTGAAACTGCGAAGCCTGCAACGCATGGTCGAATCACCTGCGCCGCAGATTTGTCCGTGCCTGCCGTTGCGTCGGCATTGCTGCCTGCATTACCAACTGCACGAGGCCGTCGAAGGGCAGCCGCTGGTGCTCTGCGAATCCTGCCCCAAACTGCACCGCCTTCCGCTGGCGGAGCAGGTGAGCTATCTGCATTCCATCTATGAGGAAGCTTGAGTCACTGAGGCGTTTGCGTCCTTGAGCGGCGACATTCCAGTCAGGGCCAAGGCAGTGCCACGGGCATCGGCAGTGACTTCGCTGAGCTGGCCGTGTTCGATGCGGATCAGCCGGTCGGCCAGGCCGAAGTAGGCATCGTCGTGGGAAATCACGATCAGCAGTTTCCCGCGATTGCGCAGGTCCGGCAGGATCCGGGTGTAGAAGAAGTGCTTGAACACCGGGTCCTGGTCGGCCGCCCACTCGTCGAACAGATAGCACGGACGATCATCCAGATAGGCGCTGAGCAACGCCAGGCGCTTGCGTTGCCCGGTGGACAGCGCCAGGGTCGTCAACTTGCCCGCCTCGATCCGTACCTTGTGATCCAGTTGCAGGTGAACCAGGTAGTCCTGGGCCTGTTGCACCAGATGCGGGTCGTCACCATCGAACAGGTTCTCGAACAGGCAGAAATCGGTGAAGATCGCCGAGAAGTGTTGGCGGAAATGATGATTGTCGTGGCTCGACGAGACCTGTTCGTCGAGCATGATGTCGCCGCTTTCCGGCCGATAGAGCCCGGTCAGCAACAAGGCCAGGGTGGTCTTGCCGCTGCCGTTGCCCCCGGTGATGAACACCACTTCGCCGGCATTGAGGGTGAGGTCGATAGGCCCCAGGGTGAAATGCCCATCCTCGCGCTCGCGGTAGTAGGTATGGCTGACCTGCCGGCACACCAGGCTACGCACCTGGGTTGGCGAAATCGTCTCGATGGCTTGCGCGGCGGCCTGCATCTGGCCTTCCAGCGCGCGGATCTTGTTCAGCGCCACGCTGGCCCGGCCCAGGGTAGGCAGGGCGTGCATCAGCTCCGACAGCGGGGTGATCATGTAGAGAATGGTCAGGATATAGCCGGTGATCAGACTCACACTCAGATCAATGAACTGCGGGGCGACAAACAACACCACCCCGATCAGCAGATAGAACACCGCGTTGCCCCAATTGAGCACCAGGGCGTAGATGCTCATGCCACGCACGAAATCCCGACGGTACTGCTGGCTGACCGGGATCAGCAAGCGACTGAAGAAATGCTCTCGGCGCGGGTGGTTGAGTTGCAGCTCCTTGCTGCCATCGGTCAGCAGGCGATATTGATCGAACAGCTGGTCCTTGAGTTCACGGGCTCGGGAAATCGAGGTCAGCGCCCGGCGTTGCGGCCAGTTGAAGCTGAGGCTGCCGAGCACGATCAGCAGCAGTGTCAGCCCCAGCAGCGGCAAGCTGAGCCAGCCCAGGTAACCGAGGCAGGCGGCGAGGATGCCGGCGTTGACCAGCAGGATCGGCACCAGCTCCACCGCCTGGCTGATGGTCTGGGTGTCGTCGGTCAGCATCGCCAGCAGACGATGCTTGCCCAGGCGTTGCAGCTGCGCATAGGGCGTATCGATCAGCTTGGCGCTCAGGTGCAGGCGCATGTCATTGACCGCCGCCTGGCCCAGGCGCAGCAGGCTGATGTCGGAAATGATCCGCGACACTGCCACCAGCAGCACCAGGGAGCCGAAATACAGGCCGTCCACCGGGCGCAACTGATCGAACACCGTCAGGCTGTGGTTGATGTTGGCGATCAGGCCGGCCGCCGCGAGGCCGCAGGTCAGCCCCGTGAGGGTCGCCACCAGCAATGCGCGCCATGAACGTTTGGCCATGAGTAACAGCAGATCCATTTCAAACCGCTCCGTGTGCAGCAATCGCTTCGAGACGTGCCGCCAATTGTTGGTGCAAGGCAGGTTGCTCAAGAATAGAGAGATGCTCCGCCTGAATGACTTCGCGGGTCAATGGCCCACTGCTCAGCTGTTCCCAGCGTGGGTCGGCGAAGCCGTTTTCGGCCAAGGTGTCGCTGGCCCACCAGACATGCACCGGGCAGCTTAACCGTGGTGCCTGGAATGTCGACAGCAGATGCTGCGTATGCTGCTGGTAGCGCAGCCGTGTCTGCAGATGCTCCCAACTGTCGCCATCGAGTTGCAGGCCCTGCTGACGGGCCCATTGGGCCAGTTCCGGCAGGCGTTGCGACGGCGGCAAGGCGCTCAATTGTTCAGTCAGGCCGGCCATGAGCGGTGGCGGCAGCTGCCGCAGAACCGCCTGGCTGTCAGGGGTCAACGCTGGCGCGGCCGACTCCAGCAGCGCTTCGACACTGTCTTCCCACGCCTGATGCTGGTACTGCGAATCGAGAATGCCGAGAAACGCCACCGTTTCGCCCAGGCGTTCCAAGCGTGCGGCCGCTGCAATCGCGAGCAATCCACCGAGGGAGAAACCCAATAAGTGATAAGGGCCATGGGCCTGTTGCTGGCGCAGGTGATCGACATAGTCTGCGGCAAGGCTCTCTATGTCGCCGCCCAGCGTCGTGCTGTCGTCGGCCAGATAGCCCGCTTGCAAGCCCCACAGATTCCATGCCGCTAGCGGCGCCAGCAGCGTGCGGTAGTCCTGCACATGGCCGGTGGAAGGATGGAAGCAGAACAGATTGGCGTTTTTGTCAGCGTCCGTGTGCGGCGCCGACAGCCGGACCAGCGGCGAAAGCTTGAGCTCGGCCTGTACCAGCGCCGCGAACGCCGAGACGCTCGGGGCGTTGAACACCGCATTGACGGTCACCGGCGCCGACAATGCCGTCTGCAAGCGACTGGCAAGGGTAACGGCCGCCAACGAGTGGCCGCCCAGCTCGAAGAAGTCATCGTCGATGCCCACTCGCTCCAAGCCCAGCACCTGGGCCCAGACCTCGGCGAGCAGGGCTTGCAGTGGCGTGCGCGGCAAGGCACCGCCAACGCTGTCGAGGACTTTGTCGGCCCACTGCTGCAAGGTCCTGCGGTCGAGCTTGCCGTTGCCCATCAGCGGCAAGGCTTCGACGATTCGCAGGGTCGGGAGCATGTAGTCCGGCAGGCAGTCCTGGGCCTGGCCGTGAAGGCGTGCGACCGTAGTCGAATGCCCCGGCGCGAGGGTCACGAAGGCGAACAGCTGCTGGCCGAGTTCGCCCCGGGGAATGCATTCCACCGCGGCTTGGGCGACGCCAGGAAGACGGGTCAGCTGGGCTTGTATTTCGTCGAGTTCGACGCGGAAGCCACGGATTTTTACTTGGCGATCCGCACGTCCACTGATTTCCAGGCTACCGTCGGGCAGGTATCGCGCCATGTCGCCGGTGCGATAAAGGCGTTCCTCGGCTCGCAGGATAAAACGCTCGGCGTTCTGGCTGGCGTCCAGGTAACCCCGCGCCAGTTGCGGACCGGCGATGTACAACTCGGCATTTTGCCCGGGACCGACCGGTTGTAGCTGCTCATCGAGCAGATACAGGTGCATGCCATCGAGGCGGTCACTGAGGGGCAGACGGTCGTAATCCCGCTCTGGCTCGGCCTGGTGCATCACCACGCCCACCGTGGTTTCGGTGGGACCGTAATGGTTGAAGACCTTCAATGTCGGCGCAAGGCTGCGGATGTTTTGCAGCAGGCGCCGCGAGCAGCTTTCACCGCCGAGGATCAACTGTTTACGTGGCAACACGGCCGCGCTCTGGGCGTGGTTCAACCAGGCATCGAGCAACGACGGTACGACTTTCAGGTGGTCGATGGGATAGTCTGCCTGCCATGCGGCCCAGGCCTGGGCGTCCATGGCCGTGTCCTTGTCCAGCAGGTGCAGTTCGCCACCGCTGAGCAGTGCGGGGAACAGCAAGGTGTAGCCCAGGTCCGCCGCCAGGGAGGTGACCACCGTGCTGCGTTCGCCGGCCGACAGTTGCAGACGCCGGGATACGCTGGCGACATAGCTGGCGAGCTGCCCGTGCTCGACGATCACGCCCTTGGGCGTGCCGGTGCTGCCGGAGGTGAACAGTACGTAGGCGGCATCTTGCCCCTGGATCTCGACCTGTGGCGTGGTGGCCGGCGTCTGCTGCCAGATATTTTCTTCGCCCAGGTCAAGGCTGACGACCTCCGGCAATGCGGGGGCGCTGCCGGCCGAGCCGTAGATCACTAAAGTGGGCTGCGCCTGCTGAAGGATCGCCAGGGAGCGTTGCGCCGGTTGGTGCACGTCCAGCGGCACGAACGCCGCGCCGCTCTTGAGCACGGCGAGCATGGCCAGCACCATTTGCGCCGAGCGCTCCAGGTACAACGCCACGCGGTCCTCGCGGCCAATGCCTTGGGCCCGCAGATGGTTCGCCAACTGATCGCTGAGGGCGTGCAGTTCGGCGTAGTTCAGGTGTCGATGGTGATCGCGCAGCGCCAGATGCCCCGGATATTGCGCGGCGCACTCACCGAAGCGTGCCGGCACGCTGACAAAGGGCTGCGCCTGGCAGGGGGCGTGCAGGGCCGCCAGCGTCGCGCTGAAGCTCGGTGCCTGCAACGACAGCTCGGCCAGGCGCTTGTCCGGGTTGGCGAAGGCGTCGAGCAGCAGCGACTGCAACTGTTCCAGCAAGGTCAGGGCGGCCTGTTCGCTGTAGTGGCCCGGCAGGTGAGAGAGGCTCAAACGGTAGTGATGTCCTGCGTCTGTGCTGGCGATCGTTTCGGCAACCAGCAACAGCTCCATGCCCGCCGGGATGGCCTGGGCGTCCAGCACCTTGAGTGTCGACGCGCTGCTGCCCAACGCGTCGAGTCGAGCCGGCAACTGACCGCCCCATTGGAAGCCGTACAGCAAGGTTTCGGCCGGTAGCGCGCTGCTGACGCCGCAGTATTCCTGCCATTCCACGGCTTGCTCGCAGAGCGTCCGGAGGCTCGCCAGCGCCTGGACGAAAGGCTGGTCGGAAGCCGCCTGCCAGCGCAGGGGCAGGGGCTTGGCGAACAAGCCCCAGCAGTCGGTGAGCTCTTCATAATCGTCGCGGCAATCGTGGACCCAGTTCAGGGTCAACGCCGGGTTGTCACCGCTGCTCAGGCGTTGCAACAGCACCGCCCAGGCAGTCATCAATACTTGTTCGGGTGAGGCAGCGTGGCGCTGGCAAAAGTCGTCCAGCGCAGTGCACAGTTGCGCGCTGGCGAGCAAACGGGTGGTCAGCGGCGCATCGGGACGGTCAGTGCGTACCTGACGGTAAAACAGCTCGCCGGTCGCCGCTGGGTCCAGGGCCTGGCTGGCCCAGAAGCGCCGGCCGTGCTCGGCGTCTTCATCGCCCTGTAACTCATGAAGCCAGGCGCTGTACTGGGTGTAGGTCATCGCCTCGTCGTCGGACACCGGCGGCTGTGCGTCGGCCAGCGCCTGTGCCAGGCGCAGCAAGGTGCCGCGGTCGGCGCTGAGGGCCGGCAATTGCAGCGTCACCCGGTGCCGGTCTTCCACCGATTGCACCTGGACGCTGATCGCCTGCGCCGAAGCGGCGGCCGATTCAACCACCTGCAACGGCATCAGCAGGCCCGGTTCGGGGCGCACCCGCAGGCGCAGCGCTTCATGGCACGTGCTCAATGCGGCGAGCCGTTGTTGCAGGCGCTCCAGCGCCAATGCGCCGTGAACTTCCAGCTCCAGACGCACCGGCGGCAACCCCGCCAGCCACTGGCTGCGTTGTTGCGGCGAGAGGGCGAAGGCTTCTTCACGCTTTTCGTACATGGTCATGCCGGCACCTCCGTGGTGGGCAGTGGCTGGGCCTGGGGCAGGTCACCGGTCAGCTGTTCGCGACGCATCATCTGGCCCATGGCGACGCAGATTTTGCGCTCGCCCTCGAACGGGTCCCGGGCGTGGGCCACCAACATGTTGTCGAGCATCACCATGTCGCCTTTCTGCCAGGTAAACCGTACTGCGCAGTCTTCGTAGGCCGCGCCGATCACTTCCATTACCGCGTCTTCGATCACGCTGCCATCGCCGTAGTACACGTTGCGCGGCAGGTTCCCCGCGCCGAACAGGTTGATCAGGTTGCTGCGCACTTCAGGCTCCAGGCAGGCGCTGTGGTGCAGTTGCACCTGGTTGAAGAACGACAGCTCACCGGTCTCGGGATGTTCGACGATAGCCGGGCAATGCTGGGCGATCCGCAGATTGTCGGCCCCTAGCCATTCCCAGCGCATTCCCGAGGCCAGGCACTGGCGTTCGACTTCCTCGCGCTGCTCGGTCTTGAAGAAGTCCTGCCAGCGCACATCCAGCTTGTCGGTGAAATGCCGCACGTACAGCAGGCCCAGCGCCTTGAAGCGCTCGACAATGGCCTCAGGCAACCGCGCCAGCACCTGGCGGCAATCGACGATGGGCGTGCAGCCGCCCCGTGGCGCAGGGGTTTCACAGTAGAACCACTGCTTGCGCGGCCATTGCGGCAGGTGCGAGCTCTCGTTGTGGAAGAGAATCATGTGTTGTTCCGGATACGGCGTGGAGTGGTAGATGTTCTTGCCGGAGGTGTTTTTCGGCAGGTCGCCGTACGTCCCGTAGAGGTCCGGTTCGATGGCCTGGGCGAACTGTTCGAAGGCCGCCGCGTCCGGCAGGTTGAAGCCACGGAACAGCAGGCCACCGTGGGTTCGCAGCTGGGCGTTGATCCATTCGCGGGCTTGCTGCGCCCAGTGCGCCGGGTCGAGGTCGCCCAGCAGCGGCTCGATCACCAAGGGCAGCGGCTGTCCTTCACCGAAGCTACGGGTACGCACCTGTTCATGGGCCACCTGGCTGACGGCGGTGGCGCGGGTCTGCTTGAGCTTGCTCAATTTGGACTGCTTGCGCGCGCTACGGGCCGAGGCGTCGTCGGGCGCCGATTCAGGCTGGGCCGATGCTGCGCCGGCGTCGCCTTCCAGCAGGCGCCAGGACCAGTTGTCCAGCGCCTGCCCGGGAGCCGACATGAGCTGTTCCAGCAAGCTTGCGAAGCCTTGTTCAAGACGCTTGATGGTCGGTTCCTGCAACACGCTGGTGCGATACACCCAGCGCACGTTCAGCCCTTGTTCCTCGGTCTCCTCGACGAACACGGCGAGGTCGAACTTGCTACTTTCCTGGCGCGATACCAAGTGTTCCACCTCAAGGTCCGGCAGGCTGGCGTTGCCGCTCGGGGTGTTCTGCATGACGAACAGCACCTGCACCAGCGGGTTCACCCCTGGGGTGCGCGGCGGTTGCAGCTCTTCGACCAGTTTGTCGAACGGCACCTGCTGGTGCTGGAAGGCCGACAGGCAATCCTCGCGCAGGCGTTGCAGGCGCGCGTCGAACGGTTCGCCGTCGTTGAGGCGGGCACGGATCGGCAGCACGTTGACGAAGAAGCCGATCAGGTGTTCCAGGGCCGGGTGTTCGCGGTTGGCCAGGTCGGTGCCGACGATGAAGTCATGGGCACCGGTGGCGCGTTGCATCAGGCTGTTGAAGGCGTTGAGCAGGACCATGAACAGCGTCGCCCGGTGCTGTTGAGCGTAGGCCTTGAGTACCTGGGTCTGGGCCGCGGTGAACTGTTGCTCCAGGGCGGCACCCTGATAATCGGGACGAGCCGGGCGCGGAGCGTCAAGCGGCAGCGGGATCAAGGTCGGCGCGCCATCGAGCTGGCGCCGCCAGTAGTCGATTGCCCGCGCCAGCAACTGTTGCTGGGCTTCACTGCGTTGCCAGAAGGCATAGTCGGCGTACTGCACCGGCAACGTCGGCAGGACTGGCGCCGAACCGTGGGTGTAGGCCTGATAGCCGGTGATCAGCTCTTGCACCAGGACCCCCATGGACCAGGCGTCGGTGGCGATGTGATGCAAGACCAGTTGCAGGACATGATCGTCCGCCCCCAGGCGCAGCAGCCCGGCGCGCAGCATCGGCGACTGTTGCAGGTCGAACGGACGTCCGGCCTGTTCATCGATCAGCCGTTGCAGGGTTTGCGCTTGCTGCTCGCGCTCCAGATGACTCAGCTCGGTGGGCGCCAGGTCAATCACCGGTGCTGGGTTGATGACCTGGCAAGGCTGGTCGCCATGCAGATGGAAGGCGGTGCGCAACGACTCATGCCGCTCCAGCACGGTTTGCAGGGCGACCTGCAACGCCGGGATGTCCAGCGCGCCGCGCAAGCGCACGGTGGTGGTCATGTTGTACGCGGCGCTCGGGCCTTCGAAGCGATCCACGAACCACAAGCGCTGTTGGCTGTAGGACAGCGGCAGCGGCAGGTGACGCGGCGCCAGGGCCATTTCGCTTTCGCTGTCGGCCCCGGCCTGGGCTTCGCGCTGCTGATCGACCGCGGCGGCCAGTTGCTCCAGAGTGCCGCGCTCGAACAGGGTGCGCAGCGGCAGGTTCACCTTCAAGCGCCGACGGATCCGCGACAGTACCTGGGTCGCCAGCAGCGAGTGCCCGCCGATGGCAAAGAAATCGTCGTGCACGCCGACGGCGTCCAGGCCGAGAATTTCCTGCCAGAGTTCGGCCAGGACCTTCTCGGTCGGTGTACGCGGCGCCACGCATAGCTCCTGGGCCGTTTCGGCCTGGGGCACGCCCAGGGCGGCGAGGGCGCGACGGTCGACCTTGCCGTTGGCATTGAGCGGCAGTTGCCCAAGTGCCAGCCAGCGGGCCGGGACCATGTAGCTTGCCAATTGCTGGCCCAGGTAAGCCGTCAGCACTTGTTGCGCCGGCTCGCCACCCAGGTCGGCGTCACTGTCGAGTACATACCAGGCCACCAGTTGCAGCGCGCCACGGGCGTCAGGCAGCGCCAGGACCGCCGCGCTGTCCACGGCCGGGTGTTGCATCAGGCGGTTTTCGATTTCACCCAGCTCGATGCGGTAGCCACGGATCTTCACTTGCTGGTCGCGACGACCCAGGTATTCGATCATGCCATCGGCGCGCATCCGGCCGATGTCACCGGTGCGATACAGCCGCGTGTTCGCTTGGAACGGGTGTGGGACAAACGCTTCGCGGGTGCGTTGCGGATCGCCCAGGTAGCCACGGCCGACGCCGACGCCGCCGATGCACAACTCACCGGGCACACCGACCGGGACCAGGCGCAGTGCCGAGTCGAGGACGAACACCTGGTTGTTGGCGGTCGGTTTGCCGATGGGCATGTGCAGGCAGTCGTCCGCCGGCGCCTCGCTGATGGGGTAGAAGGCGACATCGTCCGAACACTCGGCCGGGCCATAGGCGTTCATCAGTGGAATCGCCGGGAAGCGCGCGAACCAGTCCCGTGCCAGGGCCGGCGGCAGGGCTTCGCCGGTCGGCAGCAGCCAGCGCAGGCTGGCCAGGGCGTGATGCGCCTGACTCTCCTGGAGCATGCCGCGAATCAGCGCCGGTACGGTTTCCAGCAACGTCAGTCGCTGGTCCTGGACGGCATCGAGCAGGGCCAGCGGATCGTGGGCCTGCGCGTCGGGGAGAATGTGCACGGTGGCGCCGAACAGCGGTGCGGCGAGGAATTGCCAGACGCAGATGTCGAACGCCGGCGAAGCCGTCTGGGCAATGCGGTCGTGCTCGCCCAGGCCCAGGCTCGGTACTTTGCCGAACATGTTGTTGAGCATGCCGCGCTGTTCCACCATGACCCCTTTGGGCGTGCCGGTGGAGCCCGAGGTGAAGATTACATAGGCCAGTTGGTCGGGATTGTGGGAGTAGCTGACCGCAGGCTGCTCGTCGCCTTGCCAGAGTGTCTCGGCGATCAGGCAAGTCGGTTGCCGGGGCAGGTGCGGCAGCACGGCGTCCAGGGCCGCCGTCGCGCCGTCGCCGACCAGCAACAGCGGTGCCTGGCCCAGCGCCAGCAGCTCCGCAAGGCGTGCGGCCGGCTGCTGGATGTCCAGGGCCTGGAACGCGGCGCCGGCCTTGAGGGTGGCGATCATCATCGTCAGCAAGCCCAGGCCACGCTCGGCAAACAGCGCCACCAGGGTTTCCGGACCGGCACCGGAGGCTTGCAACGCGTGGGCGATGGCATTGGCCCGGCGGTCCAGTTCGGCGTAGGTCAGCGATTGGTCCTGGCAGACCGCGGCGATCTGTTGCGGACGGCTGCGCACCTGATCGGCGAACAGCGACGCGTAGCCGCGCTCCAGCGGGAATTGGACCTCGCTGCGGTTGCAGTCGACCTGCAACTGCCGACGCTCCGCTTCCGGCAGCATGGGCAGGCTGTCCAGTCGGGCCTCGGGAGCGTCCAGCATGCCGCCGAGCAGTTGCACCAGGTGCCCGAGCATGCGCTGCACGGTATCGCGGCTGAAGCGCTGGCTGTCGTAGGACAAGCGAATGCCCAGGCGGTCGCCGGGGTACAGCACCACGGTCATCGGGAAATTGGTGTGCACCCGGTCTTCGTAGATGTCGATGCTGAAAGCATCCAGTTGCACGCTGTCGATATCCAGCGGCGCGTTTTCGAACACCACCAGGCTGTCGAACAACTGCTGGCCGCGGGGCACTTCGCTGCAACGCTGAATATCCACCAGCGACGCGCTTTCGTGTTCACGCAATTGCGCGTTGTGCGACAGCAACGCCTGCAACCACGGCGCCACTTGCGCATCGGGGTCGACATCGATGCGCAGTGGCAGGCTGTTGATGAACAGCCCGACCATTTCTTCCACGCCGGCCAGATCAGTGGGGCGACCGGCGACCGTCACGCCGAACAGCACATCACGATTGCCGCTGTAGCGCGACAGCAACAAGGCCCAGGCGCCTTGAATCCAGGTATTGGGCGTCAGTTGGTATTGCTGGCACAGCTGTTGCAGTCGCTGGGTCTGGGCGATGCTCAGGGTGTGATCGAAATCGCCAACCTGTTCCGGAGCCTGTTCGGGCCCGGCCACAGGGGTGTCCACATGCAGTGGCGTCGGTTCGCTGAAACCGGCCATTTCGGCCTGCCAGAAGGCGTGGGCGGCGGCCATGTCATGGCGTTCCAGCCAGCTCATGTAGCCGCGGAACGAACGCAGGCGCGGACGGGCTACGGGTTCCTGGCGCACGATGGCTTGGTAGATCGCCAGCAGGTCTTCCATCAGCAGGCCGAAGCACCAGGCATCGGTGAGGATATGGTGGAAGCTGCGGACCACGGCGAAGCGTCGCTCATCGAGCTGGAACACCCGCAGGTGGGTCAGTGGCGCGCAGGCCATGTCGAAGCCTTGCAGGCGTTGCGCTTCGAGTGCCTGGTCCATGGCCTGGCGCTGCTGGTCTGCATCGAGGTGGCGCAGGTCCTGCCAGTCGAAGGCCCGATGGGTTTGGCGGTAGACGCATTGCAGCGGCGCATGGTCGTCCTGCCACCAGAACGCCGTACGCATCATCGGGTGACGCTGCAGGAACAATTGCCACGCAGCTTCCATGGCCGGGCGCTGCAAGACCCCGTCCCAGCTGTAGCGTTGCTGCATCAGGTAGATGCCGCTGTGGGGTTGCAGCAGGGTGTGCAACAGCATGCCCTGTTGCATCGACGACAGCGGGTAGACGTCCTCGATGTTCGACCAGTCCAGGGGCTCGGTCGCCAGGGTCGCGGCCTGCCCGTGGCACAGCGGGAATGCCTGACTGGCCGGGCGCAGGTCGGGCTGGTCGCCTAGCGCGGCGAGCGCGGTCAAGCGTTGCACCAGTTGCGGCGCCCAATCGGCGGCGAGGCTGCCTTGGCTGCGCAGGTGCAGGCGATCGTCCTGCCACCAGGCGTCGAGGGTCAGCGGGTAGCGGCTGCCAGTCGATGGGCTCGCAGCCTCGACCTGGGCCAGGAGGCCGCGCTCTTCACGATGGCTGTCGAGGTTGCCGAGCCAGCGAATCGCGATCGATGCCGCCGGCAGCTCGCGCAGCGGTTCTTGCAGGTAAGTGTTGTCCGACAGGTAGCGCAGGGCGCCATAGTCAACGCCGTGTTGCGGGTAGGCGCGCATTTGCGTCACCAGGGCCTGCAAGCGTTGCAGCAGGCTGTCGCCTTCGGGCTGGAGGAAATACGGCACCGGCAATTCCAGCGGGCCAAGGATGCGGGCCGGGTCGAGGTCGGCCACGGCAATCGGCGCGTCGACGGGTAGCCGCTCCGCCTGCGGCCGGACACTGTGCAGGTCCAGCGCCACCAGGCCTGCGCCGCCCAGCTCACGGCACTGTTCAGCAATGGCGGCTGCCAGCAGGCTGTTCCAGTCCAGTTGCAGGACATCGGCCAACCGCTTGAGCTCCCCTGAAACGGCGGCCGGCAGCGCCTGTTCGATCAGGCTGGCCGGCTGTTGGCTGTCGGCCGGTTGCAGCGGTTGCAGGCCGGCGAATTGCAGCCAGTGTTCCCAGGCCGCCTCCAGCGCATCGCTCTGTGCATGGGCTTGCTGGTGTTGCGTCCACTGGCTGAAGTCACCACCGGTATAGGACAGGCGCACCGGCCGTTGATAGCGCAGCTGTCCCAGCGCCAGATTGAGGTCGGTGAGCAGCAGCGGCCAGGACGCTTCGTCGATGCACAGCGGGTGGGCGGCCAGCAGCAGCGACGGTTTGCCGGCCACGTCCAGCAGGCAGGCGTGCAGGGTTTGGCCGGCTTGCAGATCGAGCGCGTCGACACCGGCCTGGGCCAGGTTCTCCAGGCGTGCCGGGTCGCAGGTGTCCAGTGCCTGAGTATCGATGAGCGCAGCCTTGGCAGTGGTCAACAGCCGTTGCTGCCATTGCTCCTCAGGCAACGCTGTGAGGGCCAGCCGCAGGGCCTGATGGTGTTGCTGCAAGGCCGCGATGGCCTGGCCCAGCAGCTCGCGGTCGACGGTTTCGGTGAGTGCGATGCAGCGCCAGGTGGCCTTCAATGGGCCCTGTTGCAGGCGGGCCAGTTGGCCTGCGCCCAGCGGCAGTTCATAGCCATCGGCGATGTTCGCGGCGATCCCCTGGTTGGCGTCGGCGCCCAGCACACGGGCGATATCGGCGATGGTGCGGTTCTCGAACAACTGGCGAGGCGTGAGCTTCAGGCCCTGCTGGTTGGCGCGGGCGATGATCTGCAAGTTGAGGATCGAGTCCCCGCCGAGGGCGAAGAAGTTGTCGTGCACGCCAACCCGATCAAGCTTCAGGACTTCTTGCCAGATAGCCGCCAGCATCCCTTCGACTTCGTTGCGCGGCGCCAAGTGGGTGGCGCTGTCGTCGTTGGGTTTGTGCGGGATCGGCAGGCGCTGGACGTCAATCTTGCCGTTGCGGGTGAGGGGTAATTCATCGAGGCTGATGAAGTGCGCCGGCACCATGTAGTCCGGGACGCGCGCCCCGAGATCGTTGCGCAGCTTGGTTGCGGACAGCGACTGGCTGGCGACCAGGTACGCCACCAGTCGCAGGCTGCCGTCCAGTTCCACGGCACGCACCAGCGCTTGTTCGATCAGGGGGGACAGGCGCTTGAGCTGTGCCTCGACTTCACCCAATTCCAGGCGGTTGCCACGGATTTTTACCTGACTGTCGACCCGGCCAAGGAACGCCAGTTGCCCGTCCACTTGCCAGCGCACACGGTCGCCGGTGCGATACCAGCGCTGCTGGTGCTCATCCAGAAGGAAACGCTCAGCCGTGAGGTCCGGGCGGTGCAGGTAGCCGCGTGCCAGGGCGCCGTTGATCAGCAGTTCGCCGGACACGCCGGTCGGTACCAGGCGACCGTTGGCATCAACCACGCGCAGCTGACGGTTGGGCAGCGGTCGACCGAGGGCGATGCTGCGCAGGCCGGAGGGTAGCTCGGTGGCAATCGCTCCGACGGTGGCCTCGCTCGGGCCATAGTGGTTGAACACCTTGAGCTGCGGCGCCAGGCGGTTGACCTGTTCCAGCAGCGCAGGGCTGAGCGCGTCGCCACCGAATACCAGCAAGGCACGGGGCAGCAGGCGGGCATCGGGGAGTGCTTGCAACAACCCGGAGAGGTGGCTCGGGGTGATTTTCAGCACGTCCACCGGGTACTGGTCGAACAGCTCGGCCAACGCCAGTGGGCTGAAACCGCTGTCTTCATCCACCAGCAACAGACTGCCGCCACTGCACAGGGCGCCGAACAACTGGGTGTGGCCCAGGTCGGCGGCGATGCTCGACAGCAAGCCGTAGCGGGCGGTCGGCGGCGGGTTGAGTACCGCTTGCACCGCCGTGAGGTAGTTGACGATGGCTTGATGTTCCACCACCACCCCCTTGGGCGTGCCGGTGGAACCCGAGGTGTAGATTACGTAGGCGGCATCTGTCGGGCTGCACGCCATGGCCGGTGATGTGTCGGGCTGGCTGGCGATGACCTGCGCCTGCTCCGTCAACCATAGCGTCGGCGTATGCTCGGCCAAGTGGGTGAGCATTGGCGAGGGGGCTGCGCCGACCAGCAGCGCGGCGCGGCTGTCCAGCAGCACGTCGGCCAGGCGTCCGGCGGGCTGTTTGATATCCAGCGGCAGATAGGCGGCGCCGGCCTTGAGGGTGGCCAGCAGGGCAATCACGAAATCGGCACTGCGTTCCAGGGCCAGCGCCACCACGCTGTCGTGGCCGATGCCCTGGGCGCGCAGGTAATGGCTCAGGCGGTTGGCCTGCTGGTCCAGCTCGCGGTAGGTCAGTGCGACCTGACGGTCTTGTACCGCCAGTTGTTCCGGATGGGCGGCCACCTGCTGTTCGAAGCGCTGGTGCAGGCCACTGTCCGGCACCGGCAATTGCACGCCGCGACCTTGTACACGCAGCAGTTGGCTTTCTTCCGGGCTCAGCCACTGGAGTTCGTTGACCCGGCACTGAGCCTGCGCGGTCATCGCCAGCAGGATCGCACGCAGTTGCGCTGACAGCACGGCGATCTGGGCATCGCTGAAACGGCTGCGGTCGTAGCTGACCAGGTAGTGCAGTTGCTTGTCCGGCATCACGATCAGCGACAGCGGGAAGTGGTTGCGACCCTGGGTCAAGGTGATGCCGTCGACCTGTTGGGCGCTGGCCGGGGCGCTGAAGCTCAAGCCGCCGGTGTCCTGGTTGAGGGCATCGGTGACCGGGAAGTTCTCGAACACCAGGATCGAGTCGAACAGCGCCTGTTCGGCAGCGATCCGGGTCATCGCCTTGAGTTTGCCCAGCGGCAGGTAGGCGTGGTGGCGCAAGTCACTGTTGGCGCGCTGCAAGCCCTGCAACCAGTCCACCAGCGTCGGGCCCTCGGACCATTGCACCCGCAGCGGCAAGGTATTGATGAACAGCCCGACGGTGCTGTCCACCGCCGGCAGGTTTTCCGGGCGACCGGCCACGGTGACGCCATACACCACGTCGTCACGTCCGGCGTGCTGGCCCAGCAGCAGCGCCCAGGCGCCCTGGATCAGGGTGTTGATCGTCAGGTCATGGCCACGGGCGAACTGCGACAGCTGCTCGGTTTCGGCGGCATCCAGCAGGCTTTCCCGCTCGGCGAAGGGCGCGCCTGACGGGGCTACCTTGCGCTCTGCAAAGGAGGGCAGAGGCGTCGGTTCGCTCAAGTCCTGCAACTGGTCGCGCCAGAACCCTTCGGTGACGGCCAGGTCCTGTTCTGCCAGCCAGGCGATGTAGTCACGGTAGGCGCGGGTCGGCGGCAGGTTGGCGGGGCGACCGTGGGCCTGTTCGTAGTAAAGCGCCAGCCATTCCTGGACGGCGATCCCGACGCTCCAGCCATCCATGAGGATGTGATGGAAGGTCCAGGTCAGGTGCCAGCGCTGCGGTGCCAGACGCACCAGGCACACCCGCATCAGCGGCGATTCGTTGAGTTCCAGGGGCTGTGCGCGTTGCTCCAGCGCCAGTTGCTCCAGGGCGGCCTGCGGGTCGGTGCGGTCTTGCCAGTCCAGTTCGGTCAGCGGCAATTCCACGTCCTGCTGCACCACCTGATAAGCGTCGTCCAGTTCTTCCCAGAGAAAAGCGCTGCGCAGCACGGCGTGGCGTTGCATCAAGGCCTGCCAGGCGCCGCGAAACGCGCCCAGCTGCAACGGCCCGTTCATTTCCAGGCTCAATTGCTGGTAGTAAACCCGCGAATCCGGCTCGTAGACACTGTGAAACAACAGGCCGTGCTGGGTCGGCGATAGGGAGTAGATGTCTTCGATGTTGTTCATGCTTGCTTGGTCCATTTCAAAGGCTTGAAAACAGTGAGCGTGAAGTCAGGCGCCGCGAGGGTCGGGTAATGACCGCTCGCGGGCCGTGGCGCTCGCTAGCTTTGCGAATTCGGTTTGGTCTTGAGCTTGCCCAGCAGTTTGTCCAGGGACTTCTGGTTCAGCGCCTTGGCCAGCGGGAAGTCCGACGGCATCAGTGCGCCGGCCTGCGGATCGAGGCAGTGTTCCACCAGCCCTTGCAGGCGCTCCAGCAGGCGCACCGGCAACTGGCTGTCGACCTGCGGGGTAACGGTGTGCCATTCGACACGCAGCACGCCGTCCTCCAGCCAGGCCACCACTTCACGGCCATGGGTCACGCGGTTGGTCGGCGCCACGTCCGGCGGCGGGGTGAGGCTGCTGGCACGCAACCAGCCGCCGGGCGCCTGTTCGTGGCCCAAGTAGTTGAACAGCACATCGCCGCTACCGGCCGGCAACTCGCCGCGTTGGCGCAGCAGGCCGTAGCCCAGGCCTTGGCCTGGAACCGCGCGCAAGCTTTCCTTGGCGTTGCGCACCTGATCGCCAGGGCCGCCGCTGGCATTCACCCGCAATGGATACAGCGTGGTGAACCAGCCGACGGTACGGCTGACGTCCAGGCCGTCGAGCGCTGCATCGCGACCGTGACGCTCCAGGTCGACAACCAGGTCGTGGCGGTTTTCGACTTCCGCCAGGGTCGCGGCGAGGGCGGCGATCAGCAGTTCTTCCGGTTGCGTGCGGTAGGCGGCATGGGACTCGGTCAGCCATTGGTGAGTGCGGGTGGCGTCCCAACGGGCCGACAGCGTCCGACGTTCGGCGACCGTGTTCAGCGGTGGCTGGTTCGCGGTGGACTGGGCACTCCAGTAGCGCTGTTCAGCCGTGGCCTTGGCCCCATTGGCTTGCAGGCGCTCGGCCCATTGCCGATAGGAGGTGGTTTTTGCCGGCAGCGTCGGGTTCTCGCCACGTTCCAGCGCCGGATACAGCTGCTGGAAGTCTTCCAGCAACGGGGTCCAGGACACCGCGTCGACCACCAGGTGATGAGCGACCAGATACAGGCGTTGTGGCGTACCCTCCAGCAGGGCCGCGGTGAACAGCGGGCCGTGTTGCAGGTCCAGGCTCTGCGCAACTTGCAGCAGTTGCTCCGGTTGATCGCAGCAGGTCAGCTGTGCAGGCGACACCGGGGCTATATGCGCCTGCCAACGGCCATCGACCTCGGTAAAACGCAGGCGCAGGGCGTCGTGATGGGCCACCAGGCGATCCAGGGTGGCCTGCACGATGGCAGGCGCAAGGCGACGATCACTGTCGGCCAGTACCGATTGGTTCCAGTGCGCAGACTGGGGTTGCTGCTGATCGAAGAACCACTGATGCAATGGCATCAGCGCCATGGCGCCGGTCACGTCGCCTTGTTCGGCCTGGGTCAGCAGCGGGGTCGTGGCCAGGGCCAAGGCCGCAGGGGTTGGCGAGCGGAACAGATCCCGTGGGGTGAGGGAGTAACCTTGTTCGCGCAGGCGGGAGATCAGTTTCAAACCGAGGATCGAATCACCGCCCAAGGCGAAGAAACTGTCCGAAGTGCCGACCTCGCGTCCACCGGTCAAGGCTTCGCCGAGCAGTTCGCCGAACAACTGACAGAGCAGGCGCTCCAGTTCGTTGCGCGGCGCCGCGTAGTCCTTCTGGGGCTGCGGCAATGGCAGCGCCGCGAGGGCCTTGCGGTCGATCTTGCCGTTGCTGTTGAGCGGCAGGGCCGGGAGCTCGACCCACACCGCCGGCACCATGTGCGCCGGCAACTGGGCAGCGAGCAACGCATCCAATCCCGATTGCGCACGGCTACTGCTGTAGAACGTCACCAGACGGTTGTCGATGACCAGCGTGCAGGCGCCGGTGATGGCCGGCAGGTTCAGCACGGCGGCGTCGATTTCCCCCAGTTCGATCCGCTGCCCGCGCAGCTTCACTTGATGGTCGAGGCGCCCCAGGTACTCGATGTTGCCATCGGCCAGGAAGCGGCAGCGGTCACCGGTGCGGTACAGGCGATCGCCTTTGACGAACGGGCTGGCGAGGAAGCGCTCCTCGGTCAGGTCCGGACGCTTGAGGTAGCCGCGGGCAACACCGACACCACCGATGTACAGCTCGCCGATGCTGCCGATCGGCAACGGTTGCAGGCTTTCATCGAGGATGTACAGGCGCAGGTTGGCGATCGGTTTGCCGATGGGCACGATCACGTCGTCCGGCGAGCAGCGCCAGACCGAGACGTCGATGGCCGCTTCGGTCGGGCCGTAGAGGTTGACCAGCGCCGCCGGGTGTTGGCCCATGAAGCGCCGCACCAGATCCGCCGGCAGTGCTTCGCCACTGGCGAACACCTGGCGCAGGCTGCGGCAGTTGACCAGCTCGGGTTCATCGACGAAGGCACGCAGCATCGACGGCACGAAGTGCAGGGTGGTGACCTGTTCCTGCTGGATCAAGCGGGCCAGGTAGGCCGGGTCGCGATGACCGTCCGGACGGGCGACCACCAGGGTCGCGCCGGTGATCAGCGGCCAGAAGAACTCCCACACCGACACGTCGAAGCTGTACGGGGTTTTCTGCAACACGCGGTCGTTCGGGCCGATCGGGAAGGCGTCCTGCATCCAGTACAGGCGGTTCATCAAGGCGCCGTGTTCGTTCATCACGCCTTTGGGTTGGCCGGTGGAGCCGGAGGTGTAGAGCACGTAGGCCAGGTCATTGGCCTTGACGCTGATGGGCTCGAACGCCCGCGCCTGGGGCAGGGCATCGAGGGTCCAGGCCGGGTGCCCGGCGGGCAACTGGGCCAGCCACTGCGGTTGAGTCAGGCTGACTTTGGCATCGGCGTCCTCGATCAGGAACGCCAGGCGCGCCGTCGGCAGTTGCGGATCCAGCGGCAGCCAGGCCGCGCCGGCATGGACCACGCCGAGCAGGGCCACGACCATTTCCACGGAGCGCTCCATGCACACCGGCACGATGTCGTCCGCGCCAACGCCGGCTGCACGCAGGGCGCGGGCGACGGCTTGGGCGCGCCGGTCCAGCTCGGCGTAGCTCAGGCGCTGGTCCTCGAACACCAGCGCCGGGGCGTTGGGGCTCAGGGCTGCCTGTTGGGTCAGGGCGGTGTGCAGGTCAGTCGGGCCGCTGTAATGGCGCTCGGTGGCGTTCCACTCGACCAGTTGCAGGTGACGTTCTGCCGTCGGCAACGGCGACCATTCCCCGAGGCGGGTCTGTGGCGCGTCGAGCATCGTCTCAAGCAGTTGTTGCCATTGCTCCAGCCAACGGCGGGCCGTGGTTTCGCTGAACAGCGCTGCGCGGTATTCCAGCAACACAGACAGCACATCGCCGTCATGCACTTCCCAGTTCAGGTCGAATTTAGTCGCCTGGGCAGTGACGGCCCGTTCGCTGACTTGCAACCGGGGCCATTGGCCCGCAGACGCATCGGCGTTCTGCATGGCGAACAGCACCTGGAACAACGGCGTCTGGCCGAGGCTGCGCGACGGCTTGAGGTGTTCGACAACCTGGTCGAACGGCACATCCTGATGCTGTTGTGCGTCCAGCACCCGATTGCGCACCTGCTTGAGCAGGCCTTCGAAATCCAGCGTTGGATCGAGATCGGCACGCATGACCACGGTGTTGACGAAGCAGCCGATCAACGGTTGCAGTTCGGCGAACGGACGCTGAGCCACCGGGCTGCCGACCCGCACATCGCGTTGGTTGGCGTAGCGTCCCAAGAGCAACTGCGCAGCGCTGAGCAGCAGCATGTACAGCGTGGCGCCGCGTTGCTGGGCGAACTGGCGCAAGCGACCCACCAGCTCCGGCGGCAACTGCAGTTGTACCGCGCCGGCAGCCGGAGCGAGCTGGTCTGGACGACCCTGTTCGGTCGGCAGGTCCAGCAGGTAGTCGCCGTCCACAAGCTGGGTCCGCCAGTACTCCAATTGACTGCTGAACGCCGTCTGCTGGGCAGGTTCGCGTTGCCAGAGGGCGTAGTCGGGATATTGCAACGCCAGGTCCGGCACCGTCGCGGCAGCGCCCTGGCAGCGGGCGCTGTAGAACCGTCCCAGTTCATCCAGCAGGTTCTGGCTGGAGGCATCATCGGTGGCGCAATGATGCACGGTGAGCAACAGCAGGGATTGGGCACGAGCGCTGCGTTGGATCAGCGTGGCGCGGATCGGCACTTCGCTGGCGAGATCGAAGCGGCGTCCGGTTTCCTGGCGAATCGCTTCGTCGGTCAGTCGTTCCCAGGCCGCGTCGTCAATGGCATCCGGCGTTTTTACCTGGACGGTGAGATCGACTTGCGGTTCGACGATCAGCATCAATTCGCCGTCGTTGTCACGCACGATGCGGCTGCGCAGGATTTCGTGGCGCTGCACCACATCGTTCAGCGCCGATTGCAGGGCCTGGGTGTCGAGCTCTCCGTCCAGCTGCACGGCGCTGACCACGTTGTACTCGCCACCGCCGACGCTCAGCTGTTCGAGGAACCACAGGCGTTGCTGTTCGAACGACAATGGCAAGCGCGCCGGGCGCGCTGCCGGGGTGAACGTCGCCGCTGGCGCTTGCAATGGATCCGCCAGCAGTGCGGCCAGGGCCTCGAGGGTCGGGTGCTCGAATACCGCTCGCAGCGGCGGCACCGTGGCGAACTGTTGGCGCAGGCGAGCGAACAGCGCCGCTGCCAGCAGCGAGTGACCGCCCAGGTAGAAGAAGTGACTGTCGCGACCGATCTGGGACGACGGCACGTTCAACAGCTCCGACCACAGCGCCGCCAGTTGGCGTTCGGCGGCGCTGCGCGGTGGGTCCAGGGAGTCCGGGGCTGCCTGGACGTCTGGGGCCGGAAGGGCCTTGCGGTTGAGCTTGCCGTTGTCGGTCAGCGGCAGTTCATCCAGCAACACAAAGGCCGAGGGCACCATGTAGTCGGGCAGGGCGGCGCCAAGGGTTTTGCGCCAGGCGTTGATATCGGCCTGCTGGCCGCAGGTCACGTAGGCCACCAGGCGCTTGTCGCCGGGCACATCCTCGCGGGCCAGGACCACGGCCTGGCGTACGCCCGGTTGGGCACCGATCAGGCTTTCGATTTCGCCCAGCTCGACGCGGAAACCACGGATCTTGACCTGATGGTCCATGCGCCCCAGGTATTCGAGCTGGCCGTCGGGCAGCCAGCGCACCAGGTCGCCGGACTTGTACATGCGCGCACCGGGCACGGGCGAGAACGGGTCATCAATGAAAACCTTGGCGGTCTGCTCGGCGCGGTTGAGGTAGCCCAGGGTCACGCCGGCACCGCCGATGTGCAGCTCACCCGGTACGCCCACCGGCATCGGGTTGAGGAAACCATCGAGCACGTAGGTGCGCACGTTGGCGATGGGCCGGCCGATGATCGGGCGTTGCGGGAAGTCCTCGACCGCACAGCCGGTGGCGTCGACTGTGCATTCGGTCGGGCCGTAGGTGTTGAAGAAGCGGCTGCCGCTGATCGACGGCAGGCGTTGCCACAGTTGTGCGTCCACGGCATCGCCACCGAACAGCACGAAGCGCGGCAGGTACACCTCGCCACGTCGCACGCCGTCGCTTTCCAGCAGGGCCTTGAGCTGTGCCGGGGTGCACTCGAATGCGTCGAGGCGGCTCTCGCGGAAGAACCGCGCCAGCGCCTCGGGGTCATAGCGCACCTCTTCCGGGGTCAGGTACAGGCTGTGGCCGTCGAGCAACAGGATCAGCTCGGCCACCGAACTGTCGAAGGCGAACGAATAGTTGAAGCTGGTACGCATCGGCTGGTCGGTGTAGCGGCGATACAGGCCATGGATACGCGCCCAGGCCAGGTTCACCACCGAACCGTTGGTCACCAGGGTGCCCTTGGGCTTACCGGTCGAGCCGGAGGTGTACATGATGTAGGCCAGGTCGTCGGGGCCGGCGAGGGGCGCGAGGTTGCCGTCCGGTTGGTCGGCGAACAGGGCGGCGTCGCTGTCCAGGCGCAGGCGCGGCAGTTCGCTGCCCAGTTGTTCCAGCAAGCCCTGCTGGCCGAGGAACAGCGCCGGTTGCGCGTCTTCGAGCATGTAGGCCAGTCGGTCCACCGGGTAGGTCGGGTCCAGCGGCACATAGGCGCCACCGGCCTTGAGAATGCCCAGCAGGCCCACCAGCAGTTCCAGCGAGCGCTCGACACACAGCGCCACCGGGCGGTTGGCGACGACGCCGCGACTGCGCAGGTAATGCGCCAGTTGGTTGGCCCGACGGTTCAACTCGTCGTAGCTCAGGCTGCGGCCTTCGAAGCACAGCGCGTCACGTTGCGGGGTGCGCTCGGCCTGTTGCTCGAACAACTGGGCGAAGGTCAGGTGCCGCGGCACTTCCATCTCGGTGCGGTTCCACTCGACCACGGTGCGTTGCCATTCCGCTTGCATCAGCAGCGGCAGGGCGGCCACCGGGCGTTGCGGTTCGCTGAGCAGCTGTTCGAGCAAATGCTCCAGACGCCCGAGGGTCTGGCGGGCGCTGTCGGCGACGAACAGGTCCAGGGCGAACATCAATTCCAGCTGGATCGGCGCGTCGGCCGGGCACAGCACGTGCAGGTCCAGGTCGCATTCGGAGTGGCGCAGCGGGGTTTCCAATGCTTCGAACGTCAGGCCCGGGAAGCGCAAGCGCGTTTCCATGGCCAGCTGCTGGGCGACCATCACCTGATACAGCGGCGCGTGACTGAGGCTGCGCGGCAGTTGCAGGTGGTCCACCAGTTGCTCGAAGGGCAGGTCCTGGTGCAGCAGGCCATCGCGCAGGCGCTCGGCCACCTGCTTCACCAGTGCGGTGAAGTCCCCTTGGGGGGCGAAGTCGGCACGGATCGCCAGGTTGTTCAGCAGGATACCCAGCAGGCCTTCGGTGCCCGGCTGTTCGCGATGGGTGACCGGGGTGCCGATCAGCACCGTGGCATCGCCGCTCAAACGATGCATCAGCACCGCAAAGCCAGCGAACAGAACGGTGAACGGCGTGGTCCCGAGACGGCTGGCAAAGGCTTGGACCCGGGCGCTGAGGTCGGCGCTGAGTTCGCGCTGGACGATCCCGGCCCGATAGCTTTGCACCGACGGGCGTGGATGGTCGGTGGGCAAGGCCAGCAGCGGGCTGCCTTCGCTGTCGCGCCGGTCAAGGGTGGTGGTCCAGTAATCGAGCTGGCGCTTGAGTTCGGCGCCTTGCAGGTGTTCGCGCTGCCAGAGGGCGAAGTCAGCGTACTGCACCGGCAGCGCCGGCAGTTGCGCGGGCGCGCCGTTGCAGCGGGCTTCATAACCCAGGGCCAGTTCACGCAGGGCAATGGTCGCCGACCAGGCATCCGAGACCAGGTGATGCAGGGCGATGCCCAGTACGTGCTCGTCCGGCGCCAGGCGCAGCAAACGTGCACGCAACAGCGGTGGGGAGGCCAGGTCGAACGGCTGCTCGAAGGTTTCCTGCAGGGCGTTGAACTGCGCGCCCGCCTGGGCGGTGGCGCTCAGGCCGGACAGGTCTTCGAAAGGCAGCGCGATGTCCAGGGTCTGGCTGATGCGCTGGCAGGGCACGCCGTCGGTGCTGTGGATGCCGGTGCGCAGGATTTCATGGCGTGCCAGCAGGTCGTTCAGGCTGGCGTGCAGCGCGTCGACGTTCAGCTCGCCCTTGAGGTGCAGGGCGAACGGGATGTTGAAAAGGGTGGTGCCTGGGGTCAGTTGCTCGATGAACCACAGGCGCTGTTGCGAGAACGACAGCGGCAGTAACGTCGGGCGTGGCTTGGCTTTCGGCGCGCTGATCGAATGGGTTTGCGACGTGGTCGCGTCAGCCTGTCGGGCGGCGATGGCGACGGCCAACAGCGCCACGGTCGGGTGTTCGAACAGCACCCGCAACGGCAGTTCCAGTTTGAAGTGACTGCGCAGGCGCGCCACGATCTGGGTCGCCAGCAGCGAGTGGCCGCCGAGGCTGAAGAAGTTGTCCTCCACGCCCACGGTGTCGCGCCCCAGGACCTCGGCCCAGACTTTCGCGACTGCCGCTTCCAGCTCGTTGCGCGGTGCGATGCTGGCCTGGGTGTCGGCCTGCCAGTCCAGTTCCCGGGCGGCCAGGGCCTTGCGGTCAACTTTGCCGTTGTTGTTCAGCGGCAGTTGGTCCAGGCAGACGAAGGCGGCCGGCACCATGTAGGGCGGTAACTGGGCGCGCAGGTGGTCGCTGAGGCCGTCGCTACCCAGGGCTTGGTCGTGGGCCGACCAGTAGGCCACCAGCCAGGCTTCGCCGCCGCTGTTTTCCCGCAGCAGCACGGCGGCTTCGCGCACGTTCGGGTGCTGGGCCAGGCGGTGTTCGATTTCCGTCAGTTCGATCCGGTGACCCCGCAGCTTGACCTGCTGGTCGCGCCGGCCGAGGTATTCGATCACGCCGTCGGCACGCCAGCGTCCCAGGTCACCGGTGCGGTACAGGCGAGCGGACAATTGTGGGTGATCGATGAAGGCTTCGGCGGTGCGCTGTGGGTCGTGCAGGTAGCCACGGCCGACACCGACGCCGCCGACGCAAATCTCCCCGGCCACACCGACAGGTACCGGGCGCAAGGCCTCGTCCAGTACATACAGGCGGTTGTTGGCGGTCGGTCGGCCGATGGGCATGTGGGCGACGTCGGCCCCGGGGGCTTCGCTGATGGGCTGGAAGGCCACGTCGTCGGCGCACTCGGCCGGTCCGTAGGCGTTCATCAAGGCAATGTCGGGGAAGCGCGCAAACCAGTCCCGGGCCACGGTCGGCGGTAAGGCTTCACCAGTGGGCAGGACCCAGCGCAGGGCCGGCAGTTGCAGGTCGCACGGGCACAGCGCGAGCAGGGTGCGCATCAGGCTCGGGACGATTTCCAGCACGCTCAGGCGCTCGTCGGCGAGCACTTGCAACAGGCGTTGCGGGTCGTGGGCCACCTCGTCCGGCAGGATCTGTACGGTCGCGCCGAGCACCGGCGCGGCGAGGAACTGCCACACGCTGATGTCGAACGCCACCGAAGCGGTCTGCGGGATCCGGTCGTTGGCGTTGAGGCCCAGGGCCGGAACCTTGCCGAAGATGTTGTTGAGCATGCCCCGTTGTTCGATCATCACGCCCTTGGGGGTGCCGGTCGAACCCGAGGTGAACAGCACGTAGGCCAGGCTTGCGGGGCTGCCGAGGGCAGGCAGCGGCAAATCGTTGCCGGATGTCCAGCAGGCTTCGGCGAACAGCGCCGCGGGCGCTGGGTCGAGACCGCTGAGCAGTTGATCGAGCAGCGCGCTGCAGTCTTCGCTGGCCATCAGCAGCGGTGCGCCGGCCAGGGTGAGAATTTCCCGCAGGCGCTCGGGCGGATGATTGACCTCCAGCGGCAGCATGGCGGCGCCCGCCTTGAACACTGCGATCATCATGGTCAGCAGCGCCAGGCCACGGGGCGCGACCAGGGCAACCAATTGATCTTCACCGGCGCCCGCTTCTCGCAAGGCGTGGGCCAGGCGCGTGGAGCGGCGGTCCAGTTCGGCGTAGGTCAGGGATTCGCCGTCACAGATCGCCGCTACTTGTTCGCCGCGCTGGGCGACCTGTGCAGCGAACAGCTGGGCGTAGCTTTGGTCCAGCGGGAAGTCGTGAGGATTGACTGCCCATTCGTCCAACAGTCGGCGGCGCTCTTCCACGGCCAGCAGCTCGAAGCTGCCCAGCGGCGCGTCCGGTGCGGCGAGCATGTTCTGCACTAGGCTGGCGATATGGCCCAGCAGGCGCTGGACGGTGGCAGCCTCGAAACGCTCGCGGTCATAGGAAACGCGGATGCCCAGTTGTTCGCCCGGCAGGATCACCACGGTCAGGCCGTAGTGGGTGTGCACGCTGTGGTCCATGCCCTCCAGGCTGAACTGGAAACCGCCTTCGAGGATCTGCTCGTCGATGGGCGCGTTTTCAAACACCACGATGCTGTCGAACAGGGTTTCGCCGCGAGGAAAATCGCTCCAGCCCTGGATGTCGGTCAGCGGCGTGTGCTCAAAGTCGCGCATGTCGACGTTCAGCCCCTGGATCGCGCTCAGCCAGGTGCCGAGCGACGTTTCGGGGTCAACGCTGACCCGCAGCGGCAGGGTGTTGATGAACAGGCCGATCATCTCGGCGACACCGCTGAGCTCCGCCGGACGACCGGCTACAGTGACGCCGAACACCACGTCCCGTTGCCCGCTGTAGCGCGACAGCAGCAGCGACCAGACACCCTGGAAGAAGGTGTTCGGGGTGATCCGGCGGCTACGGCAGAACGCGGCCAGTGCCTGGGTCTGCTGCTCGCTGAGATGAATCAGTTGATCGTCCACCAGCACCGCATCGGTGTAGCGGTCGCGGGTCACGCCGTTGTCTACGATGAGCGGCGTGGGCGCGTTCAGGCCTTGCAGTTGGCCGCGCCAGAAATGTTCAGCCTTGCTGGCGTCCTGGCGTTGCAGCCACTGGATGTAGTCGCGAAACGGCCGGGGTGCCTTCAGCTCGGGCGTGCGGTCATTGCACAGCGCTTCGTAGACCTTGAGGAAGTCCACGGTCACCAGGGAAATGCACCAGGCGTCCATCAGGATGTGATGGAAGCTGCGAATGAACTCATAGGATTCGTCGCCCAGTCGCACCAGCCGGAACCGGATCAGTGGCGGCTTGGACAGGTTGAAGCCGACTTTCTGCTCCTGTTCCAGCAGAGATCGGATTCGCGCTTCCTGATCAGAGGGTGAGAGTCCGCGCAGGTCGAGGGTGTCCAGCGGCACGTTGACCGAGCGGTGGATGACCTGCACCGGCTGCTTCTGGCTTTTCCACTGGAAACTGGCGCGCAGGGAAGGGTGCAGCGCCACCACCTGGCGCCAGGACTCCAGGAACGCGGCCTCATCGATGGCCCCGCCGATGCGGTAGCGATCCTGCATCAGGTACACACCGGAATCTTCGTGCAGCAACGAGTGGAACAACATCCCCTGCTGCAGCGGGGACAGCGGGTAGACGTCTTCGATCGGATTGGCGGTGGTTTTTTCAGTGGTCATTGAACGCGTCCTGCATGAAAAGGGGCAACGGTGATGGCGCGAAGGCTGAAGGAACCGGTCACAGGTCGGCCTCGTTCAGCTCGGCCAGCAGCGCCTGCATGTCGTCGTCGGACAGGCCCGAGGCGCTGAACTCGGTGCTTTCGGCGACCGGCTCAGCGGTGCTGGTTGCCAGCGGTTGCGCGACCTCGGCCATGGCGGCGATGGTCTGGCGCTCGAAGACTTGCTTGGCCGAGAGTGCGATGCCTTGCTCATGGGCCTGGGCCACCACTTGCAGGCTCAGGATCGAGTCACCGCCGATGGCGAAAAAGTTGTCGGTGATGCTGACGCTGGAAAGCTTCAGGACCTTGGCGACGATGGCTTGCAGCGCGGTTTCCATGGCATTGCGCGGCGCCACGTGGGCGCTTTCGTCGAACTGGTCCGGGTCGGGCAACTGGCGGCTGTCGAGCTTGCCGTTGGGCGTGCGCGGGAAGCTCGCCAGGGTCAGCACTTTGGCCGGCACCATGTAGGAGGGCAGGCGCTCACCGAGAAAGCGCTTGATCGCTTCCGAATCCGGCGCGTAGCCGTGGGCGGCCAGGATGTAGGCCAGCAGGCGCTTGCCCACTGCATGCTCCTGCACGATCACCGCGGCTTCGCGTACGTCGCTGTGGCTGCACAGTTGCCGTTCGATTTCCCCGAGTTCGATGCGGTAGCCGCGGACCTTGACCTGATGGTCCTTGCGCCCGAGAAATGCCAGGCGCCCGTCCGCGAGCCAGCAACCGAGATCGCCTGTGCGGTAGGCGCGGGTGCCATCGGCAAGGGTGACGAAGGCCTTGGCGGTTTCCTCGGGTTTGTTGCGGTAGCCGCGTGCCAGGGTCGGGCCGGCGAGGACGATTTCCCCGGGTTCGCCGATGCCGCTGGCGGTGTCGGATTCGTTGAGGACGCGCAGGTCCATGCCGGCGATCGGCCGGCCGATACTGACGCTCCTGCCGGGTGTCAGCACTTCATAGGTTGCCCAGACCGTGGCTTCGGTGGGGCCGTACTCGTTGACCAGCCGGGCCTGGGGCAGGGTCCTGGCATGCTGGGTCACCAGCGACGGCGGGCAGGCTTCGCCGGCGACGATCCAGCATTCGAGGCTGTCATGGCTCCCGGTGCGCTGTAACTGATCGAGCAAGGCCTGGTAAAGCGAGGGCAGCGACAGGCCATGGCTGACCTGATGCTTGGCAATCAGCTGGGCCAGACGGGCCATGTCCAGCTCTTCGCCGGCGGCCGGCAGCACCAGCCGCCCACCCTGGGCCAGGGTCCAGAAGATCCCGGCCACCGAACTGTCGAAGGCAAACGAGGACAGCAGCAGATAAGCTCGCACCGGCGCCTCGTAGGCGGCCATGCGCACCTGTGTCGAATGGCCGAGGGCGCCATGGCTGATTTCCACCGCTTTCGGCGCGCCCGTGGAACCCGAGGTGTAGATCAGGTACGCCAGGTCGTCGGCAGTTGGAACGGGCAGGGCCGGCAGATGGCTGGCGTCGGGCGCAGTCAGGTCTTGCAGCACGAAGCGTTGCAGGTTGCTCGGTACGCTGTCGGCCAGTTCGGCGCTGACCACGATGTGTTCGATGGCGCTGTCGGCGAGCATGTAGGCGCGGCGATCGGCCGGGTAGGTCGGATCGATCGGCACGTAGGCGCCCCGGGCCTTCAACACCGCGAGCATGGCGACGATGGCCGCATTGCCACGTTCGAACAGAATGCCGACCGGGATCCCGGGGCCGATGCCGGCGGCCACCAGTTGATGGGCCAGGTGCGTCGCCCGGGCATCGAGGCGGCCGTAGCTCAGGTCGCCGTGCTGGTCGCTGAGGGCAATGGCGTCCGGCTGCTGGCGTACCTGCCGGGCGAAGAGTTCAACCAACGTCGCCGGTTCGATGGACGGCCCGCTCGGTGCGTTGCCGATAATCCGCGATTGCAGCGGCCCACTCAACGGCAGATTGGTCCAGGGTCGTTGCGGTTGCGCCAGTGCGCCGAGCAGCAGTTGCAACCATTGCTCGGCGAGGCTGCCTGCGGCGTCGGCGCTGAGCAAGTGCTGATCGTAAATCAGCTGAGCGTGCAGGTTGTCCGGCGATTGGCGCACGTCCAGGCAGGCCTTCAGCGGGCCCATCACCGCGCTGGCATGACGTTCCTGGCTATCGCTCGGGCGCCAGGCAAAGGCGTAGCCAGCGCTGAGGTTGCCGGTGTAGTAGTCCTGCCAGCCGACGGTCCGCTCGATGAGCGCGCCGATTTGCGTGCCTTGATCGAGCAGGGTCGCCTGGGCGTCCAGGTCAATGCTCAGGGGCAGACTCTGTTCGAACAGACCGAGGGTGCTTTCCAGCTCCACGCCACGGCTTTCGTGCAGCAGTGTGACGGCGATGCGCTGCTGGCCCGCCTGCCGACCGAGCACCGCCGCCCATGCCGCCAGCATCAACTCGCGGGTCAGGGTCGGATGGCCGGTGAGTTCGGCGGGCAGGCTCAGGTCGTGGCGGGCCGGGGCAAAGCCGCTGCCGGTGACTGACTCCAGTGCCAGTTGCAACGTCGGTTGTTCGGCTTCGCTGGACGCTGTCCAGAAATTCACGCCCGGATGATCCGGCTCGTCTTCAACCAGGCTCCAGCGCCATTCTGCATAGTCGGCGTATTGCAGCGTTTCGCCCAGGTCCGGGGCGAAGTCTTGCAGCAGGGCCGCGGCCAGCCATTTCAGGCTGGCAAGGTCCAGATGACTGCTGGCCGCAGCCAGGTCCAGCACCGATTGCTCGGTCGACAGCCGCACCAGGGTCACGGACAGCGGTAGGGTCCAATCGCGGGCCTGCGCCGCAAGGCGAGCCAGGGCGGCTTCCTGATCGGCCGGACTGTGTGACTGCAAGTTCAGCAGTCGCACGGTCAGCGAAGCGGTTTCGTCGATGACCTGCACCGGGTGACGCAGGCCCGGCACCGGCATCAGGCGCGTGCGCAGGATCTCACTGCCGGCCACCAGCCCAAGCAGACGGCTGTTCAGCGCCTCGACGTCCACCGGACGCGACACCGACCATTGCAAATGACAACTGAAAGGGTGCACTGCCGTGCCGTTGAGGTGCGGGTACAGCGATGCCTGTTGTGGCGAAATACGAAAACCTTGGAGTCCGCTCATGTTCAACTCGACTGGAAAAGGGTTTGAAGCTGGGTCATCCCGGGGACGCCGGGGCCCGCCTGGCATCTGCCGGCAAGCCGCCTGCGCACGCTGGGTGCCCGTGGAATGTCAGATGGCGACGTCGCTCGACAGCAGGGCCTCGGCCATGCCGGTCATGATTGCGCGCTTGCCGGTAAAGGGTTCGCGACCGTGGACCGCGAGCATGTTGTCGATGAACAACACGTCGCCCTGCTGCCAGCCGAAGCGCACCAGCGAGTCGAGGTAAGCCGCACGCAGGGCCTGCAATACGTCGGGCTCGATCGGTTCGCCATCGCCATAAAAGGTGTTGGTGGGCAGGTCAAGGTCGTTGAAATTGCTTTGCAGTGAATCGCGGATCGCCGGCGGCAGGGTGCTGATGTGAAAGAAGGTCGCATGGTTGAACCAGACCTCTTCCCCGGTCCGCGGATGGCGCACCAACGCCGGCCCGCGCTGACGGGTGCGTAGACGGTTGTTGTCTTTCCACTCCACTTCGATGCCGACGCTGGCGCAGTAGGCCTGCACTTCGTTGCGGTCTTCGGACTGGAACACGGTCTGCCACGGCAGGCCGAAACCATCGCCGTAGTTGCGCACATAGAGCACGCCTTTTTCTCGGAACCGTGCCTCGACCTGCGGGCTGATCGCCGCCTTCACCGCACGGGTCGAGCCGATCGGCGTCTCGCCACCGGTCTCGGAGGGCTGTTGGCAGTAGAAGAACAATCGCAGCGGGAAACGCGGCGAATAGGAATGTTCGTTGTGGGGGAAAATCATCTGGTCGGCCGGGTAGTCGGTCGAGGTGTAGATGTTGCCGCCGACCCGGGTCCGAGGCGAAGCGCGGAACATGTATTCCAGGGCACCCGGGGAGAGGGCGGCGATCACCTGGTCGAACTGTTCCACGGACGACACGCCGAAACCGCGAAACAGCAGGGCGCCGTATTGCAGCAGTTTCTGTTCCAGGGATTCGCGTTCCCGGGTGGCCCAGGCCACCAGATCGACGCCGCTGACGGCGGGTTCAATCACCAGGGGCAAGGCGTGGTCGGGGCTGAACAGGCGCTCGGTGACCAGTTGCTGTTCCGAAACGCTCATGGCTTTGCGACGCACGGCGCCGAGGGCGCGTGGCGATGGGGGCACGATAGACATAACGGCATCCAACTCGGTTAAAGGCTCAGGGAGCGGCGTTTGGTTTGCATCATCTGGCTGCGGCCGGCCAGTGCCTGGGACTGTTGGCGCTCACGCAGGAAAGCGCGGTCCCAGCTGTCGATGCGCTCGGCCAGCGCCGGCAATGGCTCGTCCAGCAAGTTGCGCACCTGGTCCAGCAGGCAGGTCCACAGGTGTTGCAGGCGCAGCGCGCGGTCCTGGTCGAAGTATTCGCCGCGATACTTGAGGATCGCGTCGAGGCCGTCGGGGCCATGCACCAGATCCAGCACCAGCTGGAAATCCCCCGGCGCCTGGGCCACGTCCAAAGCAGACAGGTGGGCGCCGGCGATATCGGTCGGGGTGACCCGTGACGGCTGATAGTTGAGCTTCACCTGGAACAGTGGCGAATGACCGGGACGACGCTGGGGCGAGAGCGCCGAGACCACCATGTCGAATGGCAGGCCCTGGTGGGCATAAGCCAGGTGTGCTTCGTCGCGCACCCGTTCAAGGAACTGGGCCAGTGTTGGTTCGCCGTGCAGGTCGCAACGCAGGGTCAGTTGGTTGACGAAGAAGCCGATGACCTCGTTGTGTTCCGCCAGCGGTCGACCGCTGACGTCGGTGCCCAGCAGGAATCTCGACTGCCCGCTCAGTTGCCTGAGCACCAGTTGATAACAGGCCAGCAACAGCATGAACAGGGTCATGCCGCGCTCGCGGGCCAGGGCTGCCAGTGGTTCACAGTCGGCTTGGGCGATGCGGAAATTCAGATTGTGTTCGCCGTGGACTGGCCCACCTGCGCCCAGATCGAGGGTCTGTGGAAATTCGGCCAGATGCTCACGCCAGAACGTCTGCTCGCTGGCGATCCGTTGCTCGCTCCAGTAGTGGGCTTCCCATTGGGCGAAATCCAGGTATTGCGCCGGCAGCGCGGCGCTTGTCGTGCCGGCCAGTTCCGCCAGCAGTACTTGCGCCGAGCGTCCGTCGAAGGCGATGTGGTGCAGGGTCAACAGCAGGTCATGCTGTTGTGCATCGCGGCTGAGTAGTTGCGCGCGCAGCACTGGCCCCGCTTGCAGGTCGACGGGAGTGGCATGTTCATTCGCCAGGCAGTCGTCGAGCGCCTGCTGTTGCTGCGCCTCACTCTGCCCGCGCAAATCGTGGTGGGCCAGCGCTACGGCCGTGGCTGGCAATACCTGTTGCTGCGGCCCAGCGACAGCGTCGCGATACACGGTGCGCAGCACGCTGTGGCGCTCCACCAGACGATTGAGTCGCCCGGCCAGTGTCTCGACGTCCAGCGGACCTTGCAGGCGCAGATGCAGCACCAGGTTGTGACGTGTGTCGTCCGGATTCAGCTGGCGCAGGAACCACAGGCGGCTCTGGGCGAAGGACTGACGACCTTGGCTGGCCTGGCCCTGTGCGCTTGAATCCCTGGCCATTGGCAAAGGTTCGCTCAGGAACCCTTGCAAGGCCTGCGCCCATTGCGCCAGGGTTCGTTTGCCGAACAGGCTCTGGGTGTCGGGGCTCCAGCCCAGGTCCTTGTGCAGGCGAGCGGCGAAGTCGGCGACGGCGATGGAATCCAGCCCTTGTTCGACCAGGCTGAGTTCGAAGTTCACCGAACAGTACGGGTTGACCTCGCGCAGGGTCTGTTCGAGCCACTGGCGGCAAGCCGCCTGGGCCACCTCCGGGGTATCGGCCACGCGCTGCTTGAGCTGCCGCAGGTCGAGGGTTTCGCCGATCGCAGCCATCTGTCCGCCGCTCTGGGCGATGATGCTCAACGTACCGGCTGCCAGCTGTTTGCGCGCACCCTGACGGGCGATCTTGCCGCTGGTGGTCATCGGGATAGTAGCGGCCTGCACCAGCACGATCTGATCGATGCCGCAATCGGCCGCTTCCTTCACGGCGTTCTGCATCGAGGCGAACAGCGCCGGGTGGTGGGCCGGGTCGACGAATTTGCGTTGCGGCTCGGCGACGATCACCAGCTTCTCACGGCCCAGTGCCGGGTCCATTTCCGAGAACGCGGCGATGCGCCCGGTGCGGATGCCCGGCTCGGCATCGGTGATGGCGAATTCGATGTCGTGAGGGTAGAGGTTACGGCCGTTGAGAATCAGCAGATCCTTGAGCCGCCCGCAGATCACCACCTGGCCTTCGTGCATGAAGCCCAGGTCGCCGGAGCGCAGGTAGTGATCGGTCGAGCCGACAATCTGGGCTTCAAAGGCTTCGCGGGTGGCTTGGGGATTCTTCCAGTAGGACTCGGCGTTGCTCGGACCTTTGAGCCAGACCTCGCCGATGCGATCAGCGGCGCAGCGTTCATGGGTCTGCGGGTCGACGATGGCGATGCTGTGCAAGGCTTGCGGGTAACCACAGGCGACGAATTCCACGGCGGCGGCATCGGTAGCCGCGATTGCCACGCGACCGGTTTCCAGCACCGCCTTGTCCAGGCGCAGTACTACAGGCAACGCATCGTGAGGCGTGGCACTGACGCACAGGGTCGCTTCGGCCTGTCCATAACCCGGGCTGATGGCCAACGGGTTGAGGCCGCACGGAGCAAAGCGCTGGGCGAACGCTTCGAGGGTGCCGGGATGGATCGGCTCGGCGCCGTTGATCGCATGTTTCCACGCGCTCAGGTCGAGCTGGGCGATCAGGTTGTCGCTGACCACCCGGTTGCACAGCGCATAGGCGAAGTTGGGGGCGAAACTGGCGGTGGCGCGATAGCGACTCAAGGCCTGCAACCAGGTCGATGGCGCGTTGACGAAGGTCTGCGAAGCCATCAGGTAGCACGGCATGCCACTGTAGATCGGGGCGAGCAGGCCACCGATCAGGCCCATGTCGTGATACAGCGGCAGCCAGTTGACCATGGCGCCGTGCTCATCGAAACCGTAGGCGTTGCGCATCAGCTCGACGTTGGCGATCAGGTTGCGCTGACGCACCTCGACGCCTTTCGGCGAACCGGTGGAGCCTGAGGTGTATTGCAGAAAAGCCACGGTCGAACCGTCGATCTGCGGACGTTGCCATTGGCTGGCCGGTGGTGTGCCCAACTGCTGGATAGTCAGCACATCGACCCGGCCGTCCACCAGCTCCAGCAGACCTTCGCAATGGTCTGCCGGGGCGAGAATCAGCGCCGGCTCGGCATCGACCACTACGTTTCGGACGCGGTCCAGGTGACGCGGTTTGCGTGAGGGCGGCGGGAACAGCGGTACGGCGATCAGGCCGGCATATTGGCAGGCACAGAATGCCCGGGCGTAGTCCAGGCTGCTGGGCAGCATCAACAGCACCCGCTCACCCGGCGCGTAGCGTGATTGCAGCGCCGCGGCGAGGGATTGTGACTGCTCGTGCAATTGCAGGAAGGTCAGGGTTTCGCCAATCTCTACGCCGTCCGGCAAAAAGTGCAGGGCAGCGCGCTGTGGAAAGTGCAGGGCGTTGGCTTCCAGCACTTCGATCCAGTGTTTGAATGAAAACATGTGCAATTCACGCCATGGCTACGATGACTTTGCGGTCACCGGTGAAAGGATTGCGACCGTGTGCCACCAGCCGGTTGTCGAGCATCAGGATGTCGCCGGGTTGCCAGGGGAAGCTGATGGCCGTCTGGTGATAGACCTCGCGCACGCGATCGAGCACTTCATCGGGTATGGCGCTGCCATCGCCGAAGTAGACGTGGCGCGGCAGGTTCTCTTCGCCCACCGCGGCCAGCAGGCTGGCGCGCACCCCCGGTTCGATGGCCGAGACGTGGAACAGGTGCGCCTGGTTGAACCAGACCCACTCGCCCGTCTCCGGGTGCTGCTGCACGGCGGCGCAACGCTGGCGGGTGCGCAGGTCGCCATCGGCTTTCCATTCCCACTCAATGTCGTTGTCCCGGCAGTAGCGCTCGACCTGGGCGCGGTCCTGGGTGTTGAAGACCTTTTGCCAGGGCAGGTCCAGGGCGCCGCTGTAGTTACGCACGTAGAGCAGCTCGCGGCTGACGAACAGCTCGCGGATGTCTTCGGGCATGCGCTGGTAGATCAGGCGGCTATCGGCGATGGGCGTTTCGCCTCCGGTTTCGCTGGCCTTGATGCAGTGGAACCAGATATGCGCAGGCCACGGGCGGGTATAAGCCTGCTCGTTGTGCAGCGGAATGAACTGGTGGGCCGGGTATTCGGTGGAGCTGTAGACCCCGGCGAAGACTTTGCTGCGCGGCGTGGAGCCGAACTCGTAGCTGGCCAGCGGTGCGCCGAAACTGGCGGCGAAGCGCTTGAAATCGATCGGCGTGGCCACGTTGAAGCCGCGGAACAACACGCCGCCAACGGTGCTCAGGGTGTGGGGCAGACTGTCGCGAAGCGAGGCGTCCAGGTCATGGATCGACTGGCCCGGTGTCGCCTGCACGAGCACGGGCAGTGACAAAGTGCCGCCGTCCATGGAAGCAACAGGAAAAGGCTCGGAACGCCCCTTCAGGTGTTCGATTGAGGTCATCCTTGCACATCCTCTTTTATCTTTCTCGATCCGTCACAAGACCTGAAAACCGGGCAGTGGTCGGCTGTGTCGGATGCATCTGTAAACGTATTCGTCTCAATACAGGACGGCATATTAGGTGCTAATGAGAGAGATTATCAATACTATTTATTTAAATTTTTTTTTGGATTAGACTCCGCTCCGCTGGCGCCAAACAGCATTCCGCCAGCTCGAAAAAAACCAAAAAATATCTGTCGCAGGGGAGCGGGGCGTGAATTTCAAAAAGAATACAATTGCGTTGGCGGTGGGGTCGGCGCTGGGCCTGAGCAACTGCGTCTGGGCCGCTGATGAAGCCGGCAAGATGGAGATTGCCCCGATCACCGTCACCGGTGAAAAGATTGACCGTTCCCTGGACAAGACTCAGTCCAGCGTGGTGGTCATGACCGACAAGAACCTGCGTGAACACGGCGACAAGGACCTGGTGGATGTGTTCGCCCGTACGCCAGGCGTCTATAGCCAGGCTGGCAACGAAAACTGGGGGATTCGCGGCGTGCCGGTGTCCGGCTTCGACGACCAGGGCCCGGCGGCCCTCAACGGCGCAGTGTCGGTGTATGTCGACGGTGCTGTGCAGCCGAACCGTGCACTGACCCTCAGCCCGGTTCCGCTCTGGGATGCCGAGCAGGTCGAAGTTTTCCTGGGGCCGCAATCCACCACCCAGGGCCGTAACTCCCTGGCCGGTGCGGTGGTGATCCGAACCAAGAATCCAACCTTCGAACCGAGCTTCTCGGCGCAAACCAACGTCGGTAACTATGGTGAGCATGGGGCTGCGGTCGCCGGTGGCGGCGCCATCGTCGACGACAAGATCGCCGGTCGTATCGCCGTGGACTATTCCGATGGTGACGGCTACATCCGCAACACCACCCTCGACAAGGACGCCAACCCGCACCGTACCAGCAATGCCCGCGGCAAATTGCTGATCCTGCCCAATGACGACACCGACGTCCTGTTGACCTACGCCCACAACGAACACCGTCAAGGTGATCGCTCGACGATGCGCGGCGCCGACGGCAAGCCCAGCTATTACGACATCGGGTCCAACACCGAGGCGTACGACAACCTCAAGCAGGACACGGTCAGCGCCAAGGTGGACCATCGCCTGAACGATACCTGGTCGCTGACGAGCATGACCGCCAATACCAGTACGGACTACAGCAACCGTCTGGACTTCGACCAGAACGCCGTGGACAACGAAGTCGTTCTGCGTAAGCAGGACGGTAACCTGTTCAGCCAGGAACTGCGTCTGAACTACGACTCGGACACGGTGAAGAGTTTCGTCGGTGCCTACTACGGCCATAACACCAACAAGTTTCATGATCGGTTGCTGTTCGACAACGTCCTGGCTCGCACGGTCAAGGGTGACACCAAGATCGAGAACAAGGCGGTGTTCGGTGAAGTCAACTGGACGTTTGCGCCGCGTTGGACCTTGATCACCGGCCTGCGTTACGACCACGAGACGAACGATACCGACATCGAGGCCGACGGCCGCTTCGTTCCCGAGAAAATCAAGAAGTCGTTTGATGCCGTGTTGCCGAAACTCGGTATCGACTACGAGCTGGCAACGGATCAGTACCTCGGTTTCACGGTGCAGAAGGGCTACCGTGGTGGCGGTGTCAACCTGCGCTCCGGCAGCGGTCACCAAGCCTACGACCCTGAGTACACCACCAACTACGAGCTGTCCTATCGCGGTTCTTTCTACGACAAGACCCTGCGTACCCGCGCCAACCTGTACTACACCGACTGGAAAGATCAGCAGGTCAGCGTGCGGCAGCCGGGTAGTAACGTCATCGATATCTACAACGCCGGTCGCAGTGATATCAAGGGCCTGGAAGTCTTCGTCGAGAAAGACATCACCGAACAGCTGACCCTGACCTTCGGTGGCGCCGTTACCGACAGTGAATACAAGGACTTCGTCGCCGACAATGGTCAGGACAGGAGCGGCGAGTCGTTCCTCTACTCGCCGAAATACAAGGCTTCGGTGGGCGGTGTCTATCGCTTCGATGATCGCCTGATGTTTGGCACCGACGTGGTCTATCAGAGCACTGCCCCGTCGGAGTACGAGTTCGACTCGAACGGCAAGGTCAGTGGCGAACGCAAAAGCGACGCCTATGTCCTGGTGAACTTCAATACCGAGTACAAAGTCACCAAGAACGTTGCTGTGTCGGCCTACGTCAAGAATGCGTTCGACAAGGAATACATCACCAACAACCGTAACGACGACATCATCGACGTCGGCGCCCCGCGTACGGTGGGCATGATCCTGCGTTACGACATGTAAGCCGATGGGCGCGGGGAGGCAATCTCCCCGCGCCCGCTTGCTGTGTCGCGGATGTCTGTTTCAAGGCTGTTTGTCCCTTTCAAACCCGGCCTCCATGGAGGAAATCATGAGTGCTTTTTCGAATGTCACAGCGGGTGGCGCGCAACAGCTACGCCTGTTGCATACCGGTCTGGCGAGTCCTTACTGCCTCGATCCGACCCCGCTGCTGGAACGCCAGCAACAACAGGAATCCAATGCGCGCAGTTACCCGCGCCGCATCCCACTGGTACTCGAAAGGGCCCATGGTATCTACGTGCAGGACAGTCGCGGGCAAGTGTTCGTCGACTGTCTGGCTGGCGCCGGGACCCTCGCGCTGGGGCACAACCATCCGGTGATCATCGAAGCCATCACCCAGGTCATGGCGGCGGGTTTGCCCATGCACACCCTGGACCTGATGACGCCGGTGAAAGATGCATTCGTCCAGGAAATTTTCGGTTGCCTGCCCAGCGAGTTCGCTCGTAACGCACGCATCCAGTTCTGCGGCCCGAGTGGTGCCGATGCCGTGGAGGCTGCGCTCAAACTCACCCGTACCGCGACAGGCCGACACTCGGTGCTCGCCTTCGAAGGGGCTTATCACGGGATGACCTTGGGCACCCTGGCCATCAGCGGCAACCTGTCGCCAAAGAATGCCCTGGGTGCATTGATGCCGGGCGTGCAGCGCCTGCCATTCCCCCACGATTACCGTTGCCCGTTCGGGGTGGGCGGCGATCAGGCGGTGACGTTGAACGTGCGCTACCTCGAACACCTGCTCAACGATCCGGAAAGCGGCGTGACTGCGCCGGCGGCGATGATCCTTGAGCCGATCCAGGGCGAGGGCGGAGTGATTGCCGCGCCGGACCGCTGGCTCCAGGAGCTGCGCCGCTTGACCCAGGCCCATGGCATTCCCTTGATCGTCGACGAGATCCAGTGCGGTATCGCCCGCAGCGGCCGTATGTTCGGTTTCGAGCAATCGGGAATCACGCCGGATGTCATCACCCTGTCCAAGGCCATCGGCGGCGGCCTGCCGTTGTCGGTCGTGGTCTACAACGACTCCCTGGACGTCTGGCAGCCGGGGGCCCACGCCGGTACGTTCCGTGGCAATCAACTGGCGATGGCGGCGGGCACTGCGACCTTGCGCTTTATCCGTGACGAAGGCTTGGTGCAGCACGCCGAAACGATGGGTGCCCGGCTGGGCAAACATCTACGGTCGCTGCAAAGCGAGTTCGCCTGGATCGGTAATGTGCGCGGTCGCGGCCTGATGCTCGGCATGGAAATCGTCGATCCCCAGGGCAGCCTCGACGTACAGGGCCACCCGCCGGTGGACACGGCCCGGGCCAAGGCCTTCCAGCAGGCCTGCCTCAAACACGGCTTGATCGTTGAACTGGGTGGGCGCCACGGTGCGACCGTCCGCTTCCTGCCGCCGTTGATCATCACTGAGCAGGAAATCGACTTCGTCGGCCAGATCCTGTTCCAGGCCGCGAGCAGCATCAACGAGCCTGCTGGGCACTAAGAACGTACATGAAGTTGTGGCGAGGGGATAAATTCCCCTCGCCACAAACAACTAAGTGCGCCCTTATTGATCCTGGTCAAGGCAATTAAAAGACCATGGTGAAAAACCGGAACAAGCAGAAAACAGTCCGATATTTGAGGTGATGGCTGTTTGATATTGCGCTAAGATCGCTTGTGGAACAGCGCGTAATACAATCACCTCACAACAAGTTCACGCGTCAATACATATGCTGGTATGGAATGAGGCTTGAACGGATATGCTCAAGAATGCACCGCTGCGTCTGAAACTTTTATTGATCCTGCTACTTCCCTTATCAGGATTCCTGACGTTGGCTGGGGTCTTTGTAGTCGATAACTACAAGACACTACGTGATATGGACGCCACAGTGGCCGCCAGCGCCAAGGCACAAAAGTTGAGTCAGTTGGTTACCACGCTTCAGCGCGAGCGCGGCGCGAGTGGGGTATTCCTGGGCAGCAACGGCAAGACCATGGGCGAGCGAATGGGCCAGATGCGCAAGGACTCCAGCGCAGCGGTCGAGGTGGTGCGGGCGTTGGCGGTGCCGGGGAACGAGCAGTTGGAGGGTGTGTTGCGTGCCCTGAATGAACTGCCTGCAATCCGGGCCCAGGTGGACAAGTTAGGTATCAGCAGTACTGAATCGGGCGTTCGTTACACCGATATCATTCAAGTGCTGGTGGGCTATACCCATTCCTTGGAAGCGACCATCAATAATGCTTCGATTGTTCACGCCCTCGGCGCGCTCAATCAATTTATCGAGATGAAAGAGCGCGCCGGGCGCGAACGCGTTGTGCTTGGCCTGGTGTTCAGCCAGGGTCACTTCGATGAGACGTTATTGTCGCGTTTCAGTCGTAACCTGGGTGAGTTCGCCGCTTATTCCGATGCATTCCGTCGCAAGGCCCCGCCAGCCTTGCTCCAACAATTCAATGAGCAAATGCAAAAGCCGGCCGCAATGGACGTTGGCAAGTTGCAGCGCCTGGCATTCGAAGTGCCGATGGGGCAACCGCTGGGTGTCCGGCCGGAAGCGTGGTTTGAACTCTCCACCCAGCGTATTGATTTGATGAGTCAGGTAGAGGAGGCACTGGGCCAGAATGTCAGCGGGCTGGCGATGCACGAGCGCGATCAGGCGAGCCGTGCATTGTGGTTGACGATCGTGGCGGTGGTTGTCGCGTTGGTTGCTGTCGGAGTGCTCTCGTATCTGATCATCCGCATGATCGATCTGGCGGTACGCGATGTGAATCAAGCCCTCGATGGCCTGGCCCAGCGCGACCTCACGGCCAGGGCGAGCTATGAAGGCCGTGACGAATTCGGCCAGATCTCCCGCAACCTCAATCGGATGGCGCAAGAGATCAGCGCCGTCGTACAGGAGATCGGCAATGCCACGGCCCAGGTGGCAACCGCGGCGGAAGAGTCCTCCACGGTCACGATCCAGACCAGCGAAAGCGTCGAGCAACAACGCCAGGGCACCGAGTTGGTCGCCACTGCGATCAACCAGATGAGCGCGACCGTGCGAGATGTGGCGCAGAGCACAAACGACGCCGCGCAGATGTCGCGGCAGGTCAACCGCAGTACGGCTCAAGGTCGCGAAGAGATCGAGAGCACCATCGGCCTGATTCGCCAATTGTCGGGGCAGGCCGAAGAGACGGCGTTGATCATTGGCGATCTCAAGCTGGAAAGCGATGCCATTTCCTCGGTACTCGATGTGATTCGCGGCATTGCCGAGCAAACCAATCTGTTAGCGCTGAACGCGGCCATTGAAGCGGCGCGGGCCGGTGACCATGGCCGTGGGTTCGCGGTGGTGGCCTCGGAGGTGCGTACCCTGGCGCAAAAGACCCAGGAGTCCACGGGTAACATCCAGCAGATGATCAGCAACCTCCAAGCGGGCTCGGACCGGGCGGCGATGTCCATGCAGCAGACCCTGGGCAAGGCTCAGGACGGCGCGAGCAAAGTCGAGCGGGCGGGTGAACTACTGGTGGAGATCGCCGAAGGGGTTGCCACCATCAGCGACCGCAACATCCAGATCGCCTCGGCGGCGGAAGAGCAGAGCGCCGTTTCAGAGGACATCAATCGCAACGTGAACGAGATCAATGATCCGGTGATCCAGGTGAGCGCCGGTGCCGAGCAGACCGCCATCACCAGCCAGGAACTGGCGCGCCTGGCTGAATACCAACAGCAGTTGGTGAGTCGATTCAAGGTGGCCTGAGGCAGCGATGCATGGGGTGCGCTTGAACCTGTGGCGAGGGGATTTATCCCCGTCGGGCTGCGAAGCAGCCCTGAAACCCAGCGCCTCGGTGGGTCAGGCTGATTGCAGGAGGTTTTTCAAGGGCCACTTCGCACCCCAGCGGGAGCGAGCTCCCTCGCCACAGTGGATAAAAGGATAGCGGGCCGACTCAGCCCAAATCCTCAGCCCGATGCCGCTCCGGTACCTGGCTCGCCTCGTCGCCCCAGGTCCGATTGACACGCTGCCCACGCATCACCGCGGGGCGCTTGGCGATTTCTTCGGCCCAGCGCTGCACATGGGTGTATTCGTGTGCCGCAAGGAATTCGGCGGCCGAGTACACGTTGTTGCGCACCAGTTGTCCGTACCAGGGCCAGACCGCGATGTCGGCGATGGTGTAAGTCTCGCCGGCCAGGTATCGGCTTTCACCCAGGCGTCGATCCAGCACATCGAGTTGGCGCTTGGCTTCCATGGTGAAGCGGTTGATCGGGTATTCCAGCTTCTCTGGTGCATAGGCGTAGAAATGCCCGAAGCCACCCCCCAGGTAAGGCGCCGCGCCCATCTGCCAGAACAGCCAGTTCAAGGTTTCGGTGCGGCCCGCCAAATCGCTCGGCAGGAAAGCGCCGAATTTTTCCGCCAGGTACAGCAGGATCGATCCGGATTCGAACACCCGCACCGGCGGTTCAACGCTGCGGTCCAGCAGGGCCGGGATCTTGGAGTTGGGGTTGATCTGGACGAAGCCGCTGGAGAACTGCTCGCCTTCGCTGATGCGGATCAGCCACGCGTCGTATTCGGCGTCGGTATGACCCAGCGCCAGCAGCTCTTCAAGCAGGATGGTGACCTTCACGCCATTGGGCGTTGCCAGTGAGTAGAGCTGCAAAGGGTGCTTGCCCGTTGGCAGTTGTTTGTCATGGGTCGGCCCGGCGACAGGGCGGTTGATGCTGGCGAACTGGCCGCCAGACGGGGCCTCATGTTTCCAGACCTGAGGTGGAACATAGGGCGTTTTGCTCATGGGACGTTCCTCGTCGTTTGCTTGTCGTAAGCAGGTAGACCACCAAGCGCAACCCAGGTGCGCAAGACGTGATCCGCGAGCTTAACGCTTTTCGTCCATGATTCGCGCTACTTCCCCTGAGGCCTTGAGCTGTTCGAAGGCGCGTTGGGCACTGGCGACCACCTCGTCCGGCGTGCTCAGGCTGAAGGCCAGGTAGACCCGGTGGGGTTGCTCATCGAGGGTATAAACCGCTTCCAGCGCTGCAAAATCCACCTGGGCATCCTGGCTCAACAGGCGCGCGGTGTTCTCCGGCATCGGCACCAATTGGACCTGGTGATTCAACAGTTTCTGGAAATTGTCGTGGTTGTCGGTCGATACCACCAGCCGGGTAAAACCGCGCCCTTGCAGGTAGATCTGCTTGGCGTCATTGCGCACCACGCCGACCGTGTACTGCTTGGCCTCTTCGAGGCTACTGACAGTGATAGCTTCGCCACCACGCATCCTGTAGAGCTTGCTCGCCACTCGGTGTATTTCGCCCACCCACTTGAACAACGGCTCGCGAGCCGGGGTGCGATCGAGCGGAAAAATCAGCACATCGGGCTCATGCAGCGCCTTTTCGTAGGCCCGGGCCCATGGGTAGAGCGTCACGCTGAAGTCGGCGAGCCCTGCGTTCTTCAACGTCTGTTCGGCAATGCGCGTGCCCGGTCCGATGACTTTGTCTTCATGCAGATACGCATACAAGGAGTCTTCGGTGACGACTTCGACGGCCTCGGCGGAGGCCTTCAGGCTGATCAACGCCAGCAACAAGCAGGAGCAGAGCGGCAGACGGTTGCGCATACAGACCTCGTGGCACGGGATGGTTTTTAAAGGGCAATGCAGTTGCGACCCTGGTGTTTGGCTCGGTACAACGCCTGGTCGGCGCGCTGCAGCAGCCGGTCAAAATGATCCATGGTTTGCGGGTCCAGCTCGGCCACCCCGATGCTGAGGGTGACAAAGGGCGACACCTGGGATCCGCTGTGGGGCAGCTCACGCTCGGCGAGGCTCGCGCGCAGGCGTTGGGCTGCTTCGTAAGCCTGCCGGGCGCCGACGTTGGGGAGCATTACGACGAATTCCTCGCCGCCCACGCGAGCGGTCACTTCGCCAGAGCGGCTGAAAACATCGCGCAGGGTGTTGGCGATCTGTTTCAGGCACTCATCGCCCTGCATATGGCCGTAGGTGTCGTTGTAGTTCTTGAAGAAATCGACATCGCACATGAGCACTGACAGGGGTGTCTGGTGGCGGATCGCCCGGCGAAATTCGACTTCTTTAAGTTCATCGAAATAGCGACGGTTGGCCAGGCCGGTCAAGGCGTCGTGCCGGGACAGCGCTTCCAGGGACTGGTTGGCCGCCTTGAGCTCAGCGGTACGCGCCTCGACCTGCTGCGCCAATTGATCGCGACTGGCGGCGAGGGCCAGTTCATCCGAATGCTGGCGCGCCAGATGCGCGTGCAGGTTGTCCTGCAGTTCATTGACCTGGGATTCGAGCAGACTGAGTTCGTCCTGGCGGTGGGTGGCGCGCTGCAGCTTGAGGTGATGCCTGAGGGTATGCGGCGCGAGCTGGCCCAGATGGCGGGCGATGTGCACCACATGCACCGTCACCAGCCGGTTGAACATGGTCATGACCAACCCGGCCAACAACAGCGACTGGATCACCTGGGTGATGACAATGCTGCGGGCTTCGCCCCAGAGGCGTTCCCATAGCAGGCGGTTATCGCCCTCGATGGTCAGTTCGCCGACTTTTTCGTGGGCGCCGGCATAGGGCTGTGCAACGAGTTGGCGGTGCAGTATCGGTGCGACGCCTGAAGGATCGGTCTCGTTTCGACTGAGCTCGATGATCTCCGGCGATTGACCTGGGCGTAGAATATTCAACACCACGCGCCCCACCGGCGCTGCGCCAGCAACGCTGTTGAGCTGCTGATTCAGGGACTCGCGATCCATTTCCCAAATGGCATGGGCCAGGGTGTTCTGGAACACCTGGTCGATCAGCACCAGTTCCGAATTCATTTCCGCCAGATTGTTTTCCCATGCCAGCCAGGTGCGCCACGTGACCATGGCCAGGGTAAACAGCAGGCAGAACAACAGGGTTGCAAGCACCAGGCGCCGTCCCAGGGAACTGAACGTCCTGGTCGGAGGCTGGTGGGAGGGATTGCCCCGGAAACGGCCGTCCACGTCACAACCATTTGCGCACGATGGCATCGTAGACGCCATTGTGACGGATGGCCTCCAAGCCTGCCCGGAACTTCTCCACCGTCTCCGGCGGCGTTTTGCGGCTGAATGCCATGTAGAAGCCGTCCGCACGGCTCAACTCGGGCAGCGGCAATGAACGGATCAGCACTTTGTCCGGGTCCTCGCCGTTCTGGCGGGTCAGGTACAGGGCGTTGAGCTCGTTGGAAATCCACATCTCCACATGGTCGACCTTGAGCTTGCGATAGTTATGTTCGTAGCGGGTGCTCGACTGCAATTCCTCACCGACGCGGAAACCCTTCGAGACCAGGTATTGCTCGCCCACGTCCTGATTGACCGTGGCGATCTGGTGACCATGGGCATCGGCCAGGGAATTGAGCACCACCGGGTGGTCGGCCAGGGAATAGAGATACCACTGGGTCGAAGCGATGCTCCCGACCCAGTGGAAAAGCGCTTCACGTTCAGGCGTGCGGACGATCGAATAGATCAGCACATTGCTCTCGTTGAGCGCCAGTTCGTAGGCGCGGGCCCAAGGCATGGATTGGATCGGCGCCTCAACGCCGATCTCCTTGAGCACAGCCTGCACGACTTCGGTGCTCATGCCCGTCACTTTGCCGTCCTGGATCATGTTGAACGGCGGCAGTTCCTCGGTCACGATGCGCAGGGGCGCCTCGGCCGCCCAGGTGCTGGCGGCGAGGAACATCAGGATGCTCCACATCAGTAGGCGATTAAGCGGCGAACCCATCGATAGATAACCTTATGCAACCTGCAGGACCCTGGCTAGGTTCCAAGCTTCACTTATAGGGTTATCGGCTGGGCTGGCAGCGGCTTGAGCCCGGGTCGATGTCGCCGTCCGACGGTCGTTCAGCCGTTGAGCAAACCCATCGTCTGGGCATGATAACGCTCGCCTGCCACTGCGCCGTCACCCGCGAAGATCTCATCCAGCTGCGCCAATTCTCCAATGCTCAGCTCCACCCCGGCGGCGGCCACGTTACTTTCCACGTACTTGCGCTGCTTGGTGCCAGGGATCGGGATGAGGTGGTCACCTTGGGCCAACACCCAGCCCAGCGCCACTTGCGAGGCGCTGATGCCCTTGGTGGCGGCCAGGGCCTTGACCCGTTCCACCAGCACCAGGTTGCGATTGAAGTTGTCGGCCTCGAAGCGTGGGTTGGAACGGCGATAGTCATCGGCGGCGAAATCCTCTGCAGACTTCAGCGCACCGGTCAGGAAGCCCCGGCCCAGTGGGCTGTACGCGACGAAGGCAATCCCCAAGTCTCGGCAGGTATCGAGCACGCCGTTGTGTTCGGGGTCTCGGGACCACAACGAGTATTCGCTCTGCACCGCCGCCAGCGGATGCACGGCGTGTGCCCGCTGGATGGTCTGGGCACTGGCTTCGGAGATGCCGATGTGGCGGACTTTACCGGCCTTGACCAGTTCGGCCATGGCGCCAATGGTTTCCTCGACGGGCACTTCGGGGTCGATGCGATGCTGGTAGTAGAGGTCCAGGTAGTCGGTTTCGAGTCGCTTGAGGCTGCCGTCAATCGATTGTCTGACGTACTCGGGGCGGCCGTTGACGCCTCGGGCATGGGGATCGCTGCTGCGCACCAGGCCGAACTTGCTGGCCAGGTAAATACCGTCACGTTTGCCGCGCAGGGCTCGTCCGAGCAATTGCTCGTTGGTGTGAGGGCCGTACATATCGGCAGTGTCGAACAGTGTCACGCCCAGTTCCAGGGCGCGGTGGAGCGTGGCGATGGCCTCGCGCTCGTCCACGCCGGTGGTGTAGAAATCCGACATGCCCATGCAGCCCAGGCCGATGGAGGATACGTGTGGGCCGCTGTGGCCAAGTTGACGGGTCTTCATAGGGGCGACTCCAGGTTGTGTGTGAATACCCGTACAGTCTCCATCAGGCTATTTTATGGATAAACCCGCGATTATTGGTTTAACTATTCGTGATATCTAAATAGTGAGTGTAAAAAATGGACCGATTACAGGCCATGCAGGTGTTCCGGCGCATCGTCGAATTGGGCGGTTTCGGCAAGGCCGCCGATGACCTGGGGTTGCCCCGGGCCACCGTCAGCCTGCTGATCCAACAGCTGGAAGCGCACCTGGGTGTGCAACTGCTGCAACGCACCACGCGGCAGGTGCGCACGACGCTCGATGGCGAGGCGTATTACCAGCGCAGCGGTCAACTGTTGGACGACCTCGATGAATTGGAAAGTTCGTTGTCGGGGCAGCGCAGCCAACCGCGCGGCACCTTGAAAGTGGACATGCCCATCGCCTTCGGTTGCGCCTGGATCGTGCCGCGCCTGTCTGAGTTCTATCGGCGTTACCCGGCATTGCAGCTGGACCTTGGCTTCCACGACCGCCAGGTGCATCTGCAACGCGAGGGCGTCGATTGTGCGATCCGCGCTGGGGTCATCGTCGACCAGGCGCTGGTCGCGCGGCCCATCGTGAAACTGCATCAGCTGACCTGCGCCAGCCCCGACTACTTGGCACGCTGGGGCAAGCCCCGGCAGTTGGAGGACCTGGCGGAGCACCGTGTCATCCAGTTCTCGTCCGGCAACGGACGGTTTTTCCCGTTCGAATTCGAGGTGGCGGGGCAGGTGCGCGAGTGGCAACTGTCTGGGGAACTGACCGTCAACAATGCCGACGCCTACGTGGCGGCTGCCGAGGCGGGATTGGGTTTGATCCAGGTGCCGCGTTATCACGTGCAACGACAACTGGCCGAGGGCCGGCTGATTCCGCTGCTGGAGGAATACCGCGTGCCGTCCTGGCCGATCTCGGCGGTGTACCCGCCCCATCGACAGTTGTCGCCGAGGGTGCGGGTGTTTATCGATTGGGTGATCGAGTTGCTGCACGGTGTGGCGGACGGGCAGCAGACGTTGATGGCGAGGGTGTGAGCTGCGAGGCCCCACTGACGTGAGGCCTCACAGCGCCAGTCTCAGAACAGCTTGGTAAACAACCAGTACAAACTCCCGGACAGCAGGATCGCCGCAGGCAGCGTCAGCACCCAGGCCATCACCAGGTTGCGGATCGTACGCATCTGCAAGCCGGAGCCATTGGCGACCATGGTCCCGGCCACGCCGGAGGACAGTACGTGGGTGGTGGAGACCGGCAGGCCGAACATGTCGGCCGCACCGATGGTCAGCATCGCCACGGTTTCCGCCGAAGCACCCTGGGCGTAGGTCAGGTGGCTCTTGCCGATTTTTTCACCCACCGTCACCACGATGCGCTTCCAGCCGACCATGGTGCCGAGGCCGAGGGCGATCGCCACCGCGATCTTCACCCACAACGGAATGAAGCGGGTGGAGCTGTCGATCTGCTGCTTGAACAGTTGCAGCTTGCTGTTGGTGTCGGCGTCGAAATTGCCGACCTTGTTCTTGTCCATCAGGCGAATGGTTTCGCTGGTCAGGTACATGTCGTTACGCACGTTGCCCACGGCTTCGGCGGGTACCCTGGCAAGTGAGCCGTAGCCCTTGACCTCGGCGCCGATGCTGCCGGTCAAGGCGGCCAGGGCCGGTACCAGCTGCGGTGTGGCTTGCTTGGTGCTGACGAAGTGGGATAGCACGGCTCGTGGATCGGTCGGTGCCGGCTGTGGTGAACTCTTCACCAGGGCCTGTTGGGTGACTTCAGCCACTGCGGCAAATTGCAGGGCCTGGTCGGCTGGCATGGTACGGTTCAGCGCATAGGCCATCGGCAGGGTGCCGACCAGGATCAACATGATCAGGCCCATGCCTTTCTGGCCGTCGTTGGAGCCGTGGGCGAACGACACGCCGGTGCAGGTCAGGATCAGCATGCCGCGAATCCACCACGGCGGCGGGGTGTTGCCTTCAGGCGCCTTGTACAGCGAGCGGTTCTTGACGAAGGCCCGCAGCGCCAGTAATAGCAACGCGGCGCAGCCGAAGCCCACCAGCGGGGAGAGCAGCAACGCGTAGCCGATCTTGGTTGCCTGGACCCAATCCACGCCACTGGTGCCGTCACGGCCGTGCATCAAGGCATTGGCGACGCCGACACCGATGATCGAGCCGATCAAGGTGTGGGACGAGGACGCCGGCAAACCCAGCCACCAGGTGCCAAGGTTCCACAGGATGGCGGCGATCAGCAGGGCGAAGATCATGGCGAAACCGGCGGACGAACCGACCTGCAGAATCAATTCCACCGGCAGCAGGGCGATGATGCCGAAGGCCACTGCGCCGCTGGACAGCAGCACGCCGAGGAAGTTGAAGAATCCCGACCAGGCCACGGCAAAGTTCGGTGCCATGGAGTTGGTGTAGATGACTGTTGCCACCGCGTTGGCGGTGTCGTGGAAACCGTTGACGAACTCAAAGCCGAGGGCGATCAGCAACGCCACGCCCAGCAGCAGGAACGGCGTCCAGGTGGTGACCACCGTGCCGAGTTCGTTCATGTCGTGCATCAGGCTGTAGGCGGTGAACAGCAGTCCGCTGCCCAGCACGGCGAAGAACACCACCAGGGTGAGCACGCTTGGCTTGCGGTTGAGCTGCGGTCTTGAACTGTGGGCGACTGGACTCGCTGAGTCCATGGCCAGGGTCGGGTTGGTCATGATGAAATCCGGTTCATTGGGACGGTGGAGGTGGGAGCTTGCGTGTGCCTCAATAGAGCTGCGGCACGATCAGCTCCGGTGGCGTCGGACTACGGGTGTAATCCTCCTGTCGCACCCGCTGCGGCAGCTCGATTGCCGGCAGTTCCACTTCTTCATAGGGCATTTGCCCCAGCAGATGATGGATGCAGTTGAGTCGGGCTTTTTTCTTGTCGTCGGCTTGCACCACCCACCACGGGGCCTCGGCGATGTGGGTGCGTTCGAGCATGATTTCCTTGGCCTTGGTATACGCCTCCCAGCGTCGCCGGGACTCCAGGTCCATGGGACTGAGCTTCCATTGCTTGAGCGGGTCATGAATGCGGCTGAGAAAGCGCAGGTGTTGTTCCTGGTCGGAAATGGAGAACCAGTACTTGATCAGCTGAATGCCGGAACGGGCGAGCATCCGTTCGAATTCCGGCACGGTGCGAAAGAACTCTTCGTACTGGTCGGCGGTGCAGAAGCCCATGACCTGCTCGACCCCGGCGCGGTTGTACCAGCTGCGGTCGAACAGCACGATTTCCCCGGCCGCCGGCAGATGCGAGACGTAGCGCTGGAAATACCACTGGGTCCGTTCGCGGTCGTTGGGGGCGGGCAGGGCGGCGACCCGGCACACCCGTGGGTTGAGGCGCTGGGTAATGCGCTTGATCACGCCGCCCTTGCCGGCGGCATCGCGGCCTTCGAACAGAATCACCACTTTGTGCCCGGTCTTGACCACCCAGCTTTGCAGCTTCACCAACTCACCCTGGAGGCGGAACAGTTCGCTGAAGTAGCGGCGACGGTTCTCCTTCTCGCTGCCCTCCGGTGCGTGGTCATCGAACAGCGCGCTCAAGTCATGGCCGTCCTCGGCCAGTTCCAGTTCAAGCTCTTCATCGCCATGATCGAGCAATTCGCGGTGAATGCGTTGGATCAAGGTGTCCTGGGTCGAAAGCATGTTGGCAACTCGCGTCGTGAAGGCGCCTTTCACGCTAGTTGCAATTTGTTACATAGTGGTGACGGACGTCTTCCCTTTACGGCATTTGTTATCACTAAAACGTTTTATTCAGGACGATGCCTGCAAGATCCGGTTTTATATAGCGGCTGCGCCAGCGCATAAAAGTGTCATCCAGGTGTCATCAGCGCCATGCAAGCTCGGTGGCCTTGTGGGTCGCTGTTGCTCGATGCTCGTCGTCGGCGAGCGCTCAACATCGGGCATCGGCACCTCTTGGGCGACTCCTTGCTGTTACGTCGCCGTTCATTTCCTTTATAGAACAATGGGTAAACCGGTTATCGGAAGCTTCAGCGCGGATCAGGATGATTACTCGAACGGGGCTTTTCGCTCTTTCGATATGCAGTCAGTGAAGGCACAATGCGCATCCTTTTTTGGCTCGCCTTGCCGGAGGCCGCGAAAATGATCAAAACGCCGTACTACCTCATCGACAAACAGAAGCTGCTGGCGAACATGCAGAAGATCGCCTATGTGCGTGAGCAGTCCGGGGCCAAGGCCTTGCTGGCGCTCAAGTGCTTCGCCACCTGGTCGGTGTTCGACCTGATGCAGCAGTACATGGACGGCACCACTTCGTCGTCGCTCTATGAGCTCAAGCTCGGTCGGCAGAAGTTCGCCGGCGAGACCCACGCCTACAGCGTGGCCTGGGCCGACGATGAAATCGAAGACATGCTCGTCAACTGCGACAAGATCATCTTCAACTCCATCGGCCAGTTGCAGCGCTACGCCGAGGCGTCGGCGGGCAAGGTTCGCGGCCTGCGGGTCAACCCGCAGGTGAGCAGTTCGGATTACCTGCTGGCCGACCCGGCGCGTCCGTTCAGCCGCCTGGGCGAATGGGATCCGGTAAAGGTCGAGCAGGTCATCGAGCAGATCTCCGGCTTCATGTTCCACAACAACTGCGAGAACGGCGACTTCGGTCTGTTCGACCAGATGCTGGGCACTATCGAAGAACGCTTTGGTCACCTGTTACATAAGGTCGAGTGGGTCAGCCTCGGTGGCGGCATCCATTTCACCGGCGAGGGCTATGCCCTGGACGCGTTCTGCGCACGTCTCAAGGCGTTCTCGCAGAAGTACGGCGTGCAGGTCTACCTGGAACCGGGCGAAGCGGCGATCACCCAGAGCGCATCGCTGGAAGTCACCGTGCTCGACACGCTTTACAACGGCAAGCACCTGGCCGTGGTCGACAGCTCCATCGAGGCGCACATGCTCGATCTGCTGATCTATCGCCTGAACGCCAAGCTGGCGCCGAGCGAGGGCGAGCACACCTATATGATTTGCGGCAAGTCGTGCCTGGCCGGGGACATTTTCGGCGAATACCAATTCGATCGTCCGCTGTCCATCGGCGATCGGCTGTCGTTCATCGACGCAGCGGGCTACACCATGGTCAAGAAGAACTGGTTCAACGGCCTGAAAATGCCGTCCATCGTAGTGAAGCAACTCGACGGCAGCGTCGAAGTGGTTCGCGAATTTGTTTACGACGACTATCTGTCCAGCCTCTCTTGAGCTGGCGGAAGGAGACTTGAAGAAATTGAAGAAGAACGTACTTATCATTGGTGCAGGAGGTGTCGCCAAGGTGGTGGCCCACAAGTGCGCGCAGCACAACGACGAACTCGGTCGTATTGCTATCGCGTCGCGCAACATCTCCAAATGCCAGGCCATCATCGACAGCGTCAAGGCCAAGGGTAGCCTCAAGCAGCCCGCCGACATCAAGGCCTTTGCACTGAACGCTCTGGATGTCGAAGCGACCAAGGCGCTGATTCGCGAGACCGAGTCGCAGATCGTCATCAACGTCGGCTCCGCTTTCCTCAATATGTCGGTGCTGCGTGCCTGCATCGATACCGGCGTGGCCTATCTGGACACCGCCATCCACGAAGAACCGGGCAAGGTCTGCGAAACGCCGCCCTGGTACGGCAACTATGAGTGGAAGCATCTGCAAGAGTGCCAGGAGAAGAACATCACCGCCATTCTCGGCGTGGGCTTCGACCCGGGCGTGGTCAATGCCTATGCGGCACTGGCCCAGCAACAGCATTTCGACCGCATTGATTCGATCGATATTCTCGACGTCAATGCCGGCTCGCACGGCAAGTATTTCGCCACCAATTTCGATCCGGAAATCAATTTCCGTGAATTCACCGGACAGGTGTGGAGCTGGCAGGACAGCCAGTGGACCAGCAACACCATGTTCGAAGTCAAGCGTACCGATGACCTGCCGGTCGTGGGCTCGCAGAACCTGTACCTGACAGGCCACGATGAAGTGCATTCGCTGTCGAAGAACCTCGACGTGCCCAACGTGCGCTTCTGGATGAGCTTTGGCGAGCACTACATCAATGTGTTCACCGTCCTGCGCAACCTCGGCCTGCTCTCCGAGCAACCGGTCAAGACCGCCGAGGGCCTGGAAGTCGTGCCGCTGAAAGTGGTCAAGGCCGTGCTGCCAGACCCGAGCTCCCTGGCGCCGGGCTATACCGGCAAGACCTGCATTGGCGATCTGGTCAAGGGTGTCAAGGACGGCCAGCCGCGCGAGATGTTCATCTACAACGTGGCGGACCACGAAGAGGCCTACGCCGAAACCGACAGCCAGGGCATCTCCTACACCGCAGGCGTACCGCCAGTCGCCGCCGCCCTGCTGGTGGCCCGTGGCGAGTGGGACGTGCGGCGCATGGTCAACGTCGAGGAGCTGCCGGCCGAGCCGTTCCTCCAGGCGCTGGACGTGATGGGCCTGCCGACGCGCATCAAGGACGAGCAGGGCGACCGCCCTTGGAACAGCTGATAACCGGTTGACCCCGAGCGGTTTGCTGTCAGCGTAAAAACCTGGCAAACCTCAGAAAAATGCCCCGTATCGAAAGGTACGGGGCATTTTTCGTTATGGCTGACCCAATACGACCCCGTGGCGAGGGAGCTTGCTCCCGCTGGGCCGTGAAGCGGCCCTTCCTTCGAGGGGCTTCCGGTGTGCATACAGATTCCGTACCCACCACAAAACCCCTGTGGGAGCGGGTTTACCCGCGAAGGCGTCGGAACATTCACCATCTGCTCAGCAGATCCACCGCTATCGCGAGCAGGCTCGCTCCCACAGGGGCTCTATGGCGGGTATAGAACTTATATGCACCCAGATCCAATGTGGGAGCGAGCCTGCTCGCGATGGCGGTGGATCAGCCAACGAAGGCCTCGACTGGTCATACCCCACATTCACCCTTACGATTGCCACCCGAAACCAAGGAGAGGTCATCAGTGCACCCCATCAATATTCGCAAACTGAAAGTAACCGATGCCCCGGCACTGCTGGCATTCGAAGTCGCTAACCGCCTCTGGTTCGAATCCCATATCGACCCTCGTGACCCTTCGTTCTATTCGCTTGAAGGCGTCACCGAGCATATCGAAAACTACCTGGCCGATTTCGCCGCCCAGGCCTGGCACCCGTTTGTGATCGAGGATTGCCGTGGAAGTATCGTCGGGCGGGCGAATCTTAAACACATCAACTCACCGCAAGGCTCGGCAGAAGTGGGGTATCGGATAGACCAGGGCGCTTGCGGGCAGGGGCTGGCAACGTTGGCCCTGAAACACCTGATCGAAGAGGCGCGTGAGCGTTGGGGCCTGAGGCAGTTGGTGGCTTATGTGTATGAGGATAATGTCGGTTCACGAAAGGTTGTAGAACGATGCGGATTCTCGCTTGACCCAGGCGGTTGTGATGACAAGGGCTTGGATGAACGCCGCTTCGTCTTGCTGATCTAGGCCGGGCCCAATAGCCCAGAGGGACTTCACTGCGCCTGGTCCCGAAGTATCTGGAGTGTTCTCAAGTCGGTACTGGCCTTGCTGCCCAACACTTGTGCATATAACGAACCTTCACCCGCAGCCACCGAAAACAGCGTCATGCACGACGCAAATTTCATCGCGTCCAGGCCGCCCAGGAGTCGTTCCAAGGGCACTTTCGAATCCAATACAACGCGGGTCGCCTGCTCCAGGCGCGGCCCCAGGATCGGATGTTCCAGATAATCACGCGCCTCCTGGAGATCTCGCAAGCCATAGTAAGTGGCGTTCGTGCTGACGCCCAGGCCACGCAGTTGCGGGAAGACAAACCAGATCCAGTGACTTTCTTTGCGTCCACGCTCAAGCTCCCGTATCGCCTGTTCGTAGCTCGACGCCTGGGCCTGGACGAAACGTTCCAGTGATTCGGTCATGTGGGGCTCCATGCAGCTGCAAGGTTGAAAATACAAATGCATCCTGGGTTGGGACAGCCCGGGATAAACCTTTGCTCATTTTCATCAGCAAGCGCTATGAGGCTCAGGCCTCGGCTTCGATACCTGGCGTTGTGGACCCCGAGGGTTCATGGAACATCGCCCGGGATTTACCGGCACGCTTGGCCCGGTAGAGCGCCGCGTCGGCCTGGGCCAGTGCGGCAGAAAACGCGCCGCCGGTCCACAATGTTGCACCGATGCTGCAACCGATCTTGATGGGCTCACCGGCCAATACGACCGGCTCTGCCAGCTTCGCAATCACGCGTTGGGCGGCGCTTTGCAGGCTGGTCAAGGATTCGCCCGCCCGCAGGCGCAGCAGAAGCACGAACTCATCGCCGCCGTGCCGTACGGCAATGTCGCCCTCGCGCACCGCGGCCAGGAGTCGGATGCCGACCTCACGCAGCAGTTCATCGCCCACGGCATGGCCGAAGCGGTCGTTGACCGGTTTGAAGCCGTCGAGGTCCAGGCACAGGACGCCGAATTCGGGCAGGTCTTGCAACTCGCTGCCCAGTGCCTCGATGTATTTGTCCAGCGCCGCCCGATTAGGCAGGCCGGTCACGACGTCACGGTAGGCAATGCCCTCGACCAGTGCCAACTGACCGCCTTTACGAGTGAGGCTGTCCACCAGATGGCGGATCGCGACGCTGAGTGTTTCGACTTCCCGGGCGCCTTTGAGCAGTGGGATACGCTCATCGGCGCCCTCGGAAAGGCGCGCAGCCGCGTCGGCGATGATGTTCACGGGGCCCGTGAGGATGCCCGCGACAATCCAGCCGATGATCGCGAACACGATGGACAGAATGCCGCCCCACATGAGTATTTCGTTGCGCAATGCCTGGGCCTGGGCGAAGGCGACCTCGGCCGGCTGACGCGTCACCACGGTCCAGCCCAGTCCCGGATACCCGTCGACGCCGACGCTCTGTGCCGTGCCGGCCAGATAAAGATTACCGTCCTGCCAACGCTCCACCGACCAACTCTGCCCACCACCGGCACGCAGGCTGATCCCGACAGGTTTGCCGATCATGTCCTTGGGGCCTAACAGCACAGTGCCGTCTTTGCTGATGACCAGGAATTCCAGGCCGGGCAGGCGCGTTTGCAAAGGCTCGAACAGCGAGCGTCCGACTTCGGCTGCCCATTCCCAGGAGAGATGCGCCGCGAGCACCCCGGTCAGTTGGCCGGCGGCATCCTTGATCGGCATGCTGATGTCGACGAATTTCATCGCCTCGCCGGACGGGTTGGGCAGCAGCTTGGACAGCATCACCGCCTCATGCACGTCGCCGATGAAGGTTTGCTCACGGGCGTTGCTGAACACCGGTCGATGGGAGATGTCCGCGCCCTGCAGCAGGCCGCCGGACGAAGCGAGAACCTTGCCGTGGGCATCGGTCAGGCCGATCCAGGAATAACTGGGAAACTGCTCGCTGAGGTGATCGAGCAGCGCTCGTGCCTGATCGGCATCGGCCGCACCTTGCAAAGCCTTCAGCTTGCTAAGGACGGTGAGCGCTTTGGCACGGTTGCTCATGTCGCGGTCAAGGCGATCGACCATCGAATAGGCGTACTCGCTTAACTGACGACCTGTCTGCTCCTTGAGCCTGGAGATGGACGATTCGCCGATCACGGCGCCAAAGATGCAACTGAGGAGCAGGACGACCAATGCCACGACGATGGCGAAGCGTGCCCGCAGGCTTTGAAACAGAAGGGAGTACATAGTGTTGCCCCAGGGGTGTTATCCAGAAGCCTGAGTTCCCTGGCTTGTTTTTGCTTATCCTCTCAAATTTTCTGCGGCCACGGTACTGGGCGCCAGGGTGAAATCAATCGACCGCAACCGCAGGATCGATGATTGGAGAAGCCAGGATCGGCGCCTTGCAGGAAGGCGCCGATCCATCCGACTGCTTACAACCAGTAACGCAGGCCGAGCATCAACGATTGGGCGTTGTACTCGGTGCTTACGTCGCCCTGGGGCAGGCCCTGGATGTTGCCGAAGTGCGCGTCGCGGGTCTTGAAATACCGATAGTCGACGGACATGGACCAGTGCTCGGTGAGCTCATAACCGACCCCCGCACCGAGTTGAAAGGCCCCGACGGTGTCACGGTGGGTGCCGCCGAACTGGACGCCGCCGGCCTCCAGGCCGCTGATGGTCAGGACCGCGTAGCCCAGGCCACCACCGACATACGGGGTGAGCCGGCTGAAGGGAGCAGGCAGGTGCTTGACGTCATACCAGAGGTTGGCCATGACGCTGCTGGCTTCTTCTTCGCCCTTGCCCTCGATACTGCCGCCGCCTTCGTAGACCCGGTGATTGAACTGGTCCAGGGTGTTGCGACGGTAGTTGAGCTCCAGCTCCGGCCGTAGCCCGACCGGGAATCCCCAGCCCACTGCAAGCCCGGTGGCGTAGCCCGAGTGCAGCGGCTGGTTGTACTGCATTTCGACGAAATCGAGGTCGTTCTGGGTCAGGTCCTGCTTGGCCACCCAGTTCACGCCGCCCATGGCGCTGACATAGGGGCCGAGCGTGTCGGCGAAGCTGGTCGCTGGTGCGATGACACCCATGCCAATGATGCACATCATGAGGTACTGGGTGTTTTTCTGTAGGTTCATGCTGGGTCCAGAGTAAGGCGGTTATCGATAAGTAAACAAAGGTGGTGCGGTGCGTTCACGCCAGGTGCAGGGGCGAGCGGTTCTTCTCGAACTTCGTCGCGCTCAGGGCATTGGTCCGCTGCTCGGCCAGGTTGCACAGGTTGTCCAGGGCACGGGTCATCGCGCCGCTCAGCGCTCTGCGCATCAATCCGCGATACAGAAAACTCAAGGGGCCAGAGATTTTCACGCTATGGATGACCTGGGTTTCGTGAGGGGAAAGCCTGCGCATCTGGTGGTCGAACTCAAGACTCATCCAAAGCAGCCTGGCGCTGTTGCGATAGCTCTCATGCAGGCTCACGGCTTCCAGTTTCAGTGGCATCGTCAGGCCATTCTTCAGGACGCACTTGCCCTGGGTTCCGGCGATGAAGGGGCCGTTGAGTTCGCAGTGGCGCACGTCGGTATCCCATAGCGGCGCTTCGGCGAAATTGCTCCAGATCTTCCAGATTTCGGAAGGCGGCGATTTGACTATGACTTGCACTTTTACATCGTTCATGGCGACACCTTGGTTGGGGGCACGATCATGCCCAGGGCGGGTTCAATCCGCGCCTCAGGCAGCAGGTGCTGACTGGCTCAGTACCTGGGCGGTGATGGTGGCTTGACCGATCTTTTCGCCCCGGTTGAACAGGTCGATATAGATGCGGTTGGTTTTGAATGACTGGAACTGCCCTTCAAAACCCGCCTGCGGCGCCAACGACAATGGGCTGTTGCGCGGGATCGGTCGTTCCAGGGTGAAACTCAGGGCCAACAGGTTCATCGGGATATTGAGCGGGATCCGCAAATGGCTATGGGCAATTTGCATGTAGCACTGACGAGCCACTTCGAGGAAATACACCATCGAACAGTGCTCTGGATCGCCATCGCGGAAGAAGTGCTCATCCGGCAGCTTCACCGTGTCCACGCTCAGCCCCTGGGCGGCACCGCTCATGTCGCTGACGATGACGTTCTCCTCCCGGTGCTTATGCAGCAGGGCTTTGTCGCGGCAGGGGGTGGCTGTGAAGTCGACGGCCGGGGATGTCTCGAACGCCGAGCTGTAGGCCATGCCGAGCACGCAGGTGCACATCAGCTTGCCGCCTTGCATGACCTTCGCGTTGAACACGAGAGGGTCGCTGCCTTGTTCCAGGTGCAAATCAATCACACCTTCCTTTTGCACGTACTGCTGGAACTTGATGTTCAGGGTCTTGACGTAGGCAGCCCGGCCACTGAGGAGCGGCGTGGCCAGCTCGACCAACTGCAACACGCCTTCGAGCAGCAGGATGCCGGGAATGTGATCCAACGGGTGATCGAAGAAATACGGATGCGCTTCGTTCACCAACAACTGCGCCTGCAACGACCTGGCGCTGCGCTGGACGTTGGTGATCACTTTGTTTTGCCCACGGCGCGGCCACGGCGTCGGCCGCTGATCCTGAGTGCCGCGATGCAGGGCAAAGAGGCTTTCCATGGCACGAACCCGCACGCGCAGCCCAGAGAGCACCGTACTGGTCAGCATGTCGCTGAGTTGCAGCACGTCGACGCCGTCATGGCGCGGCTCGGGGGCCAGGCTGACAGGTCGTGTCGGCGCAATCACCGGTTGCAGCTCCTGGGACGCGCCATGGGCGAAACGCAACATGAACGGATGCTTGATGGGCGTGGTGGCGTCGTTTGCCGTAGGCGTCCATTGGCGCAGCTTTTCGGTGAACAACCACATCACGACCTTGCCGGCTTCGCGCACCTCGATCACGCTATGAGTCGCGCCTTTGAGCAGCACCGCCAGCAAGGTCTCGATGCCAGTGGCTTCCGCCAGGAAACCGGTCCTGTCTTGCAGCGATCCGCTGGCAGGCGCCCCGTGGGGCTTGAGCTCACAGACTTCAATGTTCGAGTACTGGTTGCGCTCTTTGCCCAGCAGGTGGCAGGCCTGTTCCAGTGAGTCGGCGGCATGGGCGAGCACCGCCGCGCGGATCACCAGCAGCGGTTTGTCGTTGCCGGCCGCCTGATAAGGACGCAGGGCCAGCAACCCCAGGCCTTCCCCTTGCACGGTGGGGGAACGACGAGCGCGCTCGACCTCGATTTCACCGCTGATAAAGCGCCCGGCACCCAGCAACAGCGTGCTGATGCCTTCCTTGAACCATTGCTGCGACGCCAGCAGCGTCTGCCAGAACAACCCGGCGGTGCCCACCAGCGTCTGGTGGAAACCCTTGAAGTCAAAAATCTGTGCCGGGTAGCCCGACAGCATGTTTGGCAACATCGTCGCCACGTCGGTCACTTCTACACCAGGCGCCACGCCTTGGCCCCGGGAATAGAAATTGTGGGCGCTGCTGTACGCATTGCTGAAACGTTCGCCGCCCATGTTGCAGCACATGACCATCGCCGTGCCGGTAGAGCCCGCCACGTCCGGCAAGCGTCGCAGCAGATGATTGACCCGATCGGTGATCAACAGCTTGAACGGATCGACATGCGCCAGCGGCTTGGGCCCCATGCCGTAGCCGTCGATATCGATGAGGTGATCCTGCGCCAGGAATTTGCCCAGTAGCGGCTGGGTGGCGGCAACGGTGCAATCAACGAAGCGCCCATAAGGGAACGTCACCGCCGCTGTCGCTGGCTGATCGAGCTGCTGGCTGAACGCCTGCAAGCCATTGTGGCCGGCGAACGCCGCTTCGGCCTCGACGATGGCCAGGTCCAGCGTCAACACGCCAGAGGTGGGCCGAGGAGTGGCGGGGCGGGTGTCAGGGAGGTATTGATCCACCACCAGATGCGCGTTGGCGCCGCCGAAGCCGAAACTGGAGATGCCGATGCGGATCGCTGACCGACGATCCGCCAGGGCCTGCATCTGTTCGGTGGCGAGCTTCAGGCAGGTCTCGTCGACTTTCGCACTGGGACGGTAGCCGGGTTGGGGTGGGATGCCTTTATGACGCAGGATCATCAAGGCCTTGGCCAGCGACGCGCCACCGGCGGCCGCCAAGGGGTGACCGATCACCGACTTGATCGAACCGATGGTGATTTTCCGGCCGTCGGCGCGATGAGGCCCGAAGAAACTGTCGAGCGAGGCCAGCTCCGTCGCGTCGCCCAATGGCGTGCCGGTGCCGTGGGTTTCGATGTAGTCCACCTCGCGTGGATCGAGACCGGCATAGGCGCGTTGGTAAGCCGAATATTGTGCCTGCTTGCCCGGCGCGAACACCGAGCCTTCAGCGCCGTCGGCGGAAAGCCCCAGTGCCCGGACAATCCCCAGTGGCTGACGCTGGGCGAGCAATGCCTGGGAGACAGGCTCCACCAGAAACGCCACCGCACATTCGCCGGGTACGATGCCGTCGGCGTCCTGGCCGAACGCTTCCATGCGGGCCCGGGCGGAAAACGCCGTCAGTTGCGAAAAGCCCAGGAACAGCGCTGGCGGCAGCACGGTGTTGAGCGCCATGACGATCGCGTTATCCGCCTGTCCGCTGTTCACCAGGGCCTGGGCCATATCGATCGCGTAGGGGAACGAGCTACAGGCCGTGTCCACCGACAGCGCCGGCCCGCCCAGGGTGAACGCCGCAGCCAGCTCTGCCACTTGCTCACCGGGCGTATAGCCGCGCAACGCATCGGCGTGTCCGCTCACTCCGGTTGCGAAATAGCTCTCGTCACTCCAGGAAGTGGCGACCACCAATGCAGTGCGTTTCCTGGTCAGAGCCTGCCCAGCCAGTTGGCCCAGCAGCGTCTGGAGCACTTTCTTGCCGATGGCGACCTGCCGCCCTTCATGCCGTGAGGGCGTCGATGGTTCATCGGTCAGGCAAAACGCGTTGTCCAGGTACACCCGGTCCTTTTCACCGGCCTTGGCCGAATAGATCGACGCCTTGTCCAACTCCCAACGTGCCGGCATCGATTCGATGGGCGCTCTCTGCCCCTGGGACAGCAAATGCCAAAGCGCCTCCGTCGAAGGTGCTCCTGGAAATTCGCCGGCCATCGCGCTGAAGCAGAACGCGTCCTCTGTAGTGACTGCGCCACTCATACCTTGTCTCCTGATCACCAAATGCTGGGTGATCTCTCGATCACCCGGATTCCATTCCTTTTTCACCAGCGCCTGGCTCAGCTCAGCCTTGCCAGGAGGGACATGGCGTCCTGCGGTGTGCGCCGGGACATCAGTGCTTCACCGGCAAATTCGCTGGTGGCGCACTGTTGAGCCATGGATTGGCAGAGCGCTTCCCGGGCAAACCCGTTGAGACCCAACTGTGCGAAAGGCGTCTGGATGTCGATCGACTGCGGCGCGTCGGTGACCAGGGGTGAAAGGGCGCCGATCAGCGGATGGATGTCCGGCTCTTGAGCGACTGTTGCAATGCCCGGTTGCTCCTCGTCTGGCGTCGCTACTGGCTGGGAATTGGCCAGGGCCGTGGTGATCAGCTCAATGGTCGCCTGGGGGAATTTCGCATTGGCCAGCTCGCTGCCGTTGGCTTTCAGTTGCGGCCACATCGCGACAACCGATTCGAGGAAGTCCAACTGCACCAGAGAGTCCAGGCCCAGGCTCTCGTAGCTCTGGGTCGGGTCGATCTGCTCGGTGGTGAACCCGGTGATGGTCGCCAGTTGCTCCAGTACCCAGCCTTGGACGTCCACCGCAGGCGCTTGAGGATCGGCTTCGAGCCGTGCCAGCAAGACCGTGGGCGTGGGCGCATCGAACAGCTCGGAGGTCAGGGCCTTCTTTTCCGGAAAGTGCTGACCCAGGGATTCGAACAGGTCCACCAGCCCCAGGGAGTCGATTCCCAGGCTTTCGAAACTTTGATCGAAGTCGATCTGCTCCGGCTTGAAGCCGGTGACCGAACTGATCTCGGCGCGTAGCCAACGTGCATAATCGAGTGCCGGTGCCTGTTCGATCGCGGGGGCCTGGGCCATGACCGGTGCGTTCGACTGCACCGGGTCCAGCATCGCCACGCTTCGATTGGCCGGGGCTTCGATGCCTTGGGCATAGACCCCTTCGAGCACTTGTTGATGCGCATTGAAGTAATGCGCAGTAACGGACTCGGCCTGCTCCAGCAGACGCAACAAGATCGATTCCTTGGCGATATTGGATTCGCACAATGAATCGATGATTTTCTCCGAGAGGGAAAAGTAGCTATGGGCTATTTTTCCGTTGGACACGATAAATTCCTGCACGACATCGTTGAGTTGCAAGCGCATGAGGTTCTCCTAACCAAAAGTCGGGTGAAGTTTCCAGAATCAGGAAAAATCAAAAGTCATGGCCCAGGGCAGGGCCTTGTTCGTATCAGTTCATCAACGGGCAGTTGTCAAAAAGACACTTCAAAGTTGGAGTTCCACTGCGTCGATCTCGGCAGGCGTTGTTTTCGTGGCTCCTTTGAGCAGCCCGGATCTGACGTTCAGATAGGTAACGAGTGTCATTGCATCGGCACCCTGGAAGGCGATGTAGCCATCAGGGCGGATCAGCATCAACGTGCCCGGCTGGGCGTGGTAACGCTTATGCAGGCGCCAGTCAGGATCCAGCAGCGTCGAGTGCCAGGCCGGCAGCCCGTCGCAGCTCAAGGCATCGATCACGCAATAAGCCTTGATGCCCGGAAAGTCTTTTTCCACCGATGCGGCCAGCGAGTAATAACCTGGCAGCAACGGCGAGAACTGATCGGCCGCGCTGAAAATCAACAGCGTGAAGGTGCCGTGGAACAAGTCGATCAGGCGTTTGGGCGGCAATCCTTGCAATTGCCACAACTCAACGTCGGGCGCCAGTTGTCCGGCCCGGGGCACTGGCGATTGGAACTCGGGTTTTTTACCTTTCTTGTCCCAATTCTTGCGCTGCTTCTTGGTCAGCGATTCCTGGATGTACTCACTTTTGCCGTAGTGGTATTGATGACCGGAAATCATCGACGGCAGTTTGCGTTGGACTTTTCTGCGGTTGCTCAGCAGCGGCAGGATGTTGTCCCGCAACCAGACCAGAGGGCGATTGCGCACGGTGATCAAACCGGTCAACCGGTGCGCGGTGTTCTCGACTTCGAGGGCCACCGGATAGCGTTCTTCGTTGTAGCTTTCCAGCAAGGACGGATCGGCCAGGCCCTGGTCGACATAGGCCATTTTCCAGGCCAGGTTATAGGCTTCGGAAACCCCCAGGTTCATCCACTGCCCACCAATCGGGCTGCCGATATGCGCCGAATCCCCCACCAGGAACACCGAGCCCTGCTGCATCGACTGCACGCGACGGTGCTGGAAAGAGGCGATGGTGGTAGAGGAGATATTCGACAGGGTCATGTTCTGCCCGCGTCCTTCGCACAGCCGCTGGAAATTCTCCAGGCTCAGGGAAGGGCGTTCACCTTCCGGCGGCAAGTTGTAAGGCATCTCGATGAACAAGCGATAGCGGGACTGATCGCTGATTGGCGCCACGGCCACATAGCCATCCTGCGCACCAAGGAAGAATGCGCCTTCATCCTTGCTGCCGGACCACTGGATATCGGCATCGGCGAGCATGAAGAAACGGTCGTAGGACGAGCCTTCGAAGGTCATGTCGAGGCGTTTTCTGATGTTGCTGCGCGCGCCGTCACAGGCAGCGACCCAGCGCGTGGTGAAGTTTTCCTCGGTGCCGTCGCCGTGGCGCAGGGTCATGCGCACCGAACCCGGTTGGTTTTCGATATCGACCAACTCGGTGTTCCACTCCACTTCAGCGCCCAACTCGTTGAGTCGCTCCAGCAGAATCTTCTCGGTCTGCGGCTGAGGCAGGCTCAGGAGCAGCGGATAGGTCGCATCCAGGTAGGAGAAGTTGTAGTTCAGTACGCGCTTGGCGTTCGACTGCACCGAAAACTGGTTGATCTTGAATCCGGCGCTGACGGCCTGGTCGGCCACGCCCAGATCGCGGAAAATTTCCAAGGTGCGCGAGTGGATCGCCATCGCTTTGGTCGCTGTCGAAGGCCCGGCGTTTTTTTCAATGATGCGGAACGCCACGCCCCATTTTTTCAGCATGATTGCCAGGGAAAGGCCAATCGGGCCGGCGCCTACGATCATCACGGTCGGGGCGCTTGCAGGGCGTTTGAAATGCTTGGGGGCCAATGTGCTCAAAGTGTTCATCGGTCAGTACCAGTTTCTGTAGAAAGGGGAGTTGGCAATGCCGAGCAGGGCGTCATCGCCCGATGAGTCGCCGTAGGCATAGATGTAGAAGTCATCGAGGTTGCTCAGGCAGCCTTTGAGCCGGGTGACTTTCTCCCTTTCGACGCAGTTGGTACCGGATATCCCGCCGGTCAGCCGGTTCCTGGCCGTGGCCAGGCGAGTGCCGCACACGTAGTCGAAGCCGGCGGCCTGGCCCCAGGGGATCAGGTAGTTCTCCGGCGAATTGCTGACCAGTGCGGTGATGTGTCCCATGGATTGATGCCATTGCAACCGGCGCAGGGCCTCGGGCCGCAGCCACAGCGGCAGCAGTTCGCTGATGAAATATTTGGCGTGTTCACGCTCTTGCTCCACCGACAGGCCGCCCAGGTAGCAGGCAATGAAGGCCAGCCGGGCTTGCATCAACGGCGTGATACCCACGAGCACGCTGAGCATTTTTGGCAGCAGGGGGATGATCCTGAGCCAGAACGCGCGGGTGCCGGCGATGTAGCGCATGTAGCGCCAGAACGTGTGCCGGTCAGTCAATGTGCCGTCAAAATCGAAGACAGCCAGTACCGGTTTTGTGTGGTCAGCTTGCATAAGCCTCTTCCTTGAGAGAAATGATCTCGATGGTCTTGGGCAGCTTGAAGCCCGACAGGTACTGCGCGAGCAGGGTGGCAAGAGCGCCTTGGCTCAGGTCACCGCGCGCCTCGACGCACAGGTGCAGTACGTTGACTTCCTTGTGGTCGGGGACGATGTAGGCCTTGGCGCGGACCACGTCGGGATGCTTCAGGGCGATGGATTCGATTTCCGTGAAATCGACCATCTGCGCCTTGATCTTCGAAATGCGCAGGCGCTGGCAGTAGAAAAACACGTGCCCGTCATCGTCACGCCAGACCAGGTCTCCGGTGTGAAACCAGCCGTCACGGAAAAACCGGGTATTGGCCTCCTCGGCGTCGCTGTAACCCTCGATCACCATCGGGCCGCGGATCAGCAACTCACCAATGCGTCCAGGTGCAACGTCCTGGCCCTGGGCGTCGATTACCCGCAGTTGCACGCCGCTGATCGGCTGGCCCATGGCGCCTCGGTGCACGTCGCCAATCGAACTCTGGACGATCACCGGCATGCTTTCAGTCAGGCCGTAGCCTTGCAGCACCGGTTTGCAGCCCAGGAGTTTCCCCAGTTTGTCGGCTTCATCGGCCGGCAGATGGCTGCCGCCCGAATAAATCATCAGTTGCGGGTGCAGCGGCAGCGGCGCACCTTTGCGTTTGGCCAGCCGGGTATTGAAGTAGCGGATGACGTCGGGGACCAGGCAGGCAAAGGTCACCTGATGTTCCGACAGGACCTCCGCCAGGTCGCGATTGAGCAGAGTGTTGGTCATCAGCAGGGTGGCGCCGATGCTCAACGGGAACACCATCATCACCGACAGTCCGAAGATGGCGTACAGCGGCAAGGTCACCAGGTGAACGGAACCGACGCCCTGCGGATGGAAATGCTCATGCAGCCCATCGCTCGATTGCGTCAGGTCCAGATAGCGGTGACAGACCGCCAGGGGCTTGCCCAGGCCTCGATAGGTGAACTGCATCGAAACGATCGGATTGCCTTCGGGCACCAGCAACGGAACGGCTTGTAGCGGCAGTTCCGAACAGACCCTCGCGTGGGCGGGCAGGGACGACGTTCGCTCACCGTCGACGTCCAGCACCAAGGCGTGGCGAATGCCATTGGCAGGCTGGAATGTCTCGCTGTGTTGCTCCATCAGCGCTTCGGTCGTCACCACCACCATCGGCCTGGCGATGCTCACGACACCGGTCATCTCGAAGGGGGTCAGTTTGTAGTTCAAGATGACCGGGATCGCCCCGCGCCCGACAATCGCCAGGTAATAGGCAATGAACGCCACGCCGTTGGGCAAGACCAGCGCGACCTTGTCGCCGGGCGAGACATCCAGCGCCGTGAGCGCGCCGTTGCATTCTTGCGCCTTGATTCGCAACGCCCTATAAGTGACGGTCTCTTCTTCCGCGTCCAGGTGGCGAATAGCAACCTGATCGGGAAAAGATTCCGAAAAACTGACAAAGCGATGCAGAAAACCTTCTTTATATAAAAGGTCTTTCATTTACCAACCTCTCTCAATCCTTGGATGTATGGCTAGTCAAAAAAAGTACTACAGAGGCAGGCTATATATGAATTGTTTCAATTAAGCATCTATGTAGTTATTGTTCCGATACCAATTAAGCGTATCGGTCAGTGTTTCAGTTACCGGGCGGAATTTGCACTCCAGTTCCCGCGAACTTTTGTTATGGCTGAAGTGTGTACGGCCTTGTTCCTGCTCCATGAGCTTGACCGTAGAGGTGCTGATAAGTACCGGCTTCTTGGTAATGCGGTAATACCCTTCGTAAATAAGGGCAATGATCCGCAACATCAGCAGCGGAACTTTGCGTTCCGGCGCCTTTACGCCACTGACGCTGGACAGCGCCTGGAAAATGCTCTTCATGTCCATGTGCCTGCCCGCCGCCAGGTAGCGCTCTCCGGACCTACCGCGGGTGATGGCGGCGATTTGATGCTCCGCCACATCCCGGGCGTCGACCACGGAGAAGCTGCCGGGAAGTACGCCGGGCAGTTTTTGTCCGACAAAATCGAGCAGGAATTGTCCTGACGAAGTAGGGCCGATATCACCGGGACCAAACATCCAGCCCGGCAGTACCATGGCGATGAACATGTCCGGGTGCTGCGCCAGGAATTGTTGGACCTTCTGCTCGGACAGTATTTTGCTCAAGTAGTAATCGTCAGCCTCCGCTTCACTGCGGGACATCGTTTCATCGATCACTTGATCTTTATTGCCCTTGAGAACGGCAATCGAAGAGGTGTGGACCGCACGCCGGATCCCGGCGTCGTAGGCGGCTTGCAGCAGGCGCTCGGTGCCGGTGACGTTGGTGTCGTAGAGTTTTTGCCAGTGTTTTCCGCCCTTGTAGCTGTCACGGAAATACGCCGCCGTGTGAAACAGCGCATCACAACCCTGCAGGGCGTGACTGAAGGCTTCGACGTCGAGCATGTCGCCTTCGACCAGCTCAACCGGCAGGCTACCGAATTGCTTGCGGGCTTTTTCTACGGAGCGAACCAGCGCTTTAACCTTGATGTTTCGTTTCAGCAGCGCGTGAACGACATTGTTTCCGAGCAGGCCAGTAGCACCTGTGACGAAGGCATATTCCATTAAGATCCAGCTCCCTGTGAGATGACCGGTCGCCGCATCGGGTCTTGATCGCTGACTCGATGCCTTGGCCGGGCGTTGGGCTCCACCAACGGCGCAAGTAGAAACCATACGGTATCTGAAAATCAAGTGGTATTTCGCAATCCTGCACCTGGAGCCGGGAAATCAACGCATCAAGGCTCGGGGCGCGAGGCAGGCGGCCTTGTGATCCTCCGCTGAGCTGGCAACTACATGGCCATTACATGGCATTTCTTAAATTTCAAAACTTAAAATGTAAATGCTAGGAGGAGGCGAGTATAAGATATGATGTCTGACGCCGATGCTGTGCGGTGACTAGGCGATGTGTCGCATCCAGTTACAAGTGCATATTTTTTAGTGGGCCAAAGGAGCCGAGGGCGTGATCAAAAAGAGACTAGGTCGAGAAGAGAGCCAGCAAGTAACAAGAGATAAATTGTTCGATACAGCCACCGATCTGATGATCAAAAAAGGCTTTCACGCCGCAAGCGTAAACGCCATTTCCGAAGAGGCGGGTTTTTCCAAAGGCGCCTTCTTTTCCAACTTTGAAAGCAAGTCCGACTTGCTCCTCCAGTTGACTCAACGATTCAAGCGCGTTGAAATCGACCGTTTGAGCGCGACCTTGAACGCAGGGTATTCGTCGGAGCAACTGACCCAAGGCTTGAATGCTTATATCGACACGCTGAAGAACAACACCAATTGCGCAATTCTGGACGCCGAGCTCCAGCTTATCGCTCTTCGTGACGAAGAATTTTCAGCGCATTACTACGATTTGCACGAAGAAAACAGCGAAGCTTTGGGCAAGTTGATTACCATCATCTTCAATCATGCCGGGAAAAAACCGCCCTTGGCCTATGCCGCACTTGCCCGAACTTTCACCGCGTTGTCGGAAGGTTTGATATTGCAAGGACATAAAGATCCGGCGGCTGAAATCAAACTGGTGCTGGACTCGCTTATCCAGACTGCGGAGCCTTTGTGAAACTGGCCTTTTGAATATGTCCGAGGCCCTACCTCGGGCAGCAGGCTCAGTTGTAATCCGCTCAATGTGTTGCAGGTCTAGTCGCGCTGTCAGCCAGGCGTCGATTTTTTTTGCGGATCATGTCCATCAGGTACTTGCCCACCTGCTCACCTTCTGGTGCATCTGGCCGGCCAGTTGGAGCGCGCGATGCCTTGGGCTGCCCGCACGCCGCGGATCCGGGCTGGCAACCTGTAAAAAAGTCAGGTCAGGACCGGCGCAATTCTCCCGGACTGATCCCCAGGCGCTGCTTGAAGACTGTCGTCATGTGCGCCTGAGAGTTGAAGCCGCAAGCGAGGGCGATCTCGCTCAATCCGGCGGTTGAATCACGCAGCAAGGCACGAGCCTTGGCGAGACGGCGGTCGATCAGGTAGCTGTGGGGGCTTTTCCCCGTGGCGTTCTTGAAGGCCCGCATGAAATAGCCTTCGGACAATCCGAGCAGTTGCGCCATGGTGTTTACACCCAACGGCCCATCGAGGCCTGCGTCGATGAACTCATCCAGCAGGCGCATCCGGTTACTGGTGAGGACACCCTGGGGCGATTTCATGGCCCCGACCGTTCGTTCAGCCAGTGCGATGGCCCAGGTTTCCCAATCGTCTTCGACCGAAGCCCGCAACAGCGCGCCGCGCATGCGGTGCGCGAGAACCATGGCTTGGCGGTCGATACGATTATTGAAGGGCTGGGTGCCTTCCAGCGTCGTTGCGTCGGTGCGAATGACGCGCAGGTATTCGCCACCCAGGGGGGATTCGGAAAATACATCGCAGCCCACGGGGACGAACGCCAGGCCATTGGGCATGGCGTCGAAAGGTTGCACCCGGTCGCTGCCGATGGCGTGCAAGCCGCGCTGGCTGTCGAAGGCAAAGCCGATGGCCGACTGGCTCGCTACGTACCGGGTAGCGTAGGCGCTGCCCGGCAACAACTCGATCGCCCAGGGGCCTGCCTCGATGCGGCGGATCGGTTCGGGTTGCGGCGGCTGTCGGCGGTTTCGATGGCTCATGGACGACATAGTAGAGAAATGCAGCCCTGAAAGTCAGGTCAGTTTTTTGAAAGCCGGCCTGCAGTGTCCATGCCTAGACTGGGCCAAAACCTGGAGGCTGGACCATGCACCCACTGACACTCGACGCTATCGAACAGGCTGCCCGCCATGTCTACCAAGTCATGCCCGCCACTGCCCAGTACGCCTGGCCGTTGCTGGCCGAACGGCTCGGTTGCGCGGTATGGGTCAAGCACGAGAACCATACGCCGACTGGCGCTTTCAAGGCGCGTGGCGGGGTGACCTTCATGCACTGGCTCAAGCGTGAGCACCCGCAGGCAAAGGGCGTCGTCACGGCGACCCGCGGCAACCATGGCCAGAGCCTGGCGCTGGCAGCCAGCGCGTTGGGTTTGAAGGCACTGATCGTCGTGCCCAAAGGCAATTCGCTGGAAAAGAACAATGCCATGCGGGGTTTTGGCGGCGAAGTGATCGAATACGGTCGGGATTTCGATGAGGCCCGTGAAGAGGCTGCGCGCCTGGCGCAAGTCCACGGCCTGTTTCTGGTGCCACCGTTCCACCCTGAGCTGGTCAAGGGCGTGGCGACCTATGCCCTGGAACTGTTCAACGCGGTGCCGGACCTGCACACCGTCTACGTGCCCATCGGTTGTGGTTCCGGCATCTGTGCGGTAATCGCCGCGCGGGATGCGCTGGGCCTGAAGACGCAAGTGGTAGGCGTGGTCTCCACCGAGGCCACGGCGGCGAAGTCGTCATTCGAGACGGGCAAGCTGTGCGAAACCGCCTCGGCCAATACCTTCGCTGACGGTCTTGCCGTGCGCCGGCCGATATCCGAGGCGTTTGCCATCTACAGCGCTGGCGCGGCGCGAATCGTGGCGGTCAGCGATCAGGAGATCGCCGAGGCCATGCGGGTCTACTACACCGATACCCATAACCTCGCAGAAGGCGCCGGCGCGGCGGCCCTGGCAGCGCTCATGCAGGAGCGTGAAACGATGCGGGGCAAAAGGGTGGCGGTGATCCTGTCCGGCGGCAATGTTGATCAGTCGGTGTATGGGAAAGTAATCGGCTAGCGATGGCTTGTGGTATCGAGGGAACTGATCGGCCAATTAGACCGATTATTTCTTACGGTTATTTATATAGGTCTCAATGGAATAGCTGGAGCCGTGGGATCGCGGCTACTGCTGACTGGAGTTCTGCAATGACTGCACAATATTCGTGAAAGCAGACAGATCAGCGCTGACCGCATCGTTCAGGCTGCTCAAGCGTTCGTTCCGGCTGTTCGATCGCCATCTTGTTGGGCCTGGGGCAATCCTTAGAATCCGCCCCATCAGCTTCGTCCAACTATCGATCTTAGGGAGCAACACCATGATGAACGCCATGCAAATGCCGATGAACACCACCATGCCAATGATGCCGATGATGGGCATGCCGATGATGATGGCGACCATGTCCTGCGAAATGATGGACGACGGCATGATGTGCAAAATGATGCCCGCTGCCGGCATGGACATGGCCATGTTCAAGAACAGCGCTGAAATGATGCAGATGATGATGAACTGCGGTATGCCGATGATGATGCACTGCGCCAACATGAGCATGATGTGCATGTCTCAGGCGAGCATGGCGATGCCGATGTCGAGCATGATGATGCCGATGCCAACCATGGGCATGCCGATGCCATCGATGAAGTGCGTGATGGAGTGCACGGTGATGGCTGACTGCATGATGTGCAAAATCATGCCGATGGCTGGCATGAACATGGACATGATGAAAAACTGCTGCGCGCTGATGATGAAAATGATGAACGACTGCGGCATGCCAATGATGATGAGCTGCAATGGCATGCCGATGATGTGCTGCACCTGCTGATAGCGATACCGTTGACTTGAAGTTTGCTTAATCTGTGGCGAGGGAGCTTGCTCCCGCTGGGCTGCACAGCAGCCCCTTTTTTATGAGCGCTTCGCTCTGGAGCGCCAGCCCGGTCAAGCGGGAGCAAGCTCCCTCGCCACATGAGTCCGCCAAACTGCTTTCAGTCCAGGCGTTCCGGGTAGGTCACCACCAGGTACGCCACCGCTTCACTGTCGGCCGGGTTGCGATAGCGGTGAGGCTGGTCGGCATAGAACAGAATCGAGTCGCCGGTGGAAAGCAGGTAACGTTCCTCATTGACGCTGATTTCCAGCACACCCTGGGACACTACCAGGTTCTCCTGAACGCCCGGCCCGTGTCCGTCGGATTGTTCTTCGCCCAAAGGGCTCAGGCGCAGCTCATAAAATTCCGATTGGCGTGCCACGTCGAACGGGAACAGCGTGCGACTGACAAAAGCGCCGTTGGCGCTGACCAGGCGTTTGCTCTGAGCGGCTGACAGTACCGCCACCCCCTCGAAAGCCCGATGCTCCAGAAACGCGGCCACCGACACCTTCAGACCCTTGGCGATTTTGCACAGCACCTTGATCGACGGCACACTGCGCCCGGACTCGATCTGCGCCAGCATGGCCCGGCTGACACCGCACTGGCGGGCGAGGGCGTCCAGCGACAGATGACGTTTGCCCCGCAGGCGTTGCAGGTTCTGCCCAACTCGCTCGCAGATCGGGTCTTCATCCAACGCCTCAAGATTATTGAGGTCCACTTCAGGTTCGTCGGCGCTGGTCAAGAAGCGCGAAGGCTCCTGGGCGCTCACGCGTTGTACGTCCGGGTGGCGTGAGACGCCTGGACCCACTGGAACGCCTGATAACCGGCATTGCGTGCGTACAGCTCCCACATGGCCCGGGCCAATTGCTGGGCCTGCTTGCGTTTGCGAAATTGAACCAGGTCGAGCACGTTGTCAGTCTGTTTCATAAGGCACTTCACTGTCGTGACCAAGGGGCGGATGAGCTGAGCGTACGTGGTTATTGTTATAACCATAAATACTGATTTTTTATTTGGTAATTCCTGGTTGTTCTTATCGTCGAGGGTCGATCAAATCACATGGGCACGCTGCAATTCGGTTAGGGCTAGCGCCTTGAGCCGAGCCAGCAGCGGGTCGCGGCGGTCTCGCGGGTGCTCCAGCGATACCGCTAGTTCCTGGCGAATACTGCTGGGCCGGTTATCCATCACCAGCACCCGGTCGCTCAGGTACAGTGCCTCGTCGACATCGTGGGTCACCAGCAACAGGGCAATGGCATGGCGCTCGGCCAATTGGAGTAGCAGCTCCTGCAGTTTCATCCGGGTGAAGGCATCCACCGCGCTGAAGGGCTCGTCCAGTAATAGCACCTGCGGCCGTGAGTACAGGCCGCGGGCAATCGCCACCCGTTGCGCCATGCCACCGGACAATGCCTTGGGCAAGGCATCGGCGAAGCCCGCGAGCCCGACTTCCTCGATCAACTGCGCGACCCAGGTCTTGTCGTACTGGCCGTCGTCGCTGAAGCCGATGTTCTGTTCCACCGTCAGCCAGGGCATTAACCGTGGCTCTTGGAACACAAAGGCCAGGGGCCCGGTATCACTGAGCCGTTGCCCTTCGAAATCCTGTTCAAGGCCGGCGATGATGCGCAACAGGGTGCTTTTGCCACAGCCGCTGGGCCCCAGCAGGCTCACGGTTTCCCGGGGTTGCAGTTGCAAGTGGATGTTGTTCAGGACGGTGGTGGCGGCGAAGGTCTTGCGTTCGACGTGTATATCCAGCAGGGCTTGGCTCATTAATCGATTCCTTTGCGTTGGGCTTCAGCTGCCTTGCCCGTTGAAGGTGTCGCGCCAGGCCAGGAAGCGTTTTTCCAGGCCGGCGAGGAGGCCGTCGCTGAGTTTGCCCAGCACCGCGAGCACGATGATCGCTGCCAGCACGATGTCCGGCCGCGAGGTTTCCCGGCCATCGCTGAGCAGATAGCCCAAGCCTTTGGTCGCCGCGATCAGTTCGGCAGCCACCAAAAACATCCAGGCCAGGCTCATGCCGCTGCGCAAGCCGGTGAACAGGCCGGGCAGGGCAGCCGGCAGAAGAATCCGCCGCACCAGACGGCGCCGGCTGAAACCATACATATCGCCGACTTCCACCAGCTTGCGGTCGATATTGCGAATCGCCGCCACACCGTTGAGGTACACCGGAAAGAACGCGCCGATGGCGATCAGCACCACCTTGGAAGTTTCGTCGATGCCCAGCCACAGCAGGAGCAACGGCACCCAGGCCAGGCTGGGAATCGAGCGCAGGCCGGCGAAGGTCGGCTCCAGGTACGCTTCGGCTTCCCGGCTCAAGCCGACCCAGGCGGCAAAGAGCAACGCCAGGCCGGCGCCGATGGCAAACCCCAGCAGCACCCGCAGCAGGCTGGCGCCGATGTGTTTCCACAGCGCGCCTTCGGCCAGGTCGCCCAGGGTCAAGGCGATCTCGCTGGGCGCCGGCATCTGGTAGGAAGGTAGCCAGCCGATGCGCACGATGATTTCCAGGACCACGATGATCAGCGCTGGCAGGACCAGGCCCTTCAAGCGCGGTCGCCAGCGGGCAAGATTCAACGGGGGCGTACTGCCGGATGTGGACAGGCCAAGCGCGCCGGACAATTCTTTGCGAGCCAGGTCGTTGCTGTTGCTGCTCATGATGCTCCTTGGGCAACGCCGACCCTCTGCCGGGCGCGGGGCCGGTGTCGTCCGGGCGGTGAGTTATTGACGGGCCACGGCTTGCTGGCGACCGGTGTCGAGCAGTTGGTCGATCACCTGATCCACGTTCACGCCGCGTCGTACCAGGTCCTCGGATACCAGGATCGGCGCGGCAGCCTTGGACGCCAGCACGTCCTGGGCGCTCAACTGCGGGTTGCCAAGGTCGGTGCGCGACAGTTGCAGCCTGGCGACTTCCAGTGGCAGGCCGGACTCGTCGGCCAGCAGCCTGGCCAGTTCCTGAGGATGCTGGACCGCCCATTCACGGGCCTGTTCGTAAGCCTTCA
>Ga0268255_10000094_pt1 | contig 74463 bp, 70 predicted proteins | sample AgamicOrMarz_FD_200256 | JGI IMG/M metagenome (GOLD analysis project Ga0268255, IMG submission 200256) | Agave microbial communities from Guanajuato, Mexico - Or.Ma.rz (v2) (version 3) | ecosystem: Host-associated > Plants > Phyllosphere > Phylloplane/Leaf | place: Guanajuato, Mexico...
TGGATTTAGTTTTCAAGGCTCAGCAAGTACATCGTGAGCACTTCACTGCCAATTCAATTCAGGTCAGTACCCTTTTATCTATTAAAACGGGTAAATGTCCTGAAGATTGCAAATACTGCTCACAATCGGCACATTACGAATCAAAATTAGAAGCAGAAAAACGTATTGCTGTTGAAAAAGTGATTAGTGAAGCGAAAGCTGCCAAAGATTCAGGTTCTTCACGTTTTTGTATGGGTGCTGCTTGGCGTAACCCACATGAGCGCGATATGCCTTATGTTTTAGAAATGGTACGCGAAGTTAAAGCATTAGGTATGGAAACCTGTATGACTTTAGGTATGCTTAACCAATCTCAAGCAGAACGCCTAAAAGTTGCTGGTTTAGACTATTACAACCATAATCTAGATACATCTCGCGAATATTATTCTCACATCATTAGTACCCGTACTTTTGATGATCGTTTAAATACACTTGATTATGTTCGTCAAGCTGGTATGAAAGTTTGTAGTGGCGGTATTGTAGGTTTAGGCGAAAGTCGTGAAGACCGAATTGGTTTATTACATGAACTCGCTACCCTACCAATTCACCCTGAATCTGTGCCAATCAACATGCTTGTTCCTATTGAAGGAACGCCTTTAGCCGATGTTGAAAAGCTTGATGTCATTGAATGGATCCGTACTATTGCTGTTGCACGTATTATCATGCCACATAGTTATATCCGTCTCTCTGCAGGGCGCGAATCATTAAGTGATTCAGACCAAGCCTTAGCATTTATGGCTGGTGCAAACTCGTTATTCTCTGGCGATAAATTACTAACCACACCAAATGCTGGTGAAGGTAAAGACCAAGCTTTATTTAATAAATTAGGTTTAACTGCTGAAAAACCAAAACCAACGGTTGCCGATTTATCAGTAGATGCAATGAGTGCTTAACTGAACACTTAAAAATTTAAAAGCCCTGATCATTCAGGGCTTTTTTCATTTATATAGAAGTTACTAATATCCCGTAAGTGGCATTCAGGAAAGTTCCGACTCGAATAATATCCCTGCCTGCCGCATGCGTTACTGTGAACTCTTGACTCAACACATCAAAATTAAAAGAATCAAAAACATCTTGATGGTGTAAGAGCCAAGTTACTGTATCTGCTATATTATCATCCGCAATATAAGTTAAAGCTTTAAAGTCTTTACTCATAAATAACTCTTAAAAATAAATTTTATGAATTTTATATGAGTTCACTCTACCTTAAAAGAAAATCTAAGCTGCTTTAGGATTTACCAACGAACGCCCCGACAATAGACTTGCCAAAGCTTGAGGTGAAAATTCTAAAGAAAGCACATGATTTTTGAGATTGACTGAATGCTTACTGATTAGTGGAAGTAAGCCATCTTCTGTTTCAAAGACATATTCATCTGCAATATTTAAAATACCTTCAAGGTTCGTCGTACTCGAAGCAAGATCATGGCTAAAGATGTCATAAATCGTTTGCAAGTTAAAGGTTGTTTGCTGTTCCGTCGGATGCTTAATGAGATAATCCTTTAAAAATAAAACTAATTTATGAGCAAAGAAAAAGTAATTAGGTTTATAGCTATACTTCATACTATTCATGGAACTGAACTCCAGATTATCTTTTATTAAATTACAACTAAGACAGTAGGAATTGAATCTTAAAAAATTCTTAAAAAAATAAATTATTTCACAAGTTAAATAAAAAATAAATTTAATATTTAAAAACAACAACTTAACAACACATTTAGTAATTTTATAATAAAAAATATTTTAAATTTAAATTAATTTAATAAAATACAAACACTTAAATATTTTAAGTTTTTAATTTTTATTTTAATGAAATAGTAGTTAATTATTTTACCAAATGATAAAAAATATCTCACCCATTCGCTCTTAATAAAAATTAATTGATCAAAATATATATAAATATAATGTTTTTCTTGTTTTTTGATTGAAAAATGATATATTTCCTTCGCCTTACTTAATCAGAATAAACTTACTGAAAAGTAATGGATTTTATTTTAAAGGGCTATTCTGGGGATTTTATGAAAAAATTTATTTTTATGGCGGCTGTTTCTCTCTTAAATATAGCAAATGCACAAGCTGCAGATGGCACAATTACTATTAATGGTCTTGTTACGGATAATACTTGTACTATTGATACTGGAGATAAAAATTTAACAATCAATTTACCTACCGTTTCATCTCAAACCTTAAAGAATGCAGGTGATGTGGCTGGTCGTACGCCTTTTCAAATTAACTTAACGAACTGTGCCGCTGCAGGTAAGGTTGCAACTTATTTTGAACCCGGTGCTACCGTTGACTTTAATACGGGTCGGTTATTAAACCAAGCCACCTCTGGTGCAGCAACAAATGTGAATATTCAATTACTTGGCAGTAATAATGCTGTCATTCCTGTACTTGCTACAAGCACCAATGAAACACAGACTAATTCACAATGGGTAAATGTTTCAGCAGGTGGTAGTGCTGACCTTAACTATTATGCTGAATATTATGCTACAGGTGCTTCTACTGCTGGTACGGTAACATCGCAAGTAAAATACACGATTATTTATCAATAAAATTAAAATTGAAGCTTCTATTCATGAATAGAAGCTATCTCCTACCTATTATTTATTATTGAGAATATGACTCATGCTTTTTCGTGGTCGTAAATTTTTTTGGGGATTAGTTTGCCTACAGGCAGTACTAACTACTACAGGTTATGCTGAAATTGTTTTACATGGTACACGTGTCATTTATCCTTCAAATGCACGTGAAATCACATTACAACTGAGTAATAACGGTACTGCCCCGTCTCTTGTCCAAGCATGGATTGATGATGGAAATGCCAAGTCAACACCAGATGAAGCAAATGTCCCCTTCATTATTACACCACCGATTTCGCGGGTAGAAGCAACTAAGGGACAAACCCTAAGAATTACAGCTTTACCAACCTCATCTCAACTTAGCCAGCAACAAGAATCGATTTTTTGGCTTAATGTTTTAGATATACCTCCTAAACTAGAAGGGAAAACTCTACAAAAAGACCAAGCCATTTCTACCTCTAATAATTTTTTGCAACTCGCTGTTCGCTCAAGAATTAAATTCTTTTATCGCCCTACAGACCTAAAAGAAAATGTTGATCAACTCAGTGACAAAGTCGAATGGAAAATAAATGATCAATATATAGCAATAAAAAATCCTACGCCGTTTTTCCTCACTATTACTTCAATTTTTCAAACAAGTGAAGGTCATAAAACAGACTTATTACAGCAAGGTATAATGATTGCCCCTTTTTCAGAGGATAAAATAAAACTAAAAAATAAAAACTTAGCAGATATGAGTTTTGTATATATCAATGATTACGGTGGACGAGTTGAGCACCAAATAAAGTTCTAACCTCACTGTATTACTTAAGAAAATTTAACTACCTATCATGAATAGGCTCTAAAACTATGTCTAAATGGTTTATACCTTATATATGTTTAAAAAGCCCTTTTACTTGTTACATCGTATCAAGTATTACGTTATTCATGTCTGTGGCTGCATATGCTGAAAATAATACTGATGTTTCACATTTCTCAAAAGCCGAATTTGATAGTAATTTCTTAGTCGGTAACGCACAAAAAATTGATATAGCTCGCTTCAAATACGGAAACCCGATCTTACCTGGTGAATACAGCTTAGATGTCTATGTTAATGGTCAATGGCTAGGTAAGCGGCGCATGCAATTTAATGCCCTAACTCCCAACACAAATGCTGAAACATGTTTTACAGAAGCCATGTTATTTGAATATGGTGTAAAAGCTGATGTTCTGAGTCAAAAAGCTTCTACTTCATCGGCTTCGTGCAAAGCTCTCGCTTCATGGATAAATAATGCTTTTTATTTATTTGATAGTTCCCGTTTAAGAATTGATATTTCAATTCCGCAAGCAGTCTTAGAAAAAAATGCGCAGGGCTATATCGATCCACACTTGTGGGATCGCGGTATTAATGCGGCTTTTTTAACCTATAACGCAACAGCATATCGAATAGTGAATGAACAGCATGAAAATACATATGCTTTTATGGGAACAAATCTTGGAGCAAATTTAGCAAGTTGGCAGTTTCGCCATAATGGGCAATGGAAATGGCAAAGCCAGTCCAGCTCTCAATCCAATGATTCCTCTTATACATCAACAAATACATATGTACAAAAGGCCTTTCCCCAAATTCATGGTGTTGTGACCTTAGGAGATTATTTTACTAATAGTGATTTTATCGACTCTTTACCCTATCGCGGCGTAAATATTTCAAGTGATGACCGAATGCTTCCAAATAGTATGGTGGGTTATGCTCCAAGAATCCGAGGTTATGCAAAAACCAATGCAAAAGTCGAGGTTAGACAACAAGGCAATTTAATTTATCAGACAACAGTACCGTCTGGAAACTTTGAAATTAATGATCTCTATCCAACAGGATTTGGAGGCGAGCTACAAGTTTCGGTAATTGAATCTAATGGAGCAATTCAAAAATTCTCTATTCCCTATGCTTCTGTCATTGAAATGCTGCGCCCGCAAATGAGTCGATATTCACTCACTTTAGGACAATTTCGCGATTCAAACGTTAAATTAACTCCATGGTTAATACAGGGTAAATATCAACGAGGAATTAATAATTACCTCACGGCTTATAGTTCAGCTCAAGGGACGCAACAATATTTCTCTGTATTATTAGGTACAGCTTTTTTAACACCAATTGGAGCTATTTCTTTTGATGTCACTCACTCAAATGCCGAATTTGCTCAACAGCCTAAAATGGCAGGGCAAAGTTATCGTTTAAGTTACAGTAAGCTATTTTCTCCAACGCATACCAATTTAACATTAGCAACTTATCGTTATTCAACAGAAAACTATCTCAAAATGCGTGATGCAATTTTAATTCGAGACTTACAACAACAAAATATTGATAGTTTTTCAGTAGGCAAACAAAAAAGTGAATTCCAGCTTACTTTGAATCAAGCCCTTCCAAACCAGTGGGGGAATTTCTATTTAGTAGGCTCGTGGACAAACTACTGGAATCAATCTACTCCTAATAAGCAGTTCCAATTAGGTTATAGCAATCAATTTAAAGATTTAACTTATAGTTTATCTGCAATTAATAGCGAAATTACCAAAGCTGATGGGCGGGCTGGCCAAGATACTCAATACCTAGCATCCCTATCCTTTCCATTAGATTTTAAGAAAACCTCTTTAAATTTGAATAGTGTTCTAAGTGAAGATAGCCAAATTTTAAGCTTAAGCGGGTTTACAGGAAGTCGTCTGAACTACGGCGCATCAATTTCTAGTCAAGATCAGGGTCAAACAAACCTCAATATTAATAGTAACTATAAAACAAACTACATAACCATAGGCGCTTCAATAAGTTATGCCGATTCCTATCAACAAGAAATGCTTAACTTAAGTGGCAATATCGTTGCACACTCTCAAGGACTACTATTTGGTCCAGACCAAGCTCAAACAATGGTATTGGTTTACGCGCCAGATGCGACAGGAGCACAAGTCGGGAATACGCCAGGGCTAAGCATTAACAAAAAAGGGTATGCCGTTATTCCGTATGTTACACCCTACCGTATGAATGACATTAGCCTTGACCCGCAAAATATGTCTACACAAGTTGAGCTAGCTGAAAGTAGCTTACGTATCGCCCCTTATGCAGGCTCAATCACTAAAGTTCAATTCTCAACAAAAAAAGGTTATGCACTTTTTATTAGTACAACAGCATTAGATGGTTCACATCTACCTTTTGCCGCACAGGTATATAACCAGAATAACGAAGTAATAGGCATTGTCGCACAAGGCAGTCGTATTTATTTAAGAACACCCTTAAGCCATGACCGTTTATATGTGAAATGGGGAGATAAGAGTACAGAAAAATGCGAACTTGAATACGATATTACCGATCAAATAAAGCATAACAACCAACCAATTATTATGACAAAGGCAGTCTGTAAATGAATAATATTTTAAAAAAAATTGGATTTTTAGCGGTGAGTCTATTTGCCTATAACCATACAAATGCAAATTGTACTTTAAGTAAAGGATTTACCACTGTCGATATTCCAATGAACATTGGTAAAATCGTTGTAAAACCGACAGATCCTATAGGAACTATATTACAAAGGAATACTTTTTCGATCTCTCCAAATAACTCAAGTGCAACATGTAATCGTGCGAGTGATCAAATTATTGCAGCTCTCCCCTTAAACTATCCAATTAGTCCAATAGGTAATAATGTCTATGCAACCAATATTCCCGGTATTGGTATTCGTCTTTATCGTGAAGCTGCAGATGCTTCAGATTTTTCTGGATATTATCCATATAGACGTACATTAACACCCAATACAGCCTATACGCTTTCTCCAGGGTATTTTGTTATGGAAGTAATTAAAACTGCGATGACAACAGGTTCAGGCGCCTTAGTAGCAGGCCGTTACAGTACTTATTATGTATCGGGGCAACAGAATCGCCCATTTCTAACCACTACCGTATTAAGTAATGCCCCTATTTTAATCGCATCCTCATCATGTGAAATTCAAAATGGTATAGATACCCCCGTGCAGCTTCCTAATGTTATGAAGTCAGGTTTTAAAGCGATTGGTTCAACACAAGGTGATCAGAGTTTTAACTTATCCATTTTATGTAATGGCGGCGAGAATAACTCTGGTATAGCTACGAGCAACACGATCAGCTTAAGTTTTGATTATAACTCTGACCCCACCAATAATCAGGTCATTAATAATAGTGCTGCAAATTCAAACAAAGCCAATGGTGTGGGTGTAGAATTGCTATGGAATATGAATGGCGCTAAAAGCCCTATTCAAAAAACAGCCAAACAAAATATAGGCACGGTCAATTCTAACCAAACTATAGAATATGATATTCCCTTAACTGCTCGCTACTATCAAACAGCAACTAATGTGAGCGCAGGTATAGTTACCGCAACAGCAACAGTGACTATTCAATATGATTAATTCACCCCTATACCATTTATTAAAAATAAAAAATTAGAGGTTGCTAAAAACTTAAATTTTTAACTTTTTAAAACTTTGTAGTTATATTAAAAAATTCCATAAAAAAATGCTCATAAGCGAAAATAGCAAATGAGCATTAGTGATAACCACTTAACCTGAAATACAAATTGTGGGAAATAGATCACAATTTGCCTGACTATAATTCCAAAATCTAGCTCAAAAATCAAGTCTTTTTTTTATTAAAAAGTTAAAAAAATAAAGTAACCCATTGTTTTAAATAAATTTAAAAAGTATATTTAATTTCATAATAGCTATTCTATAGTGTTTCTAAAGAATTATCATTCTATTAATTAATAAAAACTTAATTTTAAGAAAATTTAAAAGATCCGCTTTTAAGTGAATTAAAAATATTTAATATAATTTCAACAACTTAAATTCAAATATCAAAAATTAGTCTTTATAATAATTATAAAGAATTACATAATTTATAAGAAAAAAAACATAAATAAATTTAGAAATCCCCTTCAATTACAAACAAGATCTTAGGCTTTTCATTAGAACGTAACATGCTCATTTTTTGGAAAATATTATGTATTATTTTATTAAGTCTAGGAGCCTTCAGCATAGGATGTGCAATTAGTAAAATTGATTTTTTTCTGTTTTTTATAGGTCTACTTTTATTGCTATCTTTTATATTAGCTTTAAAGCAAGCACGCGAAGATGCAGGTATCTTTCCTGATGCTTAATTATAAATTCTAAAAATATCGTATTAACCATAAAATCATGGTTGAATGCATCCTATAATTTACTGGGTAATTACTATAAAAATATGTCAAAAAGTTCTTCTGATGCTGGTATTTTTTTATGGATGACCTATCAGACTATGCAACAGATGGGGTTAGATGCCGCTTCTATATTCGCAAGCGTTAATTTACCCAATCAACCGCCAGATAAAAATATTCGTAGAAATAACTCTACTCAAGAGAGGTTCTGGACAGCTGCTGAACAAATAAGTAAAGACCCAGATATTGGCTTACATGTAGGTAGCCAAATGCCTGCTTTCAGAGGATTAGTTATTGAGTATTTATTTTTAAGCAGTTCTACTTTTGGTGAAGGTTTACAACGTGCTTTAAAGTATCAGGCCCTTCTAACCGATGTCTTTCACCTATCTTTAACTATTGAAAAAGATATAGCAACATTGGTTGGTTTTGAACATCCTGTAAGACATTACCTTGAATGTGGAATTGGTATTTTTCTTAATTTTTTTAAATATATTACAAATGATGAGTTTAGACCTAGTCAAATTACCTTACCGTATCAACAAGGTGCTTCAGCTAACAGTTATCAAGAAGCTTGGAATTGCCCGGTAATTTTAAATCAAAAACAAGGTGCTATAATTTTTCCTAGCGCATTATTAAATAAAACATCACCAGCAGCTGAACCAGAATTATTAAAAATTCATGAAACAATTGCTGAACAACAACTATCAACTTTAGAAAAACATCAACTTGTTTATGCGATTGAGCGCTTACTCAGCAATGGGTTACTCGAATCGGGGGAATTCGATCAAACATTTATTGCTGAGAAATTAAATCGTAACCCACGTACCCTACGTGCTGATTTACAAGCAATAAACACCAATTACGAGAAAATTTTAAACCAACATCGAGAAAAGCTTGCTAGACGCTTGCTTGCGCATACGCAAGAAACTATTGATCAGATTGTTTATTTAACTGGTTTTTCTGAACCCTCAGCATTTACACGGGCTTTTAAACGTTGGACTGGTGAAACTCCAAGCGCATATCGCCAGCGCAAACAGAAACAGTAAAATTGATTCTAAAGGCAATTACTCTATTGCCTATTAGGTCAAAGAGATAAATCTCCCTTCTTTTACAATGGCTTTAAATTGTAATTGATGAGAAGTAGTCAATATGCTCGGGTTCCCTGTAGGTATTTTCGTTGCAAATGGTCTTGAATGGTACTTTCATAAAGTTTGGTTACATGAATATCCAAGTCAGTACCGTAATAGTCCATTTTTTACCCATATCGCGCATCATAAGCGCGCTCGCTTAAATGACTTTCAAGATGAAGGTTATGCTGAATCAATATTTAAAAATGCTGAAATGTATAACGAAAAAACCGCTTTACTTGGGTTAGCTGGGGCCGCCACTATTTTTTTACCTGTAGCACCCTTTTTTACAGCTGGGCTTTATTATGGGTTGTGGAATTATTGGCGTGTACATTCAAAGGCTCATTTAGACCCTGAATATGCAAAAAAACGTATCCCTTGGCACTATGATCATCATATGACAAGCAATCAAAATGCTAACTGGTGTGTTACCAAACCTTGGTTTGACTATATTATGGGAACTCGGGTCACTACTGAAGTATCTCAGACTGAAACTAATCCCTTAGGTATCAAATTACCAAAGTTGTTAGAAAAACCGATTAATTTTGCTGCTCGACGCATATTTGCTAAATCGTATGCCAAGATTGATTTAAACTCCGATCAGGACCAATCTAATTTACGTAAAGGAATAGAAGTCAGACTGGCTTGAAAATTTATCCCAATATAAAAGCTGTGGACTCCAGCAGCTTTTATATAAATAAATAGTTCACAAATTAGACTTTAAAAGGCTCAAAGCAAGACATAAGAAAATCTAATACGACACGTATAGCAGGACTATGTCGTAAATCTTCGTGTGTAACTAACCAGATTTCAGCACTCATTGGATAATCATCTTGTAATCTAACCAAATTGCTAAATGCGCCTAAAAAATCAGGTAAAACCGCTAACCCTACTTCGCCACATGCAGCTCTCCACTGTAGCTCAGGATGATTAGTAACCATTATTGGGTCTTTATAGTTTAAATGTTCCTTTAGCTTCTGCTGTTTTTGACCATGTACTCCTCCGACTTCCACACTAATCCATTCATAATTTTCAGGCTCTGTTGAAGCTAAATAATTTGGCCCCGCATATATTCCAAAAGGAATTTCACCAACTTTACGAGCTACTAAATTCTCATCTTTAGGACGTCCGAACCTTACCGCAATATCAGCCTCACTATGCTGCAAAGAAACATAATGGACGTCGCCGAGCACCCGCAATTTTAAGTGCGGATAATCACGATAAAACTTACCCAGATGAGGCATGATCAGATGCGCTGCGGTTAAAGGAGGCATACTAATAGAAACACTTCCCATGACTTCTTGCTGGCCCGCCTGAGTTAAACGTTCGATAGAAAAAGTTTCTTCCATCATACGAGCAACCACCTGCGCAAGTCGTTCGCCATCAGGAGTTAGAATGTAGGTACGGGGTCTACGATCAACTAATTTGAGTTTTAAGTTCTGTTCTAGCTGAGCAATTCTTCTAGACACAGTGGCATGGTCTACTCCCAATTTCCGTGCAGCCGCAGACAGTGACTTTTCTTCGGTAAAAACTGAAAAGTAATGTAAATTTTCCCAATCAATCATTGTGCAAATTTTCACATTAGAAGTGTATTTATATGGAATTGTACACCTTTATGTAATTGCCCAGAATAAAATCTTTCTTAATGGGAGCCTGTCCATGAACAGAAAGGTGGCTTATGCCTATGCTGGTGTTGTCTTAACAATGTTTTTTTGGGGTTCAGCATTTAATGCAATGTCTTATATTATTCAACATATGCCTCCGTTATCTGCTGCATCTGAACGATTTTCGATTGCAAGTCTAAGTTTGCTTATAATTTTTTCAATAACGGGTCAGCTTAGATGGATAGCCTTAAAACAGAATCTAGCGATCTATCTGATTATAGGGGTAATCGGAATTGCAGGCTTCAACATAGGCTGTTTTTATGGATTGCAAACAACATCTGCCGTGAATGGTGCTCTAATTATGGCAACTACACCGTTAATGACCCTATTAATGACAATCATGTTAGATGGTGAAAAACTTACCACGAGTAAATTTTTAGGCGTTTTATTCGGCTTAAGTGGCGTTTTACTTGTGATTAGTCAGGGCCATATAACAACTTTACTTCACCTAAAAATAGACATTGGAGATCTATTTATATTATTGGGCGCATTTGGATTCTGTCTCGCAAATGTGCTGTCCCGTCGTTATGTAAAGAATGCTACACCCCTAGAAACAACAACTTTTTCTATGATGTTTGGGGCAATAGCACTGGTTTTGTTGAGTATGACATTTGAAGATCCTCTTTCAGCCATTGCATCTGCACCAGTAAATGCACATTTAGCGATGGGATATGTCGTGATCTGCTCTACCATGATTGCTTATTTATTCTGGTTTAATGGCATACAAAAGTTAGGTGCTGGTCGCGCTTCTGTCTTTTTTAACTTTGTGCCTGTGTTCAGTATGATAATTGCTCTACTTACTGGACAGTCCCTCAATATCTGGCAGTTAGTAGGAACAGCTTTGGTGATGCTTGGTGTAATGAGTAGTGGAGGTTTTTTAAAAATTAAAATTACTCCACTTATGGCTAAACACTGTACAAAATAAGAAAAATGCTGCTACATTAAAAATCTATCACTAATATGTAGCAGCATTTGCAAATATAAAATAATAATAATCTTTTTAAGTTCTTATATTTTCAAATATATTCTTACCTTGTTAATGGTTTATACAAAAGCTCATCTTAATTATTCCGTTGTAACAAATACTGTATGTTTCTTTAAAACTTAATAAAAAATTGCCATATATAGTTTTAAAACAACCAAAGGAGATATTAAAATGAAGCTGGATTTTACAACAATTGAAAAGCAAGCAAAATTGCTACAAGAAGAGCAAGAAAAGATCAAGCAACGAGATCATGAATTTCAAGTTGCCTTAGATAAGCATAGGGAATCTCTAAAGAATTTATTTAAGGATCTTTTCTCTGACCGAGAAATTAAGACAGAAAATGGAGGACACTTTTGTGTAACCTTCGGAGATTTCAAAATTTCCTTATTAATTGAAACTGCTAAATTTGAAAATGGTGTTCCTGTAAAACTAAACTCTGTAAACCCCGTTATTATTAAATGCAAAAAAGACAAGCCTATCGCAAAAGCACAATTTACTGATGCAACCCAATATCTAGATAACCATTTAGAAACTCCAAATTATCAATATTATTTCAAACAAGAAGATAAAACCCAACTGGTACAATTTTCTGAACTACCTACTTATTTTCAGCTGGTTTTAGATGCAAATGCATAAAATTAAGCCCTCTAGAGAGGGCTTTTTATATATTGTTTTTTTATTATTTAAATTTAAAAAACAATCTCAAACGAATATCTTTCTTTTAACTATGAATAATTTAAGTCAATTTTAATTGCTCAAACTTTAAAAATGTTTGATTCTTTTTTAAATTACTTGTATATACATGTGTATATTTGATTATACAGATATGAATAAATAAGAATAGAGTGACTCTTAAAGGATAAGGAGAGTGAAATGGACTCATCGGCTGGGAAATCTAATAATAGTTTCATAGAAAATCGAAGCATTGATTTTATTCCAGAAAATGAAAGACATGGAGGTGTTTTTGCTCAATTCACCCTATGGTTCGGTGCCAACTTACAAATCACGGCCATTGTGACAGGTGCTCTTGCCGTTGTTTTAGGTGGAGATGTTTTTTGGTCTATTATTGGTTTATTAGTAGGACAATGTTTTGGTGCTGCCGTCATGGCGCTACATGCTGCCCAAGGTCCTAAACTTGGCCTCCCTCAAATGATTTCAAGTCGTGTGCAATTTGGGGTATATGGTGCATGTATTCCAATCATACTCGTTTGCCTCATGTATATTGGCTTTACCGCAACTGGAGAGGTATTAGCCGGTAAAGCAATTGCACATCTAGCACATGTCAGTAATACAACTGGCATCTTAATTTATGCAAGTTTAATTATTTTATTCGCAACGATTGGATACCGTTTAATTCATTTGGTAGGCAAAGTAGCTAGTATTATTGGTTTGATTGCTTTTGTGATTATTCTGACTCAAATCTTAGCACTTTCTGATTTTTCTGAACTCTTAGCCGTACGTCATTTCAGTTGGTCTTCATTTTTGTTAGCAGTTTCACTTTCTGCTTCTTGGCAAATCTCTTTTGGACCATATGTTGCAGATTATTCTCGTTATCTTCCAACTAAAACATCTTCATCTCGTGTTTTTTGGGCTGTCGGCTTAGGTTCTTTAATTGGCTCACAAATTTCTATGAGCTTAGGTGTTTTCATCGCTCAGGTTGCAAACGGCAATTTTGTAGGAAATGAAGTTCAATATGTTGTGGGTATGAATCCAATTGCTCTAGTTGTTACCTTTTTATATTTTAGTATTGCTTTTGGAAAAGTTACTCTGACGACCTTAAACGCCTATGGTAGTTTTATGTGTATTGCTACGGTTTGGAATAGTTTCAAATCGACGAATCAAATCTCAAAAATAACCAGATTACTCATTGTCCTTGCTATGGTTGTAATTTCAACCTTTATCGCAATTATAGGTGAGCATACTTTTTTAACTGCTTTTAAAGCATTTATTTTATTTTTACTTACCTTTTTTATTCCATGGAGCGCCATTAATCTTGTTGATTATTACTTTATCTCTAAAGAAGAATGTGATGTAGATGCGCTCTATGATCCAAATGGCAAGTATGGCCGTTGGAATCGGATTGGGATTACCTGCTACTTTTTAGGTATTTTGATTCAACTGCCATTTATTGATAGTAAATTCTATACAGGTCAAATTGCGGCAATGTTAGGAGGAATCGATTTATCGTGGCTTGTAGGCCTTATCTCTACTGCCTTGATTTACTATATTTTCGCCAAAAAAGCTCAAATCAAATTTTCAAAACAATTAGTGATTGATCAAATCAAATAATTAAACTAGATAAGCTATCAAAGTTGATCACCTTGATAGCTTATTAATGTGATTTGGCGACTATTCTTGTAGAGCTTTAGCTTGTGCCGAAGTGGGCAATCCAAATAACTTATCAAAGCTCCAATTAAATATAAAAGTGTAGATAGGAATAATGATAATAAAGGCCACATCTAACCAAAAAGCAGCAACCAGAGAAATATCCATCCACCAAGAAATAAGAGGGATCAAAAATAAGACTAAGGTAAGTTGGAAACCAATAGCATGCCCCACTCTACGCTTAACTGTACGGACATTACTGCTTTGTTTGGCTTCCCACTTCTCATATAAAATATTGTAGATAAAGTTCCAAGTTACAGCGATGGTCGTAATCATGACAGAGAGTGGTCCTGTATGTTCAACACTGTCACCTGCCAAAATCGCTAACCCTACTGATGAAATAATCATTCCGATTACTTCGTAAGAAGATACATATACAATTCGACGCTTTATACCTTGCATAATCAACAAACTCTGCTTAATTCTTTATATTTTAATTTCAGTCAAAATCATATATAAAGTTAATAGCTTTCAGTTCAACTGATATCAAAATGAATTTTAACAGTGAAAATATAGAATTATTTATTACCGTACTCGATACAGGTTCTTTCTCTGCAGCCGCCCGTAAACTAAATCGGGTACCCTCAGCAGTAAGTATGGCCGTAGCTAATTTAGAGGCAGAATTGGGTTATACCTTATTTGAGCGTACCCCTCGTAAGGTCATTCCAACCGCCACAGCATTAGCTTTGGAACCTCAAGCACGAATTATATCTGAACAACTTAGGCTATTTAGTACTCACGCCCATGAACTTTCTTTAGGGCTTGAAAGTAAATTGCGGATTGGTGTGGTCTCAGACGTAAATACCAAATTATTATTTAATTCAATAAAAAAGTTAGCTGATAAATTTCCCTTGCTGAATATAGAAGTTATTACTGCACCTCAAGATGACATCGTTAATTTACTTTATACAGAGCAAATTAGTCTTTGCTTAGCAGGTTCAGACCTCAATATAAAAATGCGTGAGAATCTACAATTGGTAATGACTGAAACAGTAGTGGCTACTATTTCGTCTAGCCATACTCTTCTAAAAGAAAAATCAAAGCAGTTTTCTATTGAGGAGTTAATCAATATTAGACAAATTGTTGTGGCGAGTAGTGAACATGAAATGACAGATCCCCGTTCAATTATTGGTGCAATGTACTGGAAAACGAATAGTCTACAAACAGCAATTAATATGGTTGAAGCAGGACTTGGCTGGGGAAATTTTCCTTTATCTCTAGTACAAGAAAAAATCGATCAAGGTTATTTAGTGCTTTTAGATTTTAAAAATACAAAAAATCACTTACCCCTATCAATCTATTTAATTTGGCTTCAAGATCGCCCTTTACCTAAAGCAGCTCGCGAGCTAATTCAAATTATTCAAGAAAATTTATAAATTTTCATATGTGAATCATAAAAACTTATAGGTATTTTTATGAGGTCAATTCTTGTTAAATCTATTTTCTTAAAGTTTGAGCTTATTACTCTGTACTATTTTTACCACTATTGTTAAAAGCAAAAAGCCTACTCAAAAAGTAGGCTTCTTACTGTATTTCAGGATTAAGCAATAATATTTTATTTTGTAAAAAATACACTTATACTTTATTAAACCCAAGTGTTTTAGTCAAGAATAAAATTGATTAGATACAAAGAATTACATTCTTATGATGATACCCATTTTTTAAGTTTTATATGGAAAATATTTTAGAAAAAAGAAGGTTATTTCAATGATAAAAAATTCCATTCTCTTTCCTAAAAAGCTTATCCATTTTTAGTAAAACACAACCAATAAATAAAGAATACATATTATATTTTTAAATTAATTAAATTCACATATCTAGATATTGGAGATACATTTATTCATTACTTCTATATTTCAAAGTAATTGCTTTACTAATTCAATTACACTTTTTATCAATATAATTGGACATAACTTTACTCTAAATTTCTAATTTTATATTTTTTCTAGAAATTATTAATAAGACCTCACTTAAGTTATTTTACCGAATAATTTTTTAACATTATACATTTACAACCACTTCATTAAAATTCTAATAAATTAAAATTATAGACAGTATTTTTCATTAAATATGATTTTTAAAAATGATGCTTTCTATATTTTAGAACTTAATTTCAATACATACAAAATTTATATTTTGTTTATATTTAGGTATTTTAACTAAGTTTATCTAATATATTATTCTTTACTACAAACAAATAAAACACAAAAATGATCATATTTTAAACAAAGACATTCTATATAAGTTAATCATGCAAATTGAAAGAATATTTATATCACCAACATGACAAACTGATGAAATAAGCTCTAATTGATCGATAAATAACTAAGTTCACTTTACTCATGAAGTAAACATACGCTAGAATCGCTATCGCTTGTAATATTAAACCAATAAATCACAATATTTTTTGAGTTTACGTTACGTCTACTTCAGAAAATGACTTGTGTTTAATTAAAAAATTGATTAGTATTGCATGCACTGAAAAGCCTTGAGATTAAAAGCTTTTCTGACTTATAGGGCCTATAGCTCAGTTGGTTAGAGCAGCGGACTCATAATCCGTTGGTCCACAGTTCAAGTCTGTGTGGGCCCACCAAATTCGAACCTCATAAACTAAAAAGTTTATGGGGTTTTTTAATAATTATCTAAATAAAATGGTTTCCGCTCCTTTAAACAATATTCAAAACTTAATTAACAAATTGTAAAGTTTATTTTATCTTAAAGTTTTAACTGCTTTTAAATACCTTTCTTCTAAACTGAATACTCCTATCTCTTCTATTAAGCTAAAATTTGCTTCTGCAACAGCTCTGTATGTTCTAATTGAGCATCCCAAAACTTTTCCCACAAATCACAATACTCTAAGCATAACTTTTCAATATAGTTATAATCTTCTTCTGTACAAGCTTGCATCAAGACATACCATAAGTCTTCTTCATGGTCATCATCTGCGGCTTCTGCACTTTCATCCTCAGATATCCCATGTACATGGTAATAACCACCACCCTCCACGTCCAGACCTACTGCTTTGGTGGCTTTACGTAACGGTGGGCTATAAAGAATAACTTCTTCCTCTGCAACTGCTAATAATGCTGAAACAGCCTTATAGTCATCATAAGCATTTTCTAAAAACACCCTGACCTGCTTTGCAATTTCAGAGGGTTGATACGTGAGGCGATCTTGTTCTGTAATGCCAAAATCATTCAATATATCTTCAAATAGCGGATAGTGAGCATATTCAGGATTCCCCTGATAGTAACCGTCTTTATCTAAACCTGGACGAAATCCAAACTCATCAAAAATATTTAAACTCAAAAGAAAGCGCGGATACATTTTTGCACCTGCATGTAATCTTGGCTCTAATTGTTTTGTTTGAAATTGAGCCATGAGCAAAGCATCGGTGAAAGTTTGAACAATTGCGTGACGATATTCTAAATGAATTTTTTTTAAATCTTCTTTATTAATTTTGCCATTATTTAAAGTATCAATTGCAGAATGATGAGATACAGGGTGTTCAGCAATTTTCGCCCTCAAACGGGTCAAAAAGTTTAAATTTTTTTCCCATAATTCGGCTGAAATGCTTTGCTTCATCCCTGCAAGTGCTTTCTTTCTAGGATTATTAAAATTCTCAAATTTCTTAGGCATATCCGCTCTCATTAAACTTATTAAAGCCTGTCCGATTTTTACATATTTTATTATAAAAACAATGACTTAAATTAATATTTAAACATGTTCCATCATTAATTAATATTAGAAGTAAAATCATATGAAATCAAATAGAAAATTTAAAAAAAATCTAATTAAATGATAATCATTATCACAATATAAACTTGAATCAATTTCAGTTTTTTATTATCATAATTTGTATTAAAAATTTAATATTTTAGATTAAGTTATAATTAGTTTTAACTATATGGAATAGTAATGTCAAAAAAAGAAGATATTATAAATACTGCTTTAAATTTATTTAATCAGATTGGGTACAATGCTACTGGTGTTGACCGTATTATTGCTGAATCAAATGTTGCAAAAATGACTTTTTATAAATATTTTCCTTCAAAGGAAAATTTAATTATGGAGTGTTTGCAACATCGGAATATAAATATTCAAAACTCAATCAATGCACAATTAAATTTACATCAAGATGCTAGTCCTCTTGAAAAAATTCATATTATTTTTAATTGGTATATTGAGTGGATCAATAGCGAAACATTTAATGGATGTTTATTTAAAAAAGCATTTATTGAAGTATCTAAACAATATACTTCAATTCGTGAACCATTTTACGAATATACAAAATGGCTCACTAACTTATTGCATGAAAAGCTTACTCAATTAGGTATAAAAAACCCTACTCCTCTTGTTCATATTATTATTTCTATTATTGATGGAATGATTATTGATGGCACCACGGATAAAAACCTGATTAATCCAGAAAAGATCTGGCAATATATTGAATATTTAATTAATGAAGAGATCCCTCAGCAAGTCTCATAGTTTTAATATTCTTCAGGTTTATTATTTTCATAAAAAGTTTGAGAGAAAAATAAAAAATAAATTTTCAAACAATTTAGAGCTTACTTCATCCTTAATTTTGGTGCCCTACTTTAGCTTTCATAATTTCTCTAGGCTTTTCTACAAACTCATATTAGAATCCTGAAAATTTATCAACTTGCACTGATCTATGAAAAAATTTCTAGGTAATTCTATCTTTAAAGCCGTTGGTTGGACCTACAATGTAGATCCTCAAATTCTTGAGAAAAAACAAGTTATTATTGGCTTTGAACATACATCAAATCTAGATGCAGTGTTATCGATTGCCCTCTTTCAAATTTTAGATATAAAAATTCATACTTTAATAAAAAAGGAACTTTTTAAAGGCCCGCTTAAACCACTTTTAGAAAAGCTAGGTGGCATTCCAGTTGATCGCAAAGCAAGTAAAGATATTGTTTCTCAGATGGTTGAACAATTTCAAACACATGAAACTTTTAACTTAGTGATTGCTCCTGAAGCTACTCGCGCTAAAGATGGTTCGGAACGCAAACCTATCCGTACCGGTTTTTGGCATATTGCTAAAGCAGCCAATGTTCCAATCGTTTTAATGTATGCCAATGCTCGAAGTAAACAAGGTGGGATTTTAGGTAAAATTTATCCAACAGATTTACAAAAAGATTTGGCAACAATTAAAGAACTATATGCACAATTTGATATAGATGTGAAAATTAACTAAATCAAATTGGACTTAATTTGACCTAATCTCAGTCATTAGGTCTTAAGCTTATTGTTCTTATTCAATTGGCTAACAAAACGCAGGGCAACAGTTTTCAACAAAACCATGCCTATGCTAATATTCTAGCACTTTTGCATTTTCTTTTTTGGAGTTCACGTCCATGGCGGGTCATTCTAAATGGGCCAATATTAAGCATCGTAAAGCGAAACAAGATGCAAGTCGCGGTAAAGTTTTTACTAAATATATTCGTGAAATTGTGACTGCTGCCAAACTTGGTGGTGGAGATGCTGCTAGCAACCCTCGTCTGCGTGCAGTAGTTGAAAAAGCACTCTCAGTTAATATGACACGTGACACCATTAACCGTGCGATCCAACGTGGTGCTGGTGGTGAAGATAATGATGATTTAAAAGAAGTAACTTACGAAGGTTATGGCGTTGGTGGTGTTGCTGTTCTTGTTGAAACAATGACAGATAACTTAAACCGTACCGTACCAGACGTACGTCACTGCTTTAGTAAGACAAATGGTAACTTAGGAACTGCGGGTTCTGTATCTTATCTATTTACTAAACGTGGTGAGATTACTTTTGAAGATGTTTCTTTAGAAGATAAAATCATGGAAGTTGCTTTAGAAGCTGGCGCTGAAGATATTGAAGTTTCAGAAGATGAAATTTTAGTAATTACTTCACCTGAGACCTTTGGTGAAGTTCAAGATGCTCTCGCTGCTGCTGGTTTAAAATCTGACAACGCAGAAGTTGTGATGAGTCCATCTACAAAAGCTGAAATTACAGATGTTGATCAAGCAAAACAAATTCTAAAAATGATCGATATGTTTGAAGATCTCGATGATGTACAAAACGTTTATACCAACGTTGAGTTCTCGGATGAGGTTTTAGCTCAATTAGATGCCTAAATCAGACATTTGAATGAAAGAAAACGCACCATCTGGTGCGTTTTTTTATAGTTTATTAAGTAAGTTATAGCAGTTAAACACATTATATTTTTTAATGACAAAGCTTGAATGTAAAGCAACAACATTGTCAATTTTTCCAATACGTCTTAACAAAATTTCGCTGTAGTCATCCATGTTACGCGCTACAAGTTCTAAAATAAAATCAGCACTTTGCCCTGTCACCAAAAAAGCATTAGTGACTTCTGGAATTGCTTCTATTTCAGCAAGAAACTTGTCAAACGTTTCACTATCATGCTTGCTTAATGAAACTTGCAATAAAATATGTAAAGTAAATCCAAGCTTACTAAAGTTAATTTCCCTTTTGAGCTGGCCCATAATGTTGGCTTCAATCAGGTGTTTGATACGACGATGTACAGAACTGACTGACAGATTGATCCGTTCTGAAAGTTCATTCAAATTTAGGTCTTCATGAGACAAAATTTCTAGAATTTGTTTATCAAAACGGTCCAACTCCATTCTTATCTCCAGCCAGAATTTTACAATAAGGACAGTATACCCTATACGACTACTTCTGCATTGAAAATACAAAGGCTTAAAGGCAGCTAAAAACAACTTTACCAATCAAAAGCACCTGCAAGCCCTTCTACGTTTTCTACTCGCATACCTTTAATATGGAAGGCTATTCACTTATCAATCTCTTAGCAAAATATAACTTCTAGAGAAATTAGATTAAAAAAGAGCCTTGAAAGGCTCTTTTTTTTAAGGGTATTAGTGCATTGCCTGAATTTTTTCCAAGAATAGTTTCGCACGTTCATGGCGAGCTTCTAAATTATCAAAGAATTCATGCGTTGGGCAGTCTTCTAAAATTTTACCTTCATCCATAAAAATTAAGCGGTTAGATACTCTTTTAGCAAAGCCCATTTCATGGGTAACACACATCATGGTCATGCCTTCATGTGCAAGTTGCACCATAACTTCAAGTACTTCACCGACCATTTCCGGATCAAGTGCAGAAGTTGGTTCATCAAACAACATACAGATTGGGTCCATAGACAAACCACGTGCAATTGCTACACGTTGCTGCTGACCACCTGATAACTGACCCGGAAATTTATCTTTATGAGCGAGTAAACCTACACGCTCTAAATATTTCAATCCTTTTGCACGAGCATCTGCAACTGAGCGCTTTAACACTTTAACCTGAGCGATCGTCAAATTTTCCAAAACAGTCATGTGTGGAAAAAGTTCAAAGTGCTGAAAGACCATTCCTACTCTTGAACGAAATTTAGCAAGATCTGTTTTTGGATCTTTAAGCGAAATCCCATCAACAATAATGTCACCTTGTTGAAATGGTTCTAAAGCATTTACTGTTTTAATGAGTGTTGATTTTCCTGAACCAGATGGTCCACACACAACAACGACATCACCTTTTTCAATACTCGTCGTGCAATCTGTTAAAACCTGAAAATCACCATACCATTTAGAGATATGTTGGATGTCTATCATTGGCATTTAAAATCTCCAATTAGCGAATGATGGCAATTTTTTGCTGTAAGCGTTTGACTAAATGTGATAGCACAAACGAGCTACAGAAATACACTACAGCGACGATTAAATAGAATGTTGCTTTTGTTTCAGGCCCATAAGTATTAGCCAATGTATCTGCACGACCTAAAAAGTCTGGTGCACTAATTACATAAACTAATGAGATGTCCTGAAATAGAATAATTGTTTGAGTTAACAATACTGGGAGCATGTTACGGAAGGCTTGAGGTAAAACCACGTAGCGCATTGATTGACCATAGGTAAACCCTAGCGCATAGCCTGCATGGACCTGTCCTTTTGAAATAGACTGAATTCCGGAACGTACAATTTCCGAGAAAAAAGCTGCTTCAAAAATCGCAAAAGTCACAACGCTTGAGAACAACGGCCCCCAATAGGTATCAGATTGAAACTCAAAAATTTTCGGCAACAAAAAGTAAAAAATAAAGATCACCTGAATTAGTGGAATACCACGAAACAGATCAACATAAAATTTTGCAAAATTGCTGGCGATAGCATTGCTGGATAAACGCATCATTGCCAATGGAGTTCCAATTAGGATACCGCCCATCATTGCCAATACCGTTACGGTAAGCGTAAAAATGAAACCTTCTTTGAGTGCTGCAATAACATCCGGGTTTTGTAATAAAGAAAAATCCATGATTACTTCCCTCCTGAACCTAAGCCAGGTACAGCCATTCGTTTCTCAATCCATGCCATCACAAACTTAATGCTATAAGTAATAATTAAATAAACAGGAGTAGAGAGAATAAGAATGATAATGTCCTGAGAAGTTTCTTCACGCATGGTTTTCGTATAAGCAAAGAAATTCAACACACTCAAGGCATATAAAACAGCTGAGTTTTTGAAAACGTTCATTGCTTCAGATGTAATCGTTGGCCATACGGTACGATATGCAACCGGTAAAATGACATAACGATAACTTTGTGCTGTCGTAAAACCCATAGCGGAAGCTGCAAACTTCTGTCCACGAGAAACGGTATTAATTCCGGCACGTATGTGCTCAGATACACGAGCAGCCGTATAGAGACCCAATGCAAAAACACCAATAACCGCAGGTTGCTGATTCAAAATATTTTTCCACCAACCACCAGCAACTACATCCCCACTACCTGCACTTAAGCTGTCCGGTAAAAATTCGGGAAAAACAAAAGCCCAGAAGAATAATTGCACAATAAGTGGAATATTACGGAAAATTTCAACGTAACAATTGCCGATAAATGCGAGAGGTTTGTTAGGTAATGTACGAATTACCCCGAGGAGAGAACCTAATAAAAATGCGATAAGAAAGGCTACAACAGCTGTCCAAATCATAGTGAACACGCCTGAACCTAACATTTGTAACCATGTGGGTGCCTCAGCATAAGCATTGTAGCTTGAGCTACCAATAGCTTTACAAACTGATTCTGCCCATGCGGCTTTATCGACACCATATTCATTAGACTCCGCACAGAATATAGTCCAGTTTAGCGAGCCGACTGACATGTTTGCCCCTTAAATTAATATCTTTAGAAAATAGACCACTTGTGCAAATGAATTTTTACACTTGCACAAGTAAATTTAGGACAAAAAGATCCAGTTAGATTCCTGCATCTGTTGGGTGAGCTTTTAATTTCTTATAAGATGAACTTTGTTGCATGTTCAAATTCGTGTTTTTTGGTGGAATTGGTGATAAGAACCACTTCTTATATAAAGCGTCCATTTGACCAGTTTTCCATAAATTATTTACAGTGCGGTCTGCAACTGCTTTAAATTTTGGATCATCTTTAGCAAGCATAATACCGTAAGGTTCAGATGAAAGTACTGGGCCAACAATTGCAAACGCTTTAGGTGTAGAAGACTTAGCGATCAAGCCTGCTAAAATATTATCATCCATTACAAATGCAGCAGCACGGCCAGATGCCATCATGGCAAAAGAGTCAGCATGATCTTTACCATAAATATTTTGAACATTAACAGCCTGACCTTTTTCATTCATCTTGATGTATTTGTCAGATGTAGTGCCTTGTGTGGTAACCACTGCCTTACCATTTAAGTCTGCCAAACTCTTAATGCCAGAGCTCGCTTTAACAGCCATACGTACTTCAGTTGCGTAGTAGTTTGTTGAGAAACCAACTTGTTGCTGACGTTGTTTAGAGTTTGTAGTCGTACCACATTCCATATCGATATTGCCTGCCAAAAGCTCAGGAATACGTGTTGATGATGTTACTGCCTTGTATTCAACTTTTAACCCAGGCATTTTCAATTCTTTTTTAATGTCATTTGCAAACTGGTTACAGATATCAACTGCATAACCTACTGGTTTACCTGCAACAACATATGAAATTGGATCTGAAGATTCTCGATGACCAATTACGATTTTTCCGGTACTTTTAATTTTAGCTAATGTATCTGCTGCTTGAATTTGAGAAGTAGCGCCAACCGTACAAAGCATAACTGTTGAAATAATGAGAGAGGTTGCAGAACGTTTCATAAGAACTCCTTGATGATCATTCTCTCTATTTATCTATAGAATCATTCATATAGGGCAATAGAGTGATTTATTATTAAATTGCAATTATCGAGCCAACTTTTCCAAGCAGGACACATCCATTTGCTTCACTTATTTTATTCAATCTGTTTTGCAGAATTAATACCTTTAAAACTGCTCACATGTTTCTACTTTAATCTATGTTTTAATCTTCTGTCTATTATTAAGCTCATCTATTTACACTTAAATGTGGCAATTATTGATTACAATGTAAACACATGCACAATAAAGTGGCTTAACTTCAGCTAAAAACTGTTTTTAGAAAAATTATATTTTGTGAAAAATCATAAAAATTAAAATTATTAAAGATTTAGCTAAATATTAAATTCATATTGTAAAAAGCAGCTTAAATATCAAAATAATATATGCAAATGGTTTAATAAAAATCATTTAGAAAATTGATAGTAATATTTAGTTAAATGAGTGAACTGAGAAATATTACAAAAATGCCCTGAGAAAATCAGGGCATTTTATAAAATTTAAATTCCTCGCCAATCTACGCGCGCGTTTCTTTCGGTTTGATATATTCTTAAAACATATTGGCCTAGAGGTAAATCAAGCAAATATTTTTGATAGTTGCTCCATTCCTCAGAAACTTCTTCAGCTTCTTCCCGCTCCCATGGCGTGCCTTTCACTTCTAAGAGTGGTGCAAGCATCGAACAGACTGAAATATCAGCAAGACTTAATCGATCTCCTACCATGTAGCGCGCTTGATTTTCTATTAAATAGTGGTTTAATTCATTGATGAGTTCGTCCATCTTTTCTTTGGACTGCCCCACTAACTCCTCTTCAAGCTTATAGTTTTTCTTTACGAGTGTTTTGAGAAAAGGTTTGGATATTTTTTCAAACTGACGTAAATAGCCTTGCTCACCCATCATAATTTCTAAAGCATGGTCCCCTTGGGCTAAATTATGTGCTAATGCCCAACGGCGCACATGTATACCTAGCTCATCAGCCAAACTATCAATTTTAAGGGTTTGTTGTCTAAGTTGCTCATCACGGCGTAAAAGCGCGTGTTCTGGGTAGGTATCATCCAGATAAAGTGCAATTTTGGTTGATTCAGCGATCCATTGATGGTCATCTTTCAAAATTGGCAGTAAATTTTGCCCTGTTTTGAGTTGTGCAAAAGCACGATGAAACCCTGGAATCAAGTTATGAGCCACATAATCAAGTTCTTTATGGTCTAACAACCAGCGAGCTTTTTCACAATAATGGGACAAAGGAAACTGATACAAAACCCGCATAAAATCTCCACGTTTATTTTTATTTGACTATTTGTACAAAAATGGTCGATGGTAAGTAGATACTTTAGAAGCTATTTTTAATGAAAACAATGGATATTGTGCTCATTTTTCACTGACAGTTAGGTCTATATTTTTTATATCTTTTTTTACCGTACTTATAGCTCATTTTCATATTAAAACCTTTTTAGTTATTCATTTTACAGATGAAAATTATAATTTATTGATTTTTAATATATTTCTATATCTCTATTTATCTATTAAAAATCAAAAAAAGTGCTTTGCATTTTTTTTCATAAGCTGAGCATAAGTCCTCGTTTAGTGGAAAAATATTTCTTTTGTAAGGTAATGACAGCAATACAAGGTGTCATTATGTCTAATTCTCTATCTAAAACGACGGCATACGTCCAAATCATTCAAAATGATCAACAAGCGATTAATGCTGCTTATCAAGTAGCTGATTTTGCTTTAGAGGGTCGTAATACACGTGATCAACAACGCTTATTACCGTATGAGCAAATTGAAAGCTTTAGCCAAAAAGGTTTAGGCGGAATTCGCATTGCAAAAAAATATGGCGGTGCTTTTGTTTCTAATAAAACTTTGGCTCAAGTTTTCCGTATTTTAAGTAAAGGCGATGCGAATGTTGGTCAGATTCCACAAAATCAGATTAGCCTGTTAAACCTGATCGAAATCATGGGCACAGAACAACAAAAACAATTTATTTTTTCAGAAATATTAGCGGGTAAACGTCTTGCCAACGGTGGCCCCGAACGAAATACCCATGACTCAAAAACCTTAAAAACCACGCTTACTATTGAAAACGATAAATATATTTTAAATGGCGAAAAATTTTATTCGACAGGTACAAGTTTTGCGCATTGGCTTGCAATCAAAGCGATTCATCCTGAGGGCCATGTCGTTTTAGTCATTGTTAACCGAGATGCTCAAGGCATTGAAGTCATTAATGACTGGAATGCCTTTGGTCAGCGTACTACAGCGAGCGGTACGGTTAAATTAACTCATGTTGAAGTTAATCCTGAGCTTATTTTTGATGAACGCTTATTGACGCAAACCCCAACTTATCGCGGTGCTTATTCGCAGTTATTACAAGTAGCGATTGATGTAGGTATAGCGGAAGCTGCTTTTGACGATACTTTATCGACTATTCATAAAGCACGCCCAATTATTGATGCAAATGTTGAAAAAGCCAGTTTTGAACATTACACCCTACAAGAAGTGGGTAAGTTAAATATTTTGCTCGACGCGGCCATTTTATTACTCGATGAAGCTGCTGAATATTTAGATGAACTTGACCAACTTCAAACTGTGACCGATGAGCAAGTTGCAAAAGCTTCAATTTTGGTTGCTGAAGCAAAAGTCTATGCCAATGATGCGGCTCTACAAATCTCTGAAAAACTGCTGGAACTGGGCGGTAGCCGTTCAAGTTTAAGCCAACACAATTTAGATCAACATTGGCGAAATGCCCGTGTACATACTTTACACGACCCTGTTCGCTGGAAATTACATGCCATTGGCAATTATTACCTTAATGGTCATTTCCCTGCCCGCCATGCTTGGATTTAAGGAGAAATTGTCATGACTTCATATCAATCAGTTCAAACTAAACAAACCTCGGCATCAAACCATGCACACATTATTCAAAATGATGCTGAAGCTTTAGAAGTTGCAAAACAGTTTGCTGAACAATTAAAAAAAACCGCAGTTGAGCGAGACGCTAAGCGAATTTTACCCTATACCGAAATCGATGCTTTGAGCCAATCTGGCCTATGGGCAATTACAGTGCCAAAGCAATATGGCGGTGCCGAAGTTTCAAGTCATACTGTTGCTAAAGTGATTGCACTTTTAAGTGGTGCCGATGGCTCAATCGGTCAAATTCCACAGAACCATTTTTATGCTTTAGAAGTCTTACGCAATACGGGAACAGAAGCTCAAAAACAACGTTTATACGGCGAAGTGTTGAATGGTACTCGCTTTGGTAATGCCCTTGCTGAATTCAAAACTAAAACCTCAACTCATAAACAAACCAATATCCGTCCGCATGAAAATGGGTATTTGATTCAGGGTGAAAAGTTTTACTGCACAGGAAGTTTATTTGCTCACCGTATTCCAACCTTAGTTTTAGACGATGCAGGTCGAGAGTATTTAGCATTTGTAAAAAGTGGTTCACAAGGACTAAAACTTGTTGATGACTGGTCTGGCTTTGGACAGAAAACCACAGGTAGCGGCACGGTTAAATTTGATCAGGTTTTTGTCGATGCAGATGATGTTATTCCTTTTGATATTGCATTTTTACAACCAACCTTAGTGGGTCCTTTTGCCCAAATTATGCATGCATCAATTGAGGTAGGCATTGCTCGAGCGGCATTTGAAGAAAGCTTACAAAGAGTGCATCAGGCCCGCCCATGGATCGATTCAAATGTAGAAACTGCAAACCAAGATCCTTTAACGATTTATGAATTAGGACGCATTGCCGTAGATGTACGAGCAAGTGAAGTGTTATTAAAACAGGCAGCGCAATCAATTGATGCCGCAAAAATTGAAACCACGCCTGAAAGCATTGCAAAAGCTTCAATTGATGTGGCTAAAGTACGTGCTCATAGTAGCGATACAGCTCTCAAAGCATCGTCTAAGCTGATTGAACTTGCTGGAAGCCGTGGTAGTCAGTCACAAGATGGTCTAGACCGTTTCTGGCGCAATGCACGTGTGCATACGTTGCATGATGCTGCACGATGGAAATATTACTTTATTGGGAACTATGTGCTTAACGGTGTTTTACCACCTCGTCGGGGGACATTGTAATGGCAGATTTCAAAGCAAAAGAGATTTTACTTAATGCCTTTGATATGAACTGTGTGGGACATATCAATCATGGCTTATGGACACATCCACGTGATGAATCACACCGATTTAATGAACTAAGCTATTGGACAGAACAAGCCAAAACCTTAGAAAGTGGTTTATTTGACGGCTTGTTTATTGCCGATATTACAGGTGTGTATGACGTCTATCAAAACGGTATAGATCTCACTTTAAAAGAGTCTATTCAACTTCCAAGCCATGACCCATCTACACTCATTTCAGCTATGGCAGCAGTCACTCAAAATTTAAGTTTTGGGGTCACTGTGAACTTAAGCTATGAGCATCCGTATCAATTTGCCCGCCGCTTTGCGAGTCTTGACCATTTAACTCAAGGTCGTATTGGCTGGAATATCGTGACAGGTTATCTAGATAGTGCAGAACGTCTAATTGGCCAAAAAGGTTTAAAAGACCACGATGCTCGCTATGAACAAGCCGAAGAGTTTTTAGAACTTTGCTACAAATATTGGGAAGGTTCATGGGAAAACGATGCAGTTAAAAAAGATAAAGCACGGCGCGTTTTTACAGACCCATCCAAAGTGCACACCATTCACCACCATGGAAAGTATTACCAGAGTGAAGGTGTGTTTCAGGTGTCTCCTTCTGTGCAACGCACTCCCACTCTATTTCAAGCAGGTGCTTCACCAAAAGGTATGCAGTTTGCTGCTCGTCATGCTGAATGTGTATTTATTGGCGGGGATAGACCCGAAAAGATACGCGAACAAGTGAAAAAGATTCGTGCGCTTGCAGAACAGCAAGGCCGCTCAGAGAATGACATTAAAGTCTTTGTTGGTATAACCGTTGTTGTTGCCGAAACACATGATCTGGCTGTACAAAAACTGAATGAATACCGTCAGTATGCAAGCCCTGAAGCAGGCTTAGCGCATTATGCGAGTTCAACTGGTATCGACTTAAGTAAATTTGCCGATGATGAAGCGATTCCTTACCAAAAAAGTAACAGTATTGTTTCGATTACCGAAAAATTTAAAGAGCAACAAATCACGAAAAATGACTTAAAAGCTCAGCATGTTTTAGGTGGTCGTTATCCACTCATTGTCGGTAGTGGCGAAGAAGTTGCTGAATACTTAATTCATCTTTTAGATGAAACAGATATTGATGGCTTTAATTTGACACGTACAGTTGCACCTGAGTCTCACCACGACTTTATTCGCTTGGTTATTCCTGAGCTACAACAACGTGGTCGCTATAAAACTGCATATAAAACGGGTTCACTGCGGAACAAAATTTTTAATCGGGGTGATCAATTACCAAAACAACACCCTGTTCAAGCGTTCCGATGTAGTCCCTATAACAACAGCAAAAACTTAACAAAAATTGAAGAAATAACTGCCTAAATTTGGAGATAGACATGGCTCAAACAGCCTCTAAAAAATGGCTAGGCGTAGGCTTAGTCGTTGTAGTCCTTTTTGTTGCTTTATTCTTTTGGAATAAACACCGTCAAAGTGGCTCAAATGAACTTGTGATTGGCATTAGCCCACCATTTGCAAAAACCTTACAAGCTGCTGCTGATGAAGCAAAGCAACAAGGTTTAAATGTGAAACTGGTTGAATTCTCTGACTGGAATACACCAAACATTACTTTAAATCATGGGGATATTGATGCGAACTTTTTCCAGCATCAGCCTTTCTTAGACAATGCGATTAAAGAAACTGGCTTTAAATTAAAGGCATTTGCAGTGGGTGCAGCATCACATGTGGGTCTTTATTCAAAGAAATATAAAAGCCTTGATGAATTGCCACAAAACGCACGTGTAGTCATTCCAAATGATCCTGTGAACCAAGGTCGTGCCCTACTACTTTTACAACAAGCTAAATTAATTACGCTTAAAGATTCAAACAATCATTTATCTGCACTTAAAGATGTTGTTTCAAACCCTAAAAACTTGCAATTCATTGAGGTTGAAGGACCACAGACTGCTCGTGCAATTGATGATGTTGATTTGGCTTTTGGCTACCCACATTACTTGCGCTTAGCAAAAACAGCTGACCCTGATAGTGCACTTTTACTTGATGACAATACCAATAAACGTTATGCAATTTTGTTTGTGGTGCGTGACGACTATCAGGACAAGGGCGACAAATTGAAGAAATTTGTGGAGATCTATCAAAACTCGCCAAAAGTTAAAGCTGTGTTAGATGCTGAGATTGGGCCAAAACTTTGGTTCCCTGGCTGGAAGTAAGGAGAATGACAATGGTGAGTTTTGGATCACAAGTTGATTTTTCTCTACCTCATATCAAAATTCGCGGTTTAAATAAGTTTTACCAATCGCAGGGTCAAAAACTGCATGCTTTAAAAGAGATTAACCTTGATATTCCTCAAGGTAAGATTTTAGGCATTATTGGTAAAAGTGGTGCGGGAAAATCTTCGTTACTCCGCACTTTAAATGGCTTAGAACAAGTAAATACAGGCAGTATTCATATTCACCAACAAAACATTGCTGAATTGAGTCATTCCGAGCTTATTCAAACTCGCCAGCGTATTGGAATGATTTTCCAACACTTCAATTTGATGTCTGCAAAAACGGTCTGGGAAAATGTGGCATTGCCCTTAAAGGTTTCCAATTACAACAAAGCAGATATCGATCAACGTGTAAATGAAGTTCTGGCACTCGTAGGTCTTGCAGATAAGTCTGGTCATTATCCATCACAACTTTCAGGCGGACAAAAGCAACGTGTCGGTATTGCACGTGCACTTGTTCACCACCCTGAAATTTTACTTTGTGACGAAGCAACCTCCGCGCTTGACCCTGAAAGTACCGCTACTATTTTGGCTTTACTTAAAAAGATTAATCAGGAGCTCGGCTTAACCATTGTACTCATCACTCATGAAATGCAGGTTATTCGAGAAATATGCGATCAAGTCGTGGTGATTGATCAAGGTGAAATTGTAGAGGCAGGACAAGTTTGGTCCGTATTTTCACGACCAGAACAGCAAATTACCCAAGAATTATTAAACCTTGAGCAGATCACTCTACCTTTTAAAATCAGTCCTCTACCCGATGAAAACTCGACTCATATTATTGTAAAACTGAAATATGAAGCTGAAGCACATCAGGTTCCGGATATACAAGAACTACTAGCTAGATTTAAAGCACCCGTCAATTTATATCAAAGTCAGGTCGATACCATTCAAGGGCACATTATTGGCTCACTTTTAGTTGGTATTCCTAACGTAGAAATTGATCTTTCATCTATACGACAAGACGCATCAACTGCAATTGCACAATTTGAGGTACTTGGCTATGCGCGACCAGCTCATTGATTTATTAATTACTGGAACTGTAGATACCTTACTCATGGTAGGTGCATCTGCATTTATTGCTTTTTTAATTGGCTTACCGATTGCTGTTGTTTTAGTCAGTACATCTGAGCACGGCATTCACCCTTCACAAAAGATTAATCAGGCTTTAGGTTGGGTCATTAACATTACTCGCTCCGTACCCTTTCTTATTTTAATGGTTGCACTGATTCCGCTTACTCGCTGGATTGTGGGTACAAGTTACGGGGTGTGGGCTGCCGTTGTTCCATTGACCATTGCAGCAATTCCCTTCTTTGCACGTATTGCAGAAGTCAGTTTACGCGAAGTCGACCAAGGCTTAATTGAAGCTGCACAAGCCATGGGTTGTAACCGTAAACAAATAATTTGGCATGTACTTTTACCAGAGGCTTTACCGGGAATTATTGCAGGCTTTACCGTGACGATTGTGACGATGATTAACTCCTCTGCGATTGCTGGTGCTATTGGTGCAGGTGGCCTAGGAGACATCGCATATAGATATGGTTATCAACGTTTTGATATGCAAATTATGTTGGCTGTAATTTTTGTGCTCATTGTTTTAGTCATGTTAGTACAAGCGACTGGCGATGCATTAGCCCAGCAACTTGATAAACGTAAAGTTTAAAAGCAATACAACCCCGCTCTAGCCATGACTTTGTCATGGCTTTCATGTAAAATCAGCGACAATTTTTAATTTACACATTTGTGAGTGGTTTTCATGGGTTTTAATTGCGGTATTGTTGGTCTGCCAAACGTAGGGAAATCTACCCTTTTCAATGCATTAACGAAAGCAGCGATTGCAGCGGAAAACTTCCCTTTCTGTACCATTGAACCAAACACAGGTATTGTTCCTGTACCAGATCCACGCCTAGACAAACTTGCTGCGATTGTTAAACCACAGCGTATTTTGCCAACTACAATGGAATTCGTGGACATTGCAGGTCTTGTTGCTGGTGCATCAAAAGGTGAAGGCTTAGGCAACCAATTCCTTGCTAACATCCGTGAAACTGATGCAATCGCTCATGTTGTACGTTGTTTCGAAGACGAAAACGTAATTCACGTAAATGGTAAAATTGATCCATTAGACGACATCGCAACTATTAATACTGAACTTGCGCTTGCCGATCTTGAAACTGTTGCTAAAGCAATTTTACGCTTAACTAAAGTTGCTAAAGGCGGTGACAAAGAAGCTGTAGCAACTAAAGCAGTTTTAGAAAAAATCCAACCTTTACTTGACGAAGGTAAACCAGCTCGCGCGGCTGATTTGTCTGATGACGAACGTAAATTAGTTCGTGGTTTTGGTTTAATGACTTTAAAACCAACCATGTATATTGCAAACGTTGCAGAAGACGGTTTTGAAAATAATCCGCATTTAGACGCAGTAAAAAAACTTGCTGCGGAAGAAAACGCAATTGTTGTTCCACTTTGCAACCAAATCGAAGCTGAAATTTCATTATTAGAAGATGAAGATCGTGCTGAGTTCCTAGAAGCAATGGGCATGGAAGAACCGGGCTTAAATGTGGTTATTCGTGCAGGTTATGCACTTTTAGGTTTACAGACTTATTTCACTGCGGGTGTACAAGAAGTACGTGCATGGACAGTAAAAGTTGGTGCAACTGCTCCTCAAGCTGCTGGTGTGATTCACACTGACTTCGAAAAAGGCTTTATCCGTGCTGAAGTTGTTGCATATGATGACTTCGTACAATACAACGGTGAAAACGGCGCTAAAGAAGCTGGAAAATGGCGTTTAGAAGGTAAGACTTACGTTGTTCAAGATGGCGATGTAATGCACTTCCGTTTTAACGTTTAAGTTAAAGCTTAAGAAAAAGCCCCAACATATTGGGGCTTTTTTATATTTAATGGTTTAAATCCATCATCTCTCGTTTACTACGCGCTTCTTGTAAAATACGCGTATGCAAAGGCTTTCTAAAACCTAACATAAATATAAATTCTGCCAATACAAATAATGGCCCTATCGCAAGTCCAATCACATCATCAACAAAAGCAGGTTTTTTCTTTTCGAAATAATGTCCCACAAATTGAAAGACCCAACCCACCACAAAGAAACCAATACTTGCCGCTAACCATTGTCCTAAAGGTAACTGTGCAATTTGGCTCGCCAGTGGATACACAGCGACTAACAGAACGAGCATGAGTAAGCCAAATACTTTATCTAAAATAAAATAATAGATGGTACTAGCTGCAATCAGCCCCATGGCTAAAGTAAGCTTAAAACTACCAATATCAATGCCTGCTCTTGCGGTTAAACACAAAATTGAAAACACGATGAGAGGAATACCAATAAAATGCGTCAAAATATTTTTATGATTTAAATGATAAGCCGCATATTTGCTAAGCTGTTGCTCCAGATTTGACATGAGTTATTCCCTATTCACTTACATATAGTGATACTGTACATATAAGGAAAACTTAAAGTTGTCAGCTATTTGACAAAGTAAAGAATTTTTTCATGGATGACCGGATATTGGACCTAATTTATATTAACCGACTAAAAGAAAACACATGGTTTAGTGTGCTTCCAGAAACATTCCAAAACTTTATTTTAGAACATGGCAAGCAAATCACCTTTGAGAAAAATAGCTATGTTTTCCATGCTCAAGATGTATTTGATGGCATTTATACCGTACTTGAAGGCTCAATTAGCTTGGGTTATGTCGATGTAAACGGTAATGAAGCTCTTTCTGCTATTGCTGAGCCGATTATGTGGTTTGGTGAAATATCATTGATTGACCATGAGCCGCGTTCACATGACGCAATTGCTTTGAAAAAAAGTAGAGTACTGCACGTTCCCGCAAAACCTTTAAATGAACTACTCAAAGAAAATCCCTATTATTGGTACTACTTTGCACGTTTAACCAGCCAAAAACTCAGGTATGTTTTCTTAGAACAGATTGCGATACAAACACGCAGTATTTCTCAAAGGCTGGCTCAACGTCTTCTGTTCATTTTAGAAGGATATGGCAATCATATTGTTATTCAAGATCGTCAAATTCATATTTCTCAAGAACAGTTGGCAAATATGCTGACCACATCTAGGCAAACGATCAATCATGAACTGAACCTACTCGAAAAGCAAAAGATCATCAAAATTGCTTTTAGAAAAATTGAGATTTTAGATATTGAGAGATTGAAAGGAGTTGCTCAAGCACAATCCTAATTTTTTAAAAGCGGCTAAATAATAAAAACTTAAAATTAAATTAAAAAATTAGATAACACTGCAAAACAACACATTGTTCAAACTCTATTTCCACAAAATAAATGTGTTAAAGCAGATATTTTCACCCTACACTCAAGCTGAGCAATAATACTCAACAAGGTGCTGATTAACATGAAAAAATTATCAACAATTCTTACAGCAGGTGTATTGGCTATGTTAAGTGTTTCGGCATTTGCATGTCCTAAAGGAACTCAACTACAAGGTGGTACAGGACCAAATCATAAAGGTGGAAAATGTGTAGCAGTACATGGAAAAGCTACCGCTCAAAAAGTGAAGAAAGAAGCAGCTAAAACTAAACAGGATGTAAAAAAAGATTTAACTACGCAAAAACATGACGCAATGACCAGTGCGACTCATGCACAACATGAATCACATCAAATGACTCACCAAATGAAGCAAGATGCTGTAAAAACTGCAAACACAGCTAAAGCTGCAACAAAACCGTAATTAACATTCACCTATTATCGTTTAAAGCAAAAAAGCGAGATTGATCATCTCGCTTTTTTATATGTATAGGCTTTATTTAGGAGATGTGTTTCCTAAATTCGGATTTTCAATCGCTTCCTTACACTGCTGTTTATCACGCTCATAATCTGCCTGTTTTTGAGCAACCGAACTATTATTTTCAAGCGTTTCGCGCGCCCATACATCTAGACTCGTTAAAGCTTTACGGCAAAGCGCATATTTTCCTTCAGTGACCGAATCTGTCATTTTTACATTGATACGCCAGTCTGTACTTAATTGACGTAACGGTTTACGAACTTTGTCATCGATTTGGCTAAGCTGCTTTTCATAAACTAAATGCTCAACCGTGTTAATTAATGTCCATGCTTTTTGAGCATAAACAGTTGCATCATTGGTTAGTTTCGGTGCTGGCTTAATTTCTACTTTTTTTTCTGCACCTTGATTACCATTATCACAGCCCTGCAATGTAAAAATACCTGCACACATCATGGCGATATAAACTAAACGAATCTTTGCCTTGAACATATCAAACTGCCGATTAAACATTTCGGCACTATGCTATTAAATTCGGCTACAATACTCAATCTTTCAAGTATTTTTATCATTTGGTTTATTGCCAAGGTGTATTGTGTCCGAACAACAATTGATGCCTGCCCAAACGGCAATTTTTTGGCAAGGCGCCAAAGATAGCCAAGCTATCGTACTCACCTATTTACCCGTTTCTTTTGCCTTTGGCGTTTCTGCCTCTCAATTCGGTTTTACACCATGGGAAGCTTTTTTTCTATCTTGCTCAATGTATGCTGGCGCTAGCCAATTTTTGGTTGTTGCACTTTTGGCTAGTGGTTCATCCATCTGGCTAACAGCATTAACAGTTATTGCCCTCGATATTCGCCATGTCCTTTATGGACCTGCTCTATACAACTTGATTCCCAATAAATTAAATCTTAAGAAAACGGCAGTGTGGGCTTGGGGCTTAACGGATGAAGTTTTTGCCAGCGGAATGATCCAACTGTCGCAGCGCAGACAGCAATGGTCTGAGTCATGGATGCTGGGTTTAAGTCTATTTAGTTGGATGGCTTGGGCAACCGGTTCTTTGTTAGGCGGATTATTTGCAGATCAGGTCTCTCATCTTCCAAAGTTTTTACAAGCAGCTTTAGATTTCTTATTACCTGCTTTATTTTTAAGCTTTTTATTAGCGGCCTTTGAGCGAAAGCATAGCCTTGTTGTTGCTGTATCGTTATTAGTTTCAGCCTTGGCCTGTTATTGGATTAACTTATCAGCGGCTATCTTTATTGGTATTCTTTCAGGCATTTTAGCTGGTCTGTTTAAACACTACGTGCTGAAACAGCATGATGAGGTTGAGGTTTAATATGAACCTAGAAATTATTCTGGTAGGCATTATTGTGGGTATTGCCAACTTTGCTTCACGTTTCGGGCCATTTTTTGTAATACAAAAATTACAGGGTTCGCAGCAAAGACGCGGCTCAGTCTGGATCAAAATTGCTTTAGGAAGTATTGGTATCTCTGCAATTAGCGCTATGCTTGTGGTTGCAACTCTTCCACCACTCCTTGAAACGCCAGATAAAAGCTTAGCGATGCTGATCGGTTTTTTAGTTTTAGCAGGTCTTTATTTTAAATTTAAGAAAATCGTACCAGCAACTTTAACTGCTGCAATTGTTTATGGCCTCATCTATACATATTTACCTTTATAAATAGATAAACTGATCTTCCTTATATAAAATAAAACCTAGCCAGAAGTATTTAAGATTGAAACTTCTGGCTTGAAAAATCTAATTTTTGAATTGATTAAAAAGATAACCTTAGCTACTTAATAGAGATAAAAATGTCACAAGTTAAAATTTACGCAAATGAACAAACCATTATGCAGTATCGAGAACTGCTTTCTCATGCAATCCATCAAGCACTTATTGAAGAATTGAAATATCCTGTTGAGAAAAGATTTCAACGTTTTATTAGCCTTAAACCAGGGAACTTCATTTACCCTTCTGACCGAAGCCAACATTATATTATTATCGAGCTTTCAATGTTTGCAGGCCGCAGTCCAGCGACTAAAAAACAACTCATTCAAACTCTATTTCGCAATATTCAAGAACAATGCAAAATTGCACCTCAAGATATCGAAATCACTATTTTTGAAACACCTAAGGAAAATTGGGGCATCCGTGGTAAAAATGGAGATGAGTTGCTCTTAAACTATCAAGTGAATATCTAAAAAGTACATTTTTAATTGTCCGACAAAATTACTTTTTTTATGCGTTATAAGGCTTAACTCAACCATAAGTTCTGCTATGCTTAAAAAAATAATTTTGTCAGGATGATTCGCATGAGCGTGACACTCGGTACCCCACTTCAATCTTCTGCATTTAAAGTTTTATTGTTAGGTTCAGGAGAGCTTGGCAAAGAAGTTGTAATTTCCTTACAACGCCTTGGTGTAGAAGTACATGCAGCCGACCGTTATGATCATGCACCAGCCATGCAAGTTGCACATTACTCTTATGTGCTCAACATGGCCGATCCAACTGAGTTAAAACAGCTCATCGAAAAAATTAAACCGAATTTAATTGTCCCTGAAATTGAAGCAATTGCGACAGAAGTTTTACTTGAAATTGAAGCAAGCCAAACCGCAACTGTGATTCCTTCTGCTAAAGCTGTAAATCTCACCATGAACCGTGAAGGCATTCGTCGTCTTGCGGCTGAAGAGCTTGGTTTACCTACTTCTGCTTATCGTTTTGCTGACTCTCTAGAAAGTTTCCGTGCTGCTTGTGATGATATTGGTTATCCAAACTTTGTAAAACCAGTCATGTCATCTTCAGGGAAAGGTCAGTCTCGTGTGAAAAGCTTTGACGAGGTCGATGCTGCTTGGGAATATGCGATGCAAGGTGGTCGTGTTAACCAAGGTACGGTCATTATTGAATCTCAAATTGATTTTGACTTTGAAATTACACTCCTTACCGTTCGCGCTAAAAACCCTGAAACAGGTGAAATTGAAACTCACTACTGTGACCCAATTGGTCATCGCCAAGATGCAGGCGACTATGTAGAAAGCTGGCAACCTCAGCCCATGACTGCGACTGCACTTGAAGAAGCAAAACGTATTGCAAATAAAGTGACAACAGCACTGGATGGTTGTGGTATTTTTGGTGTAGAGCTGTTTATTAAAGGCGATAAGGTCTGGTTCAGTGAAGTTTCACCTCGCCCACACGACACTGGTCTCGTAACGCTAGCATCGCAATTTCAAAGTGAATTTGAGTTACATGCACGTGCGATTTTAGGCTTACCTGTAAATACAGCACGCCATAGTGTAGTTGCAAGTGCAGTGATTTATGCAGGTGTAGATGCCAACAACTTAAGCTTTAGCGGTTTAAATACAGCCTTAGCCAATCCAGATACTGATCTACGATTGTTTGGTAAGCCAGAAGGTTTCAAACGCCGTCGTATGGGTGTCGCAACGGCACGTGCAGAAAACACCGATCTTGCTCGTACTTTAGCGAAAGAAACCGCTGATCAAGTAAGCGTAAAAACCAACTCTTAATATTTATTTATTGGTAGACCCATTTTCATGATCAATACATCGCCATTGTTGAACTATGTTACAAGCCATCATGATATTAAAGCCATTAATCAGTGGCGAACGGATGTAGAAAAGCAATTGCAAGATTCATATGAAAATGGGCAATCTATTCGGGATGTAATTAAAGCGCGCTCAGACCTCGTTGATGAAGCACTGATCTTTTTATGGAAACATGCCGAACTCGACCAGACTGGACTCGGCTTATTTGCGGTAGGTGGTTATGGGCGACGTGAAATGTTGCCCTATTCTGACGTTGATATCATGATTTTATCGGAACATGAAATTAACGAAGAAAATGAAAAACGCATCTCTATATTTATTTCTTCTTTGTGGGATGTGGGTAATTTCAAACCCGGTATTAGCGTTCGCACCATTCAAAGCTGTGTTGAACAAGCCGCGACCGATTTAACCGTTGCAACCACTTTAATTGAAGCGCGATTAATTACGGGTAATAGTCAGCTTGCGAAATGGCCTCGCCGTATTGTTTCGCAAACATGGACAGATAAAACATTTTATGACGCAAAAATGGCAGAGCAAGCCAAGCGTTATCACCAACACAATAATACTGAAAGTAATTTAGAACCTGACATTAAAAATGCACCGGGTGGTATCCGAGATATTAACCAGATTGGCTGGATTGCTAAACGCCACTTCCGAGTAAACCGTATTTATGACTTAGTGCATTTAGGTTTCATTTCAGAGTTTGAACTTGCAGTTTTAGAAGAAGCTGAAAGTTTTCTTTGGGAAATCCGTCACCATTTACACCGTTTAGCCAAACGTGATGAAAACCGTTTACTCTTTGACCACCAAAGAGAGATTGCCGCTAAATTTGGGTATGTGCGCCAAGAAGGTCAACCTGTAAATTACGGTGTTGAACAATTCATGAAACGCTACTACCGTACGGCGCAACAGGTTTCAACCCTCAATGAAATGCTACTGGCGTATTTTAGCGAATCGGTCATTACCCCTCGATTACCAAACTACGAACGCAAAATTGAAGAAGTTAATAATCATTTTAAAATTGTCGATAATAAACTTGCGGTACAACATCATAAAATATTCGCAGAGCATCCAAGCGCAATTTTAGAGCTGTTCTATATTTTAGCCAATCGACCAGATATTGAAGGCATTCGCGCTCGAACTTTGCGCTTACTCATTCTTGCTGCGAAACGGATTAACCAAAGTTATCGCGACAATCCGGAGCATCAAGCACTATTTATGTCGATTATTCGCTCACCGTATCGTCTATATGATACTTTGGTTGCGATGAAGCGTTATGGTGTTTTAGGAAACTACATCCCTGCTTTTGGCCAAATTATGGGTCTTATGCAATATGACCTATTCCATATCTATACAGTCGATGCTCACACATTATTATTACTTCGCAATTTAAACCGCTTTAGAGAACCCGAATTCGCTAAAGAATTCCCTGTGGTAAGTTCTGTTTTCCAACGTCTTGCCCGTCAAGATATTGTGTTTATCGCTGCTTTATTCCATGATATTGCAAAAGGTCGCGGTGGTGACCATAGTGAACTTGGTGCAGAAGATGCTATTGAGTTTGGACGTGCACATGGCTTTACAGAGCGTGAATGTAAATTAATTGCATGGCTTATTCAAAACCATTTACTCATGTCTTTAACAGCTCAGAAAAAAGATATTTCCGATCCGGATGTTGTTAAAGATTTCGCTGAAAAACTTGGTGATATGGAGCATCTCGATTATCTATACACCTTAACAGTTGCCGATATTAATGCGACAAACCCAAAACTTTGGAATACATGGCGCGCCTCTCTTATGCGTCAACTTTATACGCATGCTCGTGATGTAATCCGTACCGGTTTAGGTCGTCCTGTTGATTATCAAATGCTGATTGAAGATACCAAATTTGCAGCAAGTGAATTACTGGTAAATAACTTCTCATTGGCAGATGTCGAAAAAGTATGGCAAGAACTTGGTGATGAATACTTCATTAAAGAATCGGCAGATGAAATTGCATGGCACACACAAGCCATTTTAAAACACGGCGATAATCCTGAGCCATTAGTCCTCTTGCGTGCTCACCGTAAAGCAGCTCAAGATGCAGTACAGATCTTTATTTATACACGCGATCAACCTAACCTGTTTGCCACCACTGTTGCAGTTTTAGACCGAATGAACCTAGACGTTCAAGACGCAAAAATTATCACGGCAAGTACAGCTTTTAGCTTAGACACCTATGTTGTACTTGATCGTTTCGGTACGTTACTTACTGACCCAGAACGTGAAGAAACAGTTAAAAATGCATTAGTGAAGGCACTTAGCCAACCAGATCAATACCCAGGGCTCATGCAGCGCCGTATTCCACGTCAATTACGTCACTTTGATATTGAAAATACAGTCGATGTAACACTGAATGAAGCGTTACAGCAAAATATGGTCGAAATTTCAACACTCGATCATCCCGGCCTACTTGCACGCGTGGGTGGTTTATTTATGATGCAAGGTTTAGACATCCATTCAGCTCGAATCGCAACTTTAGGTGAACGTGCCGAAGATATTTTCTTTGTCACCAAAAAGGATGGGAAACCGCTGAATAACGAAGAGGTCAAACTCTTCTCGGAAAAACTGAAAGCTGCATTAGATGAAGCATCTAATCAAATTTGTCAGCACTGAAACTCAACTACTTGGTAACTGTTTAATGAACTCTAGCTTGTCGTTATTACATCCGTATCCATTTGAAAAGTTAAACCAACTTTTTAAGGATACTACTCCTGCTAACCTTCCCTTGATTCCTCTATCAATTGGCGAACCGAAGCATCCAGCACCAGAGTTTGTTAAACAGGCTATTATTGATAACTTTAACCATCTATCAACTTATCCAAATAGCAAAGGTTTACCTGAGCTTCGCCAAAGCATTGCAGATTGGTTAACCAAGCGCTTTAAACTTAATAGTATTAGTGCTGAAAATCACATCTTGCCCGTTTCTGGTACTCGTGAAGGTATTTTCTCTTTTGTACAGGCGTTAATTAATCGTGAAGATGCACCATATGTGGTGATGCCAAACCCGTTTTATCAAATTTACGAAGGTGCCGCATTACTTGCTGGTGCAAAGCCCTACTTCATTAATTGCACTGAAGAAAATGGTTACTTAGGCGACTTTGATGCTGTACCAGCCGAAGTTTGGGAAAAAACCGCCCTTCTTTTTGTATGTACACCAGGTAACCCAACAGGTACGGTACTTTCTAAAGAACAATTCAAAAAGCTGATTGCCTTATCTGATCAATATAATTTTGTTATTGCTTCCGATGAGTGCTATTCAGAACTTTGGTTCGACCAAGCACCTACTGGTCTATTAGAAGTTTGTGCTGAACTTGGTCGTGATGACTATAAGAACTGTATCGTTTTCCATTCACTTTCAAAACGCTCAAATTTACCGGGTCTACGCTCAGGTTTTGTAGCGGGTGATGCTGAACTATTAAAACCATATTTGCAATACCGTACCTATCACGGCGCGGCAATGCCTGTTCAACATCAGCTTGCATCAATTGCAGCATGGAATGACGAAAACCATGTTGAAGAAAACCGTAAGCAATATCGTGCAAAATTTGACTTATTTCAATCAGAGCTAGGTCATTTGCTTCCATTGCAAAAGCCAGACGCTGGTTTTTATTACTGGTTAAAAGTCGATAATGATGAAACTTTTGCCAAAATACTTATGGAAAAAGCACACATTAAAGTTTTACCGGGTCGTTATTTATCTCGTAATACCGAGCAAGGTAACCCAGGCGCCAACCATGTACGCATGGCTTTAGTGGCAGACTTAGCACAATGTGAAGAAGTGGTTAAACGCTTAAAAGCGATTCTGTAAGCGTCTTCTTACCAGTTGTACAGCCTTTTCTCAGGTCGTACAACTGGGCTATAACACTATTTATATGTAATCAAAAGTACAGCAAAAATAATAAAAGCGATACCAGAACAATAGTATAAACCTGGCGCAGAGCGCTTAATTTTGTCTAAAACTCGTCCCTGAGCAAGTAGTTTAACCAATAAGATATTCCAGATTAAAACCACTCCGACCATCCATATACTCATTAGCAATTTTTGAAATAAGCTAAAATCCTTTTGAATAAGCAGCATTAAACTGCTGTAGAACATTATATTTTTAGGATTTAGAAGACTGGACTGCAAGCCCAAAGCTAAGCTTTTAATCTTACTTTTATAACTGGACTCTTGTTTAACCAAAATATTTTCTTCAACCGTCATATTTACGTTAGCACCTTGGGCTGCTTTAAAACAAAGAAAACTCAGATAAGCTAAATATCCAGCCCCCATCCATTTAAGTACTAAAAGAATGGTTGTACTTAAATTGCCAAGCATCATAAATCCAAATAGACAAACCATTAAGATCAAGGCATTGCCCAAGGTAACTCCTAAAACAACACCATAGGTATAACGGCGACCTTTTTGCAAAAGACTAGTAAGAATAAGAAAAAAATCTGGACCTGGAGATAACAACGCTAAAAAATGGGTAAAGGCAATAACCAAAAAAACTTCCATAACGATTTCATCTTTAAAACTGTATGGAATAGCTTAAAAATAGCGAAAATTAATTTCTTGTAAATTATTGCGCGGCTGCAAGTTGAAATTGTCGAGGAGTGATTCCTGTATGCGCTTTGAAAGCTTTATGAAAATGGCTCTGATCACTAAAACCTAAATTTATTGCCAATTCTGCGAGTGAGATTCCTTGTTTCAACTGGACTCTAGCTTGATTAATTTTTAAATTAATTTGAAATGCATGTGGTGTTAGGCCAACATTGGCTTTAAATAGACGAATGATTGCATATCGGCTCAGGCCTACCTGCTCAGCAAGCGCTTCTAAAGAAATAAATTGCTCCGACGATTTAATAATATTAATCAAGTCCAAGAAATCTCCATACAAATATTGAGTTTTCTGTATTTCTTCTAATATGAAATGAGGGAGTAACAATTGAGTAAGGTAATAAATCAGTGATTGTTCTTTTTCAATAATTAACTTTTGAGGGTCGAATAAAGTCTCATTCATATCAGAAAAAGCCTGATATAAAGACTCATTTTTTATAATAAGAGGTCTATGCTGGGGTAAATTTAAATCAAACCCCTCTTTTTGAAACTCTGTAAACCATTGCTTAAGCCATGAGATATCCAAATGTAGCATCTGATAACTCCAAGCCTGATCTGGCAAAGGATTACATGAATGCTCAATATGTGCTGGTACAATAACCAAAGTACCAACACCAATCTTTTGGGACGTACCAAATGAGCTTTGAAAAACGCTATTCCCCTCATCAATAGCCCCAATAGAAAAGGTTGGGTGGCTATGTGATTTATAACATGTTCGGCTAAAACAAGACCTTCGAGTTTCAACATAAGGCATTCGCCCATCTTGCCAAAACTCAAAAGCTTGAGGAATAGCATTCATTTAAACGATTAACTCGCCAATGCTTTTTCGATGTCAGCTTCTAAAGCTTCTGGTTTAGTCGTAGGTGCATAGCGATTTAGAACAGCACCATCTTTACCTACCAAAAATTTGGTGAAGTTCCACTTAATACTACTACTGCCTAAAATACCTTTAGCTTCACGTGTTAAATATCTGAAAATCACGTGGGCTTCCGGGCCTTTTACATCAACTTTAGCAAACATGGGAAATTTCACCCCATAGTTACGCTGACAAAAACTACCGATTTCTTTATTAGTTCCCGGATCTTGCCCACCAAACTGATTACAGGGAAAACCTAAAATTTCTAATCCTTGATCTTTATATTTTTCATAAAGTTTTTCAAGACCAGCAAATTGTGGTGTAAAACCACATTTACTTGCAGTATTTACAATTAGTAAAACTTTACCTTTGTAATCAGCCAATTGCTTAACTTCACCCTCTAATAGCTCAGCTTCAAACTGATAAATATTACTCATGGATAGGTTTCCTCATCATTTTTTTCTTGTGTTTTCAGTTGTAATGATGCCGAGTTTACACAATAGCGCAAACCAGTCGGCTGTGGTCCATCTTCAAATACATGCCCTAAATGAGCCTCGCAATCATGACAAACTATTTCCGTTCTGACCATACCATGCGTTAAATCTTCATGTTCATCAATGACAGCACCATTGACAGGACGGAAGAAACTTGGCCAGCCGCACCCGCTGTCATATTTTGTATCTGATGAGAACAATTCTGCACCGCAGCAACGGCACACATAAGTGCCATGTTGCTTCGTATTCCAGTATTGCCCCGTAAATGCTGGTTCAGTGCCCTTTTGTCGCGTTATCCGATATTCTTCAGGTGATAACTCTCTTTGCCATTCTCGGTCTGTTTTATTAACTTTTCCCATGACCTGCACCTTTTATTCTGATGTAAACATAAATTGATAAACGTATTTTATATTTACGCCATTCATCAAAAAAACACTAGTCTCTGAACGTAAAAATTGTTGGAATTTAAACATCTAAGCTACAGAAAGCAAAAAGTAAGCAAAATATAAAAACAAAAGTAAGCAAATTTACATTTTATTTTCTTTTACGGAAGCAAAGATGGTGCTATTCTTGTGTGGCACGGTTGTACAGGACAAAACATGTCTCAGAAAAAAAGTGTGCTTTTCCAGCAACTACTACCAATTATTAAACAATATCAACAATCGGGTTTTACCCATGAAAAAATTGTTGAATTATTGAAAGATCAACATGATCTGAATTTGGTAACAGTTAAAACATTTAAAAGTTATTTATACCGATATGCAAAAGTGAATCCAGCTATGTCTAAAAATACTGCTACTCTCCAATCCATGCCAACTTCTCGAGAAATTAAAAAATCATCGAAGCTTGAGCATGTTTGCTATGACATTCGCGGACCAGTATTGCGAGCCGCCAATGAAATGGAAGAGCAAGGACATAAAATTATTAAGCTGAATATCGGCAACCCTGCTCCATTTGGCTTTGAAGCACCACAAGAAATTATTAATGACGTTGCTTTAAACCTGCCAAATGCGATTGGTTATGTAGATTCAAAAGGTATCTTTCCGGCACGTAAAGCGATCTGCCAGTACTACCAGCAAAAAGGCATCTTAAATATGCACGTTAATGACGTGTATGTGGGTAATGGTGTATCTGAACTCATCGTCATGGCCATGCAAGGCCTATTAGATGACGGAGATGAAATGCTTATTCCAATGCCGGATTACCCACTTTGGACAGCAGCCGTTAATCTTTCAGGTGGTACAGCAATTCACTATAAATGTGATGAAGAAAATAGCTGGTATCCGGATATTGCTGATATTGAAAGTAAAATTACTCCGAGTACTCGTGGTATTGTCATCATTAACCCGAATAACCCGACGGGTTCGGTATATCCACGTCATATTCTTGAACAGATTGTAGCGATTGCGAAAAAATACGATCTAATTTTATTTGCCGATGAAATTTACGACAAAATTATTTATGACGGTATTGAACATGTTTCAGTAGCCTCATTAGCGGGCGACCAGCTTTGTGTATCTTTTAATGGCCTATCAAAAGCTTATCGTATTGCAGGTTTCCGTTCAGGTTGGATGGCAATCACTGGCGATAAAAGCCGTGCTGCCGACTATATCGAAGGATTAGACATGTTGGCTTCAATGCGCCTATGTGCAAACGTTCAAGCTCAATATGCAATCCAAACTGCTCTAGGCGGTTATCAATCTATTAATGACTTGATCCGTCCCGGCGGTCGTTTATACGAGCAACGTAATATCGCCTGGGAAATGCTTAATGAGATTCCTGGGGTGAGCTGTGTAAAACCAGATGGAGCAATGTACTGTTTCCCACGCCTCGATCCAAACATCTACCCAATTGAAGATGATGAAAAATTAATGCTTGATTTGCTGCGTGCAGAAAAAGTTTTATTGGTTCAAGGTACGGGCTTTAACTGGCCAACACCCGATCATTTCCGTGTGGTTTTCCTACCTGCCGAAAATGAATTACGTGAAGCAATTACACGACTAGGCCGTTTCTTAGCCAACCGTCGTTAAAAAAATGCATAATAAAAAAGGCATCTTAAACTAGGTGCCTTTTTTATAATTTTGGTTTATTCATTTTTACAAAAGAAGAATCACAGATCTTCACCATACCTTACCCTCCAAAAATAAGATATTGAAGTTAAAATATTTTTACAAACCCATTCATTCTTTTAAGTGTAAAAATTAGTGCACGTTTTTATTCATATATCTTTTACCATACGTTCAAAATTACTTATATTTTGTTAACTCAGCCAATTTTTATTATGCAAAAAATGCATGGTTCAATATATTTTTGCATTTCACACTGCTCCAAAATCGAGCAACAATCGCTCTCCATAACAACATCGCCATATTCGATTCGGTTAAAACAGATACAGATCTAGGAAGATAAAATCGTTAAAACGACCGGACTGAACTAACAAGGAAAGCTTTCAATTATCCGAATCCCATCAAAGGATGATTGAATCAAATGGATAGAGGTTCATATGAAGCAAAAGAAATTGCTCAAGTATATTGTTATTGCTATTTTACTTGGCGTACTAACAGGTTGGATTTGTCACCACTTCTTCAATGAAGGTGAACAACTCAAACAGATCGCTTCTTATTTCAATATTGGTACAGACATCTTTTTACGTCTTATCAAAATGATTATTGCTCCATTGGTATTTGCCACAATTGTTTCGGGCATTGTCTCAATGGGAAAATCAACATCAATCGGCAGTATTACTGTTAAGTCGATGACTTGGTTCATTACCGCCTCGTTTGTATCGCTTGCGATCGGCATGGGCTTAGCAAACTTTTTCCAACCTGGTGCGGCTCTAGATTTAGCATTACCAACAGCTCAGCAATTGAGTGGCGCTTCTCTTCCTACAACGAGTGGTTTTACCCTGCAATCATTCATCAGCCATGTGTTCCCTCGCAGCATTGCAGAAGCAATGGCAAATAATGATATTTTACAGGTCCTTGTTTTCTCTATTTTCTTTGGCTCAGCTCTCGCTTTTGTAAATCAAGGCAAAGAAAAAGATTCAGTGATTATTCGTTTGACTGATGAACTAAGCAAGATCATGTTCCGCATTACCGATTACGTCATGATGTTTGCACCTGTAGCAGTATTTGCAGCAATCGCTTCAGCAATTACAGTACAAGGTTTAGGCTTAATTGTTGATTATGGCATCTTAATCGCAGAGTTCTACTTCGGTCTTTTATTACTATGGATCATCTTATTCTCTGTCGGTGCAATCGTACTTAAAAAAGATATCTTTCGCTTAGGCAAATTAATTCGTGAACCTGTAACGCTCGCTTTTGCTACAGCTTCAAGCGAATCAGCCTACCCTAAAGTAATGGATGCACTAAATAAGTTTGGTGTGCCTAAGAAAGTAACGAGCTTCGTATTACCTTTAGGCTATTCATTTAACCTAGATGGTTCAATGATGTACACCACGTTTGCAGTACTGTTTATTGCTCAAGCGTACAACATTGATCTTAGCTTTACTCAACAAATCTTAATTTTGTTAACTCTCATGGTAACAAGTAAAGGTATTGCAGGTGTTTCACGAGCTTCAATTGTCGTTATTTCAGCAACACTCACCATGTTCCATTTGCCTGAAGCTGGCATCCTTTTATTGCTCGGTATCGACCAGTTCCTTGATATGGGCCGTACCGCAACAAATGTAGTAGGTAACAGTATTGCGACCGCAGTTGTTGCCAAGCTTGAAGGCGACAAAGTGACCGACACTGAAGAATTACCAGAACCTGTATTAATTAAATCAACTCAAGAACAAACGATCGCTTAAGTTTCTCTTTTCTCCCACTCTCCCAACTTAAGAGCAATTTTATATGACCTTATAAAATTGCTCTTTTTTTTATTCTCAAGTTAAGTGTTAGAAATACGCACATATTTTTATATTAAATAATGATTTTAAAGTACTATTAAATTTCCTTAAATTAAACCTTAAAAAGAGAATAAATTACGCAAACAAAATTTATATTATTGAAAATAAATATCAAATGATTAATTTTTAATTCATTTTATTCGCGCTTAATTATATTAATTTAATAAAATTAATATTTAGTTCATTTCCAAAAATTATAAAAAATAGTTAAATTAAATTATAATAATAAAAATCAATAATATAAAAACACCAAATGGTAAATTAAAGTTCTATCTCTCCTATTATTTTTTAATTTTATAAAGATAAAAAAATCATTTGTTTTACTTATATTAAAAAACAAACAAATCGAGATAAATTAGAAAAACTTAATAGATTTTTTATTTTATTCATGTTATTTATTAACGCTAAATAAAAGCAATGACTAAGCTATTGTTGATGAAACAAAATGCTATTCAGGGATGCTTCTTATTCAAACAAGTTATGAATATGTTTTACATGGTATGTATTTTGCTTAGGAAAAGCAGACTTATTCAACAAACTTTTACTTCGTCACTTCATAAGGATATTTTCGATGTTGACTAAAACTGTTAAATCTTTAGGTTTAGCGATGGGCTTATTAGCCTGCTCTCTCCCACTTTATGCAAAAAATAATGTTGTTGTTGTTGCAACTGGCGGTACTATCGCTGGTGCTGGCGCAAGCTCGGCAAACAGTGCAACTTATACTGCTGCAAAGGTTCCTGTTGATACGCTAATCAACGCAGTTCCACAAATCAAAGATTTAGCAAATGTAACTGGTATTCAGGCATTACAAATCGCTTCTGAGAGTATTACTGATAAGGAATTATTAGAAATTGCTCGTCAAGTTAATGAACTTGTTAAAAAGCCATCTGTTAATGGTGTCGTGATTACCCACGGTACAGATACTTTAGAAGAGACAGCATTTTTCTTAAATTTGGTTGTTCATACTGATAAACCAATTGTACTTGTTGGTTCAATGCGTCCTTCAACTGCTCTTTCAGCAGATGGTCCACTTAACCTTTATAGTGCAGTTGCTTTAGCAGCTTCCGATGACGCAAAAAATAAGGGCGTTATGGTTCTTATGAACGACTCTATTTTTGCTGCACGTGATGTGACTAAAGGCATTAACATCCACACAAATGCTTTTGTTAGCCAATGGGGTGCTTTAGGTACATTAGTTGAAGGCAAGCCGTATTGGTTCAGACAATCTGTAAAACGTCATACCAATGCTTCAGAATTTAATATTGAAAATATTAAAGGTGATGCACTTCCAACTGTACAGATCGTTTATGGTTCGGACTCTATGCTTCCAGATGCATATGAAGCGTATGCAAAAGCTGGTGCTAAAGCGATTATTAACGCTGGTACAGGTAACGGCTCTGTACCAAAATATATCGTACCAACCTTACAAAATCTTCACGACAAAAACGGTATCCAAATTATCCGTTCGTCACGTGTTGCACAAGGTTTTGTATTACGTGATGCAGAACAACCTGACTCTAAATATGGTTGGGTAGCAGCACATGATTTAAACCCACAAAAAGCGCGTCTTCTTGCAGCCTTAGCTCTTACTAAGACGAATGATACGAAAGAAATTCAACGCATGTTCTGGCAGTACTAAGCTTTTCAACCAGTCCAAACATAAGGTTTGGACTGGTCCTATTTAATAAAAATAAGCTCTTTTATATTAAATCTGTACAATAGATGTTCAAATCATTCTTCTTAAATAATAAAATCCTTAACAGTTTGCCAAAATATTAAGCATTTCGTTTTAACTTTGCGTGCTAAACTATGCTGCAGTCGTATTAAGGATTGGTTTATGCAGTTTGTTCATCTCGGTATTTATACAGAATTTTCGATTACAGAGTCGATAGTTCGCATACCTGACTTGGTCAACGCTGCGGTTAAAGACCAAATGCCTGCGCTGGCATTAACCGACCTTTCAAACCTGCATGCAGCGGTAAAATTTTATAATTCTTGTTTAAAAAAAGGGATTAAACCGCTTTTAGGTAGCACAATCCGCCTTGATGATGCACAACATCGTGCAACTTTACTTGCAATGAGTAACGTAGGCTGGAAAAGTCTGACCGAAATCGTTTCACGCGGTTTTATTGAAGGTCAACAACTCAGTATTCCATGTGTAAAAAAAGAATGGGTACTTGAACAGCATCAAGATATTATCGTTTTACTTGGCCAGCATAGTGATGTGGGTCAGATGCTTTGTTCATCTAACCCTCAAAAAGCAGCTCCTCTTTTAGAAGCATGGATCGAAAAATTTGGTAATCGTGTTTATCTTGCTTTAACACGTACTGACCGTCCTGGTGAAGAAGATTTTATTCAAGAAGCCGCTAAACTTGCTGCCCACTATAATGTGGGTGTAGTTGCGCATAATGATGTGCACTTTGTAGAAAAAGAAGATTTTGAGGCACACGAAGCTCGTGTTTGTATTGCTGATGGCTATGTATTAGCAGATGATCGTCGTCCACGTTTATATAGCCCTGAACAGCACTTTAAAACCTCCGATGAAATGATCGAGTTGTTTTCTGATATCCCAAGTGCTATCGAAAACACCTATAACATTGCAAAACGCTGTAATGTTAGCCTACAACTTGGCACCTACTTTTTACCTGATTATCCAATTCCAGATGGTTTTACCATCGACACTTACTTTGAACATTTGTCAAAAGTAGGTTTAGAAGAACGCTTAGATTATCTTTACCCTGTCGAAAAACGTGGCGAAGACTGGCCAGAAATTCGTAAGCCTTACGATGAACGAATTGATTATGAAGTCGGCATTATCCTGAAAATGGGGTTCCCGGGTTACTTCCTTATCGTCATGGACTTCATTCAATGGGCAAAAAATAATGGCGTTCCTGTGGGTCCAGGCCGTGGTTCAGGTGCGGGTTCTCTTGTTGCATATAGTTTAAAAATTACCGATCTTGATCCTCTTCGTTACGATCTACTTTTCGAACGTTTCTTAAACCCAGAACGTGTTTCGATGCCCGACTTTGATGTCGACTTCTGTATTGCTGGACGTGACCGTGTTATTGATTATGTTTCACGCACTTATGGACGTGAAGCCGTTTCACAAATTGCAACTTTCGGTACGATGGCAGCAAAAGGTGCTATTCGTGACGTTGCCCGTGTATTAGGTAAATCTTACGGTTTAGCTGACCGTATCTCAAAAATGGTGCCTACTAAACCACTCGGTGTAGACTTAGCCACTGCTATTGAGATGGAACCTCAGCTTAAAGATATCGTTACCAATCCATCTAATCCAGATAATGACGATGCCAGTGAAATCTGGGAAATGGCATTAAAACTAGAAGGTATTACCCGAAATACCGGTAAACATGCTGGTGGTGTTGTCATTGCACCGGGTAAGATTACCGATTTCTCGGCTGTACTTTGTGATGAAGACGGAACCAGCCGTGTTGCTCAATATGATAAAGACGATGTAGAGGCAGCCGGTCTCGTTAAGTTCGACTTCTTGGGTTTACGTAACTTAACCGTTATTGAAGACGCAATTCAAAATATCAATAAAAACCGCGATAGTAATGATCCACTCATTATTTCGCATGTTCCACTTGATGATGCTAAAGCATATTCTGTCTTTGCGGATGCAAATACAACCGCGGTATTCCAGTTTGAATCCGTCGGCATGAAACGAATGCTTAAAGAAGCACGTCCAAGTAAATTTGAAGAGATTATTGCGTTCGTATCATTGTACCGTCCTGGTCCAATGGATCTTATTCCTGACTTTATTCACCGTATGCATGGTGGGGATTTTGAATATCTTCACCCTCTTCTTGAAGGTGTATTAGAACCAACTTACGGGATTATGGTTTACCAAGAACAGGTTATGCAGACGGCACAGATTTGTGCGGGTTATACACTCGGTGGCGCTGACTTACTACGTCGTGCAATGGGTAAAAAGAAACCTGAGGAGATGGTTAAGCAGCGTCAAATTTTCTTAGCAGGTGCTGCTGAAAAAGGGATTGACGAAAGTACAGCCAACCATATCTTTGACTATATGGAGAAGTTCGCAGGCTATGGTTTTAACAAATCTCACGCTGCTGCTTATGCCCTTGTTGCCTACCATACTGCATGGTTAAAAGCTCATTATCCTGCTGAGTTTATGGCAGCGGTAATGTCATCGGAAATGCAGAACACCGACAGTGTTGTATTTTTAATTGATGACTGCCGAAATAATGGCCTAGAAGTTTTACCACCATCCGTCAACATGTCGACCTATCATTTCCATGCGAGCGATGATAAAACGATTGTATATGGTCTAGGTGCGATTAAAGGGGTTGGCGAGCAAGCGATGCAGTCTGTGATTGACTCTCGTCGACAGTTTGGCCCTTATACAGATCTATTTGATTTTTGCCATCGTATTGATCTGAAAAAAATTAATAAGCGTACTTTAGAGGCACTAATCCGTGCAGGAGCACTCGATTGCCTAGGAATCGAACGTGCAAGCTTGATGGCTCAATTGCCTGAAGCCGTGCAAGCTGCCGAACAAGCACGCAGTAACCGTGAAAGCGGTATTATGGATTTGTTTGGTGAAGTTGAAGAAGTTCAACGTAAACCAGCTAAACCGGTAAAACCGTGGAGTGATGAAGTTCGTCTAAAAGGCGAAAAAGATACGCTTGGGTTATATTTAACGGGCCATCCAATTGATGTTTACCGACAAGAACTTAAAGCTTTTATTCCTGTAAAACTTAATGAAATTACGGCTACACGTCGTGGTATTACAACAGTTTATGCAGGACTAGTGATTGACGTTGCAAACTTTCCAAACCGCGTAGTTATCGTACTAGATGATGGTACCGCTCGTATTGAAGTAAGTTGCAATCATGAACGTTTCCAACGTTTTAAAGATATTATCCAAGTTGAGCGCGTTGTCGTCTTTGAAGGCGAAATTTATGAAAGAGAAGGCTTTGATCGCCCAATGGGACGTTTGAACAAAGCCTTTACTTTAAATGAAATACGACAAAAACGTGCCAATAGCATTCAGATCAAATTAGCAGAAGAGTTTATGCAAGCTACTTTGGCAAAAGATCTGCAAAATATCATCTTGCCATTTTGCAATGTAGATATGCATCAACATATCACCTTACAACTTCTGATAGATCAACCTTATGCTCAAGCAGAGCTTCAACTTGGTCCGCAATGGAAAGTCGCTCCTCTAGATGAATTACTTGCTAAACTCAGAGATTATTTTGGTAAAGATAATATTTACATTGAATATCAAGTAAAGTCGAAAGCAGCTAAAGCAGCAGAACCTGTCCGTCCGCAAACTGTTGCCTCTCCTCCTTCAGGCATGTCCATGGACGATGCATTGGATTTATACCAAAGCGAAGTTTCTCAATATTCGTAATTTCTGGAAATCTTATGAGTTCGTTTGATCACACTACTGTGTCAAAACAGTTAGCACAAGTGCGTATTGTCATGGTAAATACCACTTTGCCTGCTAATATTGGCAGCGCTTTACGTGCCATGAAAACAATGGGACTAATTAAATTAGTTCTGGTTGCTCCAAAAACATACCCGCATCCAGATATACAAGCGCTCGCTGCTGGTGCTCAAGATTTATTTGAACATCTTGAGATTGTAGATACTTTAGAAGATGCCATTAAAGATTGCCATTTAGTGTTTGGGACAAGTGCACGTAGCCGCACCATTCCTTGGCCTCTACTTGATGTACGACCTGCAGCTAAAGAAGCCATTAAAGCCACCGCTCAAGGACAACAAATTGCGATTGTTTTTGGCCGTGAAGATCGTGGTTTAACAAACGAAGAATTAGCACTGGCCAATTATCATTTAACCATTCCTGTAAATCCGGACTATGGCGTATTAAATGTTGCGCAAGCAATTCAAGTCGTATGTTACGAACTTCGCATGTCTGCTCTAGAACAACAAAACGTGGACCAAGATGCAGAAGAAATGCCATTAGTTCAAGGTCAAAGCATGCAATGGGATGAACCATTGGTGACTCAGCAACAAATGGAAGAGTTTTATCCTCATCTAGAAAAAATGTTGACTGAAATTGAATTTTTAGATCCAGAAAATCCACGTTTATTACCTTTACGCTTGCGTCGTTTATTTGGTCGTATACAATTAGATCGTATGGAATATCATTTACTTCGCGGTATTTTTAGTCGTGTACAAGCCCTAACAAGTGGTAAATGGAAAAAAGCATTATCTGACAAGGAGGATCAACCCAATGCTTAAACAGCTTAAAGAAGATATAAAGGCTGTATTTGCGCGAGATCCTGCTGCACGCAATACACTCGAAGTTCTTACCACCTACCCTGGCATTCATGCAATTATGATGCATCGTGTCGCGCATGAATTATGGCAAAAAGATTGTAAAGGTGCGGCTCGCCTACTTTCTTCATTTAGCCGTTTTGCAACAGGTATTGAAATTCATCCAGGCGCTAAAATTGGTAAGCGTTTTTTTATCGATCATGGCATGGGTGTTGTGATTGGTGAAACTGCTGAAATTGGCGACGATGTAACGCTTTATCATGGAGTAACCTTAGGCGGTACAACATGGAAGACCGGCAAACGTCACCCAACTTTAGAAGATGGCGTGGTGGTTGGTGCGGGTGCGAAAATCTTAGGCCCATTTACGGTGGGTAAAGGTGCAAAAGTCGGTTCAAATGCCGTTGTGACTAAAGCCGTTCCTGCCGGTGTGACTGCTGTAGGCAACCCTGCTCGCTATATTTATAAAGATGCAGACAAAACTAAAGATAAAGATGAAGAACGTCGTCGTGATTATGCACAAAGTATTGGTTTCGCCCCATATGCGACCACAGCTGCTGATCAGTCAGACCCTATTTTAGACGGTATGCGAGTTTTACTTGATCGTATTCAGCACAATGAAACACGTATGAATAATTTATGTCAGCGTTTATCAGAGCTAGACCCTAGTTTTAAAAAAGAAAGTCAGGATCAGCAACCTTTTAGCGATGAAGAGTTAAAAATTCTTGAAGAAGTTCGTCGTGAATGCGGTGCTCAAACCAAGACATCAAAAACGTAATATTCTTGATTCATAATGTAACACGCTTACCCTTGCATGTCGGTTTAGCTTTTCCTAGACTTACCTGTACCAAATCTGACTTTACTAAAATGAACGGAAGATCCTATGAATTTTAAGCCTTTGGCATATATACTCCTTGCGACCTCAAGTTTAACCGCTTGTACAATGGCACCTGTAAAACAACAAAAAATTGAGCCTTTTGTTTTCAAGGAACCAGAGCTTACTCCTCCTTTTTATGCACTAAATCCTTTTAACTATGATCAGCCACCGGCATTTGAAGTTGCATTAAAAGATGCTGCTGCACAGCCTGTAACGAAAATGGTAGTTAATCGTCAAGATGATCCGACCAAACAGCTTACTCTCGATGTTAACAAACTCATTGTTCCGACTGTAAATAATTCACAACGCTCAATGAAATATGCAGTTTTAGCGGGTGAGAATGAAATTGACGTAACGTCTATTGATGACTTCTTACAGTTAGTAGAAGGTAAAGCACGTCACTACCCACCTCGCTTTACTGACCGCCAAGAACGTAAAGGCTTTGAAAGTAAGCTTAAAGAAGTAACACAGCAACTTGATACACTTGCTGCAAATGAAAATGCATCATTTGATATTCTACTTCGTGCTTTTAAAGCAAGTGTTCTTGCACGTAACCTTGATTTAGGTACCGTTCATACCACTAAATCTTTAGAATATGCTCAAAGACTTTTAAAAATTAATCCAGATGATGCGGAAACAAATTTCTGGTTTGGTTTTGGTTTATCTGAAGGTGGCGGCCAGCGTGAAGCCATTCCATATTTAGACAAAGCCATTAAAGGTAATGTCCAAGAAGCATATCTAGCTGCAGCCAATAACTATATTGCGATGGAGCAAAAGAAAAACGCGATTCAGACACTGAAGAATTATAAAGTTAAATATCCAGATGAAGCTGAAGTTGCTGATCGTTTAATTCAAGAAATTGAAAAACAAGGTCGTTGGAATGTATGGCAAGTTTTGACTAACCCAGCTATGTCTCCTGCTACTCCTACTCAAACACCTAAAAAGTAAGTTTAATGATTTAAAAAGGGCTGTTTTGACAGCCCTTTTTTATATTTGATCATTTGAAAATTACTTTAAAATTTGTATGATCTACCTACCATTGAGCCACTATATTTTGACCCTAATGTTTTCAATAAAAAGAAACAAAACACTGCTGACGGTCATGCTACTCGGTTCAATTCTGAGTGGATGTCAGGTCGTAAATGTTAAACAGCAAGCTTTAAATGTAACGATTGCAAATGAACGTAATAGTATTCTTACGCAAGATAAACTCAGTGAAGCAAGCCTGAATGTTTTATCTATGTCAGGTCAGGAAGCTAAAGTTTGTACTGACACCCCTGAAACCTGTGTAAATCAACTCAAAAACCTTCCTCAAATTTTAGATGAACAATTCTTATCGGCTGCAAGTGAGATGTATCTCGCAAAAGCAATGGCTTTATCAGATAACACTGACTGCAAAGTAAGTAGATTTACCAAACATAAATCTGAAGAAGAACAAAAGAGTATCCAGAATAGTTATGATAACTGCTTAGACCAGCAATTGAATTTATTAGATAAAAGTATTCGTTATAGCTACGCGTATCTCTTTTCAACAAAACGTCAGCCTAATGACCGTATTTTTGATAATAGACAGGTTCAAATTCGCGATTTCTATAATCAAGCAATTGCCAAAATGGTCAGTGTTTATGATTTAAGACACCCAAAAAAAAATGTAGTTGAACCACAAATTCACATTGGTAAAAGTGTTTACTCAATTGACTTTGAGTTTCATAGACAGTTAACAGGTCAAAAATTAGAAAAATTAATTTCAAGTTATAACTTAAATTTTTCAGGTTTAAGAACTATTAACCGCCGTGATGGCTTTGGATCTGAATTTGTGGCTGTTTTCCCGAGTTCAGGGAGCGAAGATATTAATGAATATATTTTAGATCCCCTTAAATACAATTATAAGAATGGTGTGAATCCAAATATTCATCATGCACGCTACTTAGCTGCGACGATTGTAGCTGAACCAAAACACGCAAATACTGTTGAAGAAATTATTAATAATCCTGAATTCATAATCCGAGTTTATGACCCATATCGGACAGATAATATTAAGGTAGCTGGTAAACAATATCCTCTAGCTGCTAACTTTTCAGCGCCTTATGGTCTATGGTTAGCCGAAAACAACCTAGGAGTCGCAGCCTATTTAAGTCTGATTGACCGCGATCAGCATTTAACTATGCCGCACCTCTACATGCTTGAACCATACAATCCAAATAAGAAAATTATTGTATTAGTACATGGTTTGGCAAGTAGCCCCGAAGCTTGGATTGCGCTCACCAATGATGTTATGGGCGATACGGTATTAAGAGACAATTATCAAGTTTGGCAAGTTTTCTATTCAACTAACATGCCAATTTTGGAAAGCCGTTTCCAAATTTATGCACTACTCAAACAAGCTTTTAGTTCGCTAAACCCAAGCGACCCGGCCGCCCATGATGCTGTTCTTGTAGGACATAGCATGGGAGGCATTATTAGCCGTTTACTGGTGAGTGATGGAGATATTACTAAACCAGCCTTAGAGCTAATGACGATCCGCCAGCAAAATCGCTTTAAAAAACATCCAATGATTACTGAACGATTGCAAATGCATTCAATCAATAATTTTGATCGCGCAATTTTCTTAGCTTCTCCTCATCGAGGTACAGATTATGCAGATCGTTGGTTTACCTTAGCAGCGCGTAAAATTATTCGTTTACCAGGCGCATTTTTGTCGGCTGTAGCCACCTCGCTAACAACCGAAAATTTAGACGTCAAAGATTTCTTGAGTAATATTGACAATGGTTTAATTCAAAATGGACCAAGCGATCTAAGTCATCAATCTAAATTTATGGAGCTCACAAAAGATATTAATCCACACCAAGGATTAGTTTTCCATTCAATTATGGGAAATATAACTAAGAGTGATGACCCAAATGTAATTACCGATGGTATCGTTCCTTATAAAAGTGCTCACTTAGACGGAGCAAAGTCAGAAAAAGTTCTTCCTGGTGGTCATTCAATCCAGCTTACACCACAAGCTGTATTAGAACTGCGTCGTATTTTACGAGAGCATTTAGTCGAACATGGTTTATATAAACCATAAAAAGAAAAAGAGCCAAAGGATAACCTTTGGCTCTTTCATTTTAGTATTAAATTTTACTGCCCAGAACGGATGATGTAATCAAACGCAGAGAGTGATGCTTTAGCGCCTTCACCTGTAGCAATAATGATTTGCTTGTAAGGTACAGTCGTACAGTCACCCGCAGCAAACACACCTTGAACATTGGTTTCGTTGCGGTCATTGACAATGATCTCGCCACGGTTGGTTAACTCAACTTCACTATCTTTCAAGAAATCAGTGTTTGGCAATAAACCAATCTGTACAAAGATCCCTGCAAGTTCTACCACATGCTCTTCATCAGTGGCACGGTCTTTATATTTAAGACCAGTCACTTGTGAGCCATCACCCAGCACTTCTGTACTTAACGCATTCATAATCACAGTTGTGTTTGGCAAGCTATGCAATTTGTTCTGCAACACTTGGTCTGCACGAAGTTTGGTATCGAACTCAACCAGAGTCACATGCTCAACAATCCCTGCAAGGTCAATCGCAGCTTCAACACCTGAGTTACCGCCACCAATCACTGCAACACGTTTGCCTTTGAACAATGGACCATCACAGTGTGGGCAGTATGCGACACCACGGGTACGGTATTCTTGCTCACCCGGTACGTTCATTTCTCTCCAACGTGCACCTGTTGAAAGGATCACGGTTTTCGATTCAAGTTTTGCACCGTTTTCAAGTTCAACTTCAACCAGACCGTTTTCAGTTTGGTTGGCACCCGTGATTTTGCTCACACGTTGCAGGTTCATGATGTCAACATCATATTCACGGACATGTGCTTCCATCTCGGCAGCAAACTTAGGACCTTGCGTCTTTTGCACAGATGTGAAGTTTTCAATGTCCATGGTATCCATGACCTGACCACCAAAGCGTTCAGCCACGATACCAGTGTTAATACCTTTACGCGCTGCATAGATCGCAGCTGTTGCACCCGCAGGCCCACCACCAATCACCAATACATCAAATGCATCTTTGGCATTCAGTACTGCTGCATCTTTTTCAGCAGAGTTGGTATCAAGTTTCGCCACAATCTCTTCAAGGGTCATACGACCTTGACCAATGTGTTCGTTGTCTTGGAATACCATCGGTACAGCCATGATTTTGCGTTGTTCGACTTCGTCTTGGAAGAAGGAACCGTCAATCATGGTTGCTGTGGTGTTCGGGTTATAAATCGCAATCAGGTTAAGCGCCTGTACTACATCCGGACAGTTATGACAGCTTAGAGATACAAACACATCAAAGTTGGCTTTGAGGTTTAAGCCTTTAATCTGGCTGAGCACTTCATCTGACACTTTAGGTGCATAGCCAGACACCTGTAACAGTGCCAAGATCAAAGACGTAAACTCATGACCCATTGGTAAGCCTGCAAAGAACACACGAGGCTGTTCACCTGCTTTAGCCACACCAAAGCTTGGACGACGTGTATTGTTGCCATCAAAACGGGCAGTGACTTGGTCAGAAAGCTCGGCGATTTCAGTGACGAGTTCTTTAATTTGAGCAGCTTTATCTGACTCATCTAAAGCAGCAACTAATTCGATTGGACTTTCTAAACGTTCTAAATAAGCTTTTAATTGAGTTTTAATGTTTTGATCTAACATCTGTTTTTTACTCCAATGCATCCAAATTCTTTCAATAGATGCATAGTACGTTAAAACATAAAATAGGTAAAACAGTATGTTTTTATATATTCAATCGGTTTTTTAGATTTTATTATTCACTTCAAATCAAAAAAAGCCAACCTGAACTCATCCCAGCGCAGGTCAGCAAACTGGTTAAACTAAAGTAAGACCACACCAAATACAGCGCCAGCAATCAGGACATGCAAGGGATGAACTTTTTTAATTAAAGATAATAAAGTTGCAATGACCACCATAATAATGAGTAAAGTATTTATTGCCGCTGCTTCGGAAATAATCCAAGCACTGGCAAGCACCGTTCCAACAGTGACAGGTTGTAAAGCAAGCTGTAAAACACGGCGCCATTTTTTATCTTTAAATTTTGACCAACCTCTCATTACAAACACAGTAATAATCGATGAAGGTAAAAATTTAGCTATAGAAGTTACGAGTAGACCAGACAACCCTGCTACATGCCATCCTACCAACGGTACAATCATCATATTTGGACCAGGTGCTGCTTGAGCCATAGCAAACAGAGCACTAAATTCTTGTGCCGTCATCCAATGGTGAATATCAACCACCTGGCGTTGCATTTCGGGCAAAATCGTATTCCCACCACCAAATGCAATAAGAGACAACTGAGTAAAAATGATGGCTAAAGTAAGTAGAACTGCGCCCATTACACACGTCTCCAAATAATAGTTGAATAAAGAGCCAACAAAATTAGCATGGTCAAAAGCAAGGAGATTTTTAGAAAAGCAATACTGATAATTGCCGCCACGACAACACACATCGCTATTGGGTTACGCAATAAGGGTTTCAACATTTTTAAGCCGGTTGCGACCAAAAGCCCTGCTGCTGCTGCACCTAATCCTTCGAAAAGATGCTTAACCATTAAATTATCTTGGAACTGTTCATAGACATAATGTAGAAGAACGACAATGACTGTTGGAGCAAAAATGAGGCCAATGAGTGCACTCGAGGCTCCACGGACACCGCGGAATTCCATGCCAATCGCAACAGATAAATTAATAATATTGCCACCTGGTAGGAATTGGCATAGACCAAGTAACTCAGTGAATTTTTCAGGACTTAGCCACTGCCTTTGCTCTACAACAACTTTACGTGCTAAAGGCAATACACCACCAAATCCAATTAAACCTAATGTTAAAAAACCTAAAAATAACTCTGTGCAGGACGGTACGCTCTCCTTCTGCACGGCAATCTCAACATGGTTCATTTTCGTTACTTTTCACTTTAACTGACCAAGATAGAATGATACTTTTATGATATATCTACAAATGCTTTTATTTTCACTAAACATACCCTAAAGGTATTCCTATGTTAGATTTACATAAGCTTCATGCCTTCGTGGTGGTGGTTGAAGAAAGAAATATTACTCATGCAGCAAACCGTTTGTTTATTCAACAACCGCCTCTAACGCGTTTACTCAAAAAACTTGAACAAGAACTCGGTACTCAATTACTTATTCGTCAACCGCGTGGAATTGAACCGACAGAAGCAGGTTTAGCCTTATTTAAAGAAGCACAACTTTTATTAGAACATGCCAGACATATACCCCAATTAGTCCAAGATGTTAGCCAAGGTAAAACGGGACAACTTAATATTGGTTTTACTAGTTCAGCCGGCTTACATCCGCTTATCTCATTAGTATTACGTTCATATCGGGAAATATATCCAGGAGTACAAACTAAACTTGAAGAAGCAGGCAGTCAAAAACAACTGGATTGGTTAATTTCAGAAAAGCTAGATATTGCTTTTTTAAGAGCACCGATCAGCCGTGATATTGGGTTAAAACACTTACATATATTAGATGAGCCGATGGTGGTTGCATTGCCTATAGGACATCCTCTTACGCAAAAAGAGAAAATTAGTTTAAGTGACTTATCAGATGAGAATTTTGTTTTATACCGTCGTTCTTCTGGACAAGGTTTATATGACAATATTTTATATAGTTGCTATCAGGCAGGTTTTAGTCCACGCATTATTCAAGAAGCGCCGCGTCCTACCGCAACATTAAATTTAGTTGCTGCCGGAATTGGCATTACTATTGTGCCCGCTTCAATGCATAATTTTTGGGATCATGAAATTATTTATCGCGAGTTTGATCATTCAATAAAACTGAATGCGCCTATTTACTTGATTACCAGAGAAAATGAAAATTCGGCCAAAGTTTCAAACTTTATTGAATTATTACAAAAACTATTACCCACAATGACTTAGTCTCAAAACACTCAATAAAAAGTGCTCTAACTAGAGCACTTTTTGGGATAAAACTTTTTATTTTTGATTTACTCGTTTTGATAGCTCTTCTGCCGATTCTTTACGCTCCGAATAGCGATTAGTCAGGTACTGTTTTTGCCCACGTGTTAATAAAGTGAACTTATAGAGTTCTTCCATTACATCAACAATTCGGTCAAAGTAAGAGGATGGTTTCATACTGCCATCTTCTTCAAACTCTAAAAAAGCTTTAGCAACAGAAGACTGATTTGGGATGGTAATCATGCGCATCCAACGTCCTAAAATACGCATTTGATTCACGGCATTAAAAGACTGTGAACCACCGCTGACTTGCATAACGGCTAAGGTTTTACCTTGTGTTGCACGTATTGCTCCGCCAGCTAAAGGAATCCAATCAATTTGAGCTTTTAAAATTGAACTCATTGCCCCATGACGTTCAGGCGAACACCACACCATACCTTCTGACCAAGCCAAAAGTTCATGTAACTCTTGTACTTTTGGATGATCAGTTGCTGCATCTTCAGGTAAAGGCAAACCTTTAGGGTGAAAAATTTTGACTTCGGCACCTAGGTATTCAAGGATACGCCCAGCAGTTAGCACAGCAAAACGGCTATAAGAGCGTTCACGGTTAGAACCATATAACAATAAAATACGGGGTGGATGTTCAAGCTGCTGTGCTTGTATTTGTTCGAATGTAGGCTTATCCAAAAGGCTTAGCTCTACATTTGCTAAATCATTATTAGAACTGTTCATGTGAAAAATACTTTTTCTTTAACCAAAGCGAAACTGAAACGAGTGAAATTAAAACCGGAACTTCAACCAATGGTCCAATTACTGTAGTAAAAGCAACCGGAGAAGCTAAACCAAATGTTGCAATTGCCACTGCTAAAGCGAGCTCAAAATTGTTACCCGCTGCGGTAAATGAAATGGCAGTCGTACGTGGGTAGTTATTCCCCATCTGTTTACTCATAAAGAAGCTGATAAAGAACATCACCACAAAGTAAATCGTCAGTGGGACAGCAATTAACAATACATCTAGAGGTAAACTCACCACATCGCCACCTTTTAAACTAAACATGGCAACAATAGTAAAGAGTAAGGCAATTAAACTTAACGGGCTAATTTTTGGTAAAAACTTGGTTTGATACCAATTCAAACCTTTTGCCTTAACTAAAACTAGACGAGTCAAGAAACCCATTAAAAATGGGATACCCAAATACACCAATACAGCATGGGTAATAGTCCAAAAATCGACATTAATGACTTGTCCTGCCACACCAAAATAAGGCGGCAAAAAAGTTAGAAATAGCCATGCATAAGTGCTAAAGAATAAAATTTGGAAAATACTGTTAAAGGCAACCAAAGCTGCAACATATTGGTTATCGCCACATGCCAAACCATTCCAGACTAAAACCATTGCAATACAACGTGCTAACCCAATTAGAATGAGACCCGTCATATATTCCGGATAGCTATGTAAAAAAATAATCGCAAGAATAAACATTAAGACTGGAGCAATAATCCAGTTTTGTATTAAAGACAAAGCGAGTGTTTTCTTATCTTTAAACACTTCAGGCAAAGCAGCATAGTCTACTTTTGCCAAAGGCGGATACATCATTAAAATTAAACCAATCGCAATTGGAATATTAACGTTATCTACACTGAGCTGATTTAAAGACACTGATGCTTGAGGAAAGAAAACACCAATGGCTACACCTAAAGCCATAGCAATAAAAATCCATAGCGTTAGGTTTCTATCTAAAAATGATAGCTTAGATTTGGCCATGTCATTCTCTTTAATCAATATGCGAGATTTGGTTAATTTCATTAATAAGTTGCGAACGGCTCAAATGTGCAACATCTAATGCAAATAAAGCATCTAAACGGCGGTTAATATGATTGACAGTATTTTGGAACGCTTTGAGTTTTTCTTCTTTTGGCAAATCGAGATGTGACGGGTCACTTAAGCCCCAATGTGCTTTAATTGCGCCACCTAAATACAATGGGCATGCTTCTTGCGCTGCTGAGTCACAAACAGTGATTACTACATCTGGTTGATATTGCTCGCAATCATCAATCGTTTTACTCCATAAGCCATCTGTAGATAAACCTAAATTTTTAAGTGTTTCAATCGTTAGCGGATGTACCTGACCGGAAGGTTTGCTACCAGCACTATAAGCTTTCCACCCTTCTGGTGCGCGGCTGTTAAATAAAACTTCTGACAAAATACTACGGCAACTATTACCCGTACATAGAAATAGAAATTTCATGATCTTTACTCACAAAAGGTAGAAATAGACCCTAGCTGACCAGACAATGGTTTCATTGCATCGTCATCTTGCTGCGCCAAAATATTCAAAATGTTGTTTGCCCAGATCGGCAGTTCAGGATTAACGCTGTAATACACCCATTGCCCCTGTCTTGAATCAAGAAGGATGCCATGGGTTCGTAATAGGGCTAAATGTCGGGAAATTTTTGGTTGGCTCAACTCAAGCTGTTCTGTTAACTCGCAGACACAGATATTTTGTTTGCTCAGAACTAACTTAAGAATGTTTAACCGAGTTTGATCAGAAAGACATTTAAAGAAATCGACTTGAGTGATCATATTTGCAGCCACTTATATTCGTTATTGCAAATATACGGATATCCATATATAAATGCAATATCTTAATTCAATGAATAATTATCATGGCGGAACTAGTGAAGATTTACCATAACCCAGCATGTGGCACATCACGCAATACATTGGCGCTTATTCGTCATGCGGGGTTTGAGCCTATCGTTATTGAATATTTGCAAACACCACCCAGTAAAGATGAACTGATTCAACTTATTAGGGATTCAAACTTAACTGTACGTGAAGCAATCCGAAAAAATGTTGATCCCTATAAAGATTTAGAACTGGAACAAGACCACTGGACCGATGAACAGTTAATTGATTTTATGGTTCAGTACCCAATTTTAATTAATCGTCCATTTGTGGTTACACCCAAAGGCACACGACTTTGTCGCCCCTCTGAAGTAGTGCTCGACATTTTAGATTCACAAAACTTAGGCTATTTCGCAAAAGAAGATGGTGAAGTCATTATTGATGAGCAAGGCCGTCGTATAAAATAATTGAAGGTATTCATCAATATAAAAAGCTAAATGGCACAACACCATTTAGCTTTTTTGAGTGAAACGGGTTAAAAATAGGACTTAATAAAAGGAAGAAGTTGCTCTCCGACTACCATTCCTAATAATCCGACTAATGCAACAAGAGGCGGAGCTGGTGACTTCACATTTAAGACGTAATATAAGACACCAACGAGTAGCCCTACAGCCAAAGATAACAAGTACATTTTCATCGTACATACCTTAAGGAAGCAAGCCATTTAACGAAGCAGGTTCCCAAACTGTTTTATTTAAAATGCAAAACAAGAACACCCGAGTGCGCCCCAGAAAGATGTTTTATCCTTATCATTTACAGGAACATCAAGCATCCAAGCGTGGCTATGTCCATGCATGCCACAACTGCTGGCGCATGCGCACAATGCACTTTGTGACTGTAGTGACTGATTGGATGGTGCATTACGGTTTTCAGATAAACGCCACTGACCACCAAAACGTTTTACTGGCGACCATGTTGGCGATGCCGGCGGTAACGGCGGATCATCTTGCTTGAATTCTGCTCCTGCATATACCACTTTTCCGCCTAAAACAGTGAGTACAGACTCAATCCACTGGATATCTTCTGCTTCAACTTTGAAGTAGTCATCGGACAGTACAACTAAGTCGGCAAGTTCCCCTTCTGTGAGTGAACCTTTAACATCTTTTTCACCAGAGAACCAAGCCGAACCTTTGGTCCAGAGTTTGAGTGCTGTCTGACGGTCTAATAGATTTTTTTCATCATAGAGAGGTAAACCACCGACTGTTTTACCAGTACTTAGCCAATACAAACAAACCCAAGGGTTATAGGATGCAACACGAGTCGCATCTGTCCCCGCACCTACAGGAACACCAAGTTCCAACATTTTCTTGACTGGTGGCGTTGCCTGAGCAGCCTCCGCTCCATAGCGTTTTACGAAAATCTCACCTTGATATGCCATACGGTGTTGAATGGCAATACCACCACCCAACACACCAATACGTTCGATATTACGCTCAGATACGGTTTCGGCATGGTCAATAATAAATCGAGTTGCGAATGGCTGTTTTGAATTTACGCGCTCAAATACATTCAGCAAACGATTAATACTTTCATCATAAGTTGCATGAATACGGAATGGCCATTTCTTTTCAGCCAAGTGCTCTACGATGGCTTCAAGTTCACCTTCCATTTTTTCTGGTAAATCCGGACGTGGCTCATAAAAATCTTCAAAGTCACCTGCCGACCAAGTCAGGTTCTCACCTGCTCCATTCATTCTAAATAGCTCATCACCATCACCCGGAAATGTCATTTCGGTCCAACGGCGATAATCATCAAGCTCTTGGCCTGCCTTCTGAGCAAATAGGTTATAAGCAATTCGAACGGTCATCTGATTTTGATCATGTAATTGCTTAATTACGTCATAGTCTTCAGGATAGTTTTGACCGCCACCGCCCGCATCAATTGCTGAAGTAATACCTAATCGGTTCAACTCACGCATGAAATGACGCGTTGAATTGACTTGATCTTCAACCGGCAATTTCGGTGCTTTCCCTAAGGTCGAATATAAAATCATAGCGGATGGCGTTGCGAGCAATAGTCCTGTTGGTTCACCCTTTTCATTTCGTACAATCTTACCACCCGGTGGGTCTGGCGTGTCTTTATTAAAACCTAATACATCAAGTGCAGCTCGGTTCAACAAGGCACTGGCGTACAAATGTAAAACGAATACGGGAGTATCTGGCGCTGCTTTATTAATTTCTTCTAAAGTCGGTAAACGCTTTTCGGCAAACTGGAATTCAGTCCATCCGCCTACGACACGCACCCATTGTGGAGCTGGTGTATTGTCTGCTTGTTCTTTGAGTAAACGTAGTGCATCTGCAACGGATGGCACACCTTCCCAGCGCAGTTCCATATTGTAATTTAGGCCACCACGAATAATATGCAGATGACTGTCATTTAGACCCGGTATAACGCGACGACCATTTAAGTCTACGACTTTACTTGTTGGTGTTGCGAGCTTCATAACCTCATCATTTGTACCCGTACGTACGACTTTACCGTCTGCAATCGCAATTGCTTGTACTTCGGGGTTCTGAGGATCTAGTGTTGTGATTTTACCGTTTTTGAGTATGAGGTTTATTTCGGTCATTCTGAACTCCATTCTTGTGAATTATCGTTCTAAAAAATAAAGACATATCAGTATTAATATCACTTAAATATTGAATACTAGACATGCCTTTACCTAAATCAGTTCTGTTTTATTTTGCAGGAACTGGTGCAAGTACTTCATGTTTTGATGTTGTACGCTCAAGCGCCTTATGTACCATTGTATAAGCATAGTCCACACCCATACCGTAAGCACCAGAATGCTCACGTACAATTGCCATAACTGCATCATACGTATCACGGTGTGCCCAATCACGTTGCCATTCGAGTAAGACTTGTTGCCAAGTTACTGGAACAACACCTGCTTGAATCATGCGTTGCATCGCATAGTCGTGTGCTTCTTTTGATGTACCACCAGAAGCATCTGCCACCATATAAATTTCATAATCGCCTTCAAGCATGGCACCAAAAGCAAAGGTGTTATTGCACACTTCAGTCCACAAACCTGAAACAATCACTTTTTTACGATTATTTTTTGCAAGCGAATCACGTACCTTTTGGTCATCCCATGAATTCATTGAAGTACGTTCTAGTAAAGGTGCATCTGGAAATACATCTAAAAGTTCTGGATAGGTATAACCAGAGAAGCTTTCTGTTTCAACCGTGGTAATGGTGACAGGAATATTGAATGTTTTAGCTGCTTTTGCTAATCCTACAGTATTATTCTTTAATACTTGGCGATCTATTGACTGTACCCCAAAAGCCATTTGTGGCTGATGATCAATAAAAATAACCTGACAATTGGTTGGTGATAGTTGTTCTAAAAGTGACTTATTCATGGGTGAACTCCATTATTCCTTATGAGTAATGCTTTAAAATTTTGCTTACTGGTTATTATCAAAACAGATAAAAATGTAAAAGCATAGACAGCAAATCAGCACGAATCTGTATGCTGTATGGATACAATAAAAACAATGATTGCTTTTTAATTTTTATAGTTTAATCATTGATATATATTTTTTTAACTTTCGCTTATCCATGGATCGATTAGACTGTATTTCGACTTTTGTAAGTGTCGTAGAACATGGGAATTTTAGTAGTGCCGCTAGAGCACTCGATATCTCTCGCGACTTGGTTGCCAAACGTGTTTGCTACCTCGAAAATGACCTAAAAACCACACTATTAACCCGCACCACCAGACAGATGAACCTCACCTCTTGTGGGGAAAAGTTTTATCAGCATAGTAAAGTCATTTTAAGTGAGTTCGAGTGGGCTGCCTATGAAATTAGCTATAACCAGCAATATCCTGAAGGTGAACTCAAGCTCAATACACCCATGTCTTTTAGCAATATTTTTCTTCAACAGATCATTTCAGACTTTATAGAGAAATACCCCAGCATCAAAATTGATTTATTCATGACTGATCAGCTATTAGATATGAATAATAATAAATTTGATTTAACCATTCGTGTAGATGGCTCTCCTCCAAACTTGGCAAATAGTAAAATATTAAATACCTATCAGCGCTATCTATATGCAACACCTGAGTATTTCAATCAACATGGACTACCAAACTCATTAGAAGAACTTAAAGAACATAAGTTTCTGATTTACTATCAAGATAGCCGACATAAAAAATTGATTTTTCAAAAAGATCAGAAAGAAGTGTCGTTCAATTGCTTCCCAGTGATGACCTGTAATAATGGTGAATTATTATTAGATATGTGCCTAAAAGACCACGGCATTGTTTTTCTTCCAGAGTTTATTGCTGAACCTTACTACAAAGAAGGTAAATTACAGAAGTGTTTGGAGGACTACACCAGTCAACCCCTTCACTTATATGTGACATGGCCAAACCGTAAAATTCTATCGAAGAAAGTAAAACTATTTATTGATTTTCTGACACAACAAATCGTTCCTATAAGATAACTAAACTGGGCCTAATTCATAAGAATTGGCCCAATACTTTTAATTCGTTTAAATAGCTTCAATTTTCTTATTTTTAAATAAATTTAATAAATTTTGCTCTACGGATGCTGTGCTATTTTCTTCAATAAATGTCGTCGCGTGGTGTTCTAAATGCTCCTCCATCAATTGAGTAGCTAATTTTTCATTTCCTTGCTCAATGGCATCTAAAATCGCACGATGTTCATCTGCTGAACAATTATTATGTTTTGGAATTTCATATAAGCCAATTAATAACGAAGTCCTCGCAATAAGCGTCTGCAAATAACTGGTCATGATCGTATTCTGATTTGCCTCGACAAGTTTTAAATGAAATTGACCTGATAGCTTAATCCACTCAGCCCAATTGCCAGCTAAACGCTCATGAGACTCTTGGTCTACTAAGCCTCGAAGCTCACTAAAATCTAGGTTATGTGACTTTTGAGCTAGCTTTTTTACCGTGGCGATTTCAAGCATGCTGCGTGCTTCAAAGACCTCTTTTGTTTCATGAGCACTATGTTTTGCGATGAGTGCCCCACGATTGGGCTGAATTTCGATGACCTTATCATGTGCAAGTTTCACAAAAACACGTCTTAACACTCCTCGCGTTACACCAAATGCTTCACACAAAGGTGCTTCAACCAAACGTGCGCCCGGGACAAGTTGTCGATTTAAAATCGCATCAACAATTGCGTTATATATATGGTCATCAATTTCATCATTGCTCATTTCTACGGCTTTTTTTGGTGCATTCGATGACATTGATTTCTCCATTTTTATTAATGTCTCCTCTTTTTAGAACTTTATCTATTTTGAATAGTGTAAGTTTAACTTAAGCAGTTGGAAATATTTCTCTCATTCTCACCATGCTTATGTTGAGCTGAACAATTCAATATTAAATCTCTAAATCTCCACTTATACACCTAAATTTATTTACTTTTTATAAAAAATAAGCACGTCTCAGTTTATAAATTTGTCTCTTCACATCCAAAATTCATACCAGTTTAAATAATTCATGGGCGCTACTTCCTAAATTTGGCATAACTTTTGCTCAATTAAAATTGTGCACAATCTAAATATCACATTGTAAACAATTTTAATTTCATTCTTTTAGACAGAACAACAATGCTGCTGAAAGTGCCTCCATCTTAAAGAAGTGAGTGTTCAAGATGAATAATACGGAAGCAATAATTAAACCTTCTTATGATGCAAAACTAACAAATCAAGACTTAGCTCCTTTAAAAAAGCAAACTTGGGGCGCTTATAATATTTTTGCCTTTTGGATGTCCGATGTTCATAGTGTCGGCGGTTATGTCATGGCTGGGAGCCTTTTTGCACTTGGGCTCAATAGCTGGCAGGTACTTTTATCTTTACTCATCGGCATTGCCATAGTTCAGTTTTTTACAAACCTGATAGCCAAGTCTAGCCAACAAACTGGTACGCCCTATCCTGTTATTTGCCGCGCAACCTTCGGTGTTCTTGGTGCAAATATTCCTGCTGTTATCCGTGGGCTTATTGCTGTCGCATGGTATGGCATTCAAACCTATTTGGCATCAAGTGCTTTCTTATTGGTTATTTTAAAGTTCTTTCCAGAATGGTCAGTCTATGCCGATGTTTCAAATTACGGATTTCTTGGGCTTTCCTATTTAGGATGGGTTGGCTTCATGCTACTTTGGCTACTGCAAGCGATTGTTTTCTGGTCTGGCATGGACAGCATTCGTAAGTTCATTGACTGGGCAGGTCCAGCTGTCTACATCGTAATGTTTGCCATGGCAGTATGGCTGATCTGGAAAGCTGGCTGGCAGAATATTGATTTAAATTTAAGTGGGGTTCAATACGACGGTTTTGCAGTCGTACCAGTCATGATTGGTGCTATTGCGCTTGTTGTTTCATATTTTTCAGGGCCGATGCTGAACTTTGGCGACTTCTCTCGTTATGGCAAAAGCTTTAATGCCATTAAAATGGGCAACTTTCTTGGACTACCGATTAACTTCTTAGGTTTTTCTTTACTTACTGTGGTTTGTATTGCAGCAACTTTGCCAGTGTACGGCAAGCTCATTACAGACCCTGTCGAGATGGTCGGTAAACTTGATAATACTTTTGTGGTGATTTTAGGCAGCTTGACCTTAATGATTGCCACCATCGGAATTAATATTGTCGCTAACTTTGTTTCACCGGCCTTTGATTTTTCTAATGTTTCACCGAGTAAAATTAGCTGGCGCATGGGTGGAATGATTGCAGCAGTGGGTTCAATTTTTATTACCCCATGGAATTTATTTAATAACCCTCAAGTGATCCATTACACCATTGATATTTTAGGTGCATTTATTGGTCCACTTTTTGGTGTATTGCTCGCCGATTTTTATCTCATTAAAAAACAAAAAATTGTGGTAGATGATTTATATACCTTAGATACCAAAGGTTCATATTGGTACAAAAATGGTTATAACCACTCTGCCTTTTATGCCTTAATTCCAGCTTCATTAATTCCTATTCTCTGCGTACTTTTACCACAACTCTCTGGGCTGGCTAATTTCACATGGTTTATTGGGATGGGATTCGGTTTCATTATCTACCGATTTCTTAACCAACCGCTTGGCCATACTAAATCGGCAATGACTAAGGTAAAAGTACAATGAAAATTAAAATTATTAATCCTAATACCACGCAAAGCATGACTAACAAAATTGCTGCATCAGCCAAGATAGTCGCAAATTCTGATACTCAAATTATTGCAGTAAGCCCTCAAATGGGCCCTGCAACGATTGAAAGTTATTATGATGAAGCCCTAAGTGCAGTAGGTGTGCTGGAGGAAATTCGCCAAGGTGAACTTCTAGGTATAGACGCTTATATTATTTCTTGTTTTGGTGATCCCGCGCTTTATGCTGCCCGTGAACTCACTTCGGCACCTGTGATTGGAATTGCCGAAGCAGCTATGAGATCTGCAAGTTATGTTAGTACTGGGTTTAGTGTGGTCACAACCTTACAACGCACAGTGAATATGAGCTGGCATCTGGCTCATCGCTATGGCGCTCAACCCTTCTGTAAAAATGTTCGAGCTTGTGACCTTGCGGTTGATGAGTTGGAGCTTCCTGACTCAGACGCTTATGAGACCATACGAGATGAGTGCAAAAAAGCGCTCGCAGAAGATAAAAGCGATGCGATTGTTTTAGGCTGTGCAGGCATGAGTGATTTATGTTTAAAGCTACAAAACGAGTTGGGAGTGATTGTTATTGACGGCGTTGCAGTAGCAGTTAAACAAGCTGAAATGTTAGTTCAATTAAATTTAAAAACCAGCAAAGTTGGTGATTGGGCCTTGCCTCCTGTAAAGAACTACACAGGCATATTGTCAGAATTTGGAGCACATTAGAAATAAATTACTGTTTCAATTCCAACTCAAAATGCGACGTTGGAATTGAAACATAGAGTATAAAAAAATTAAGCCTCTGCTAACTCTGGCTGTTGTTCTTCTTTATAAAATGGTACATCGCCATTAATAGTTGCACGGTGCATGATGCGATGGGCATCGCCATAATCAAATAGTGCTTTATGTTGTGTGCAACGGTTATCCCAAATCGCGACATCACCATCTTGCCATTTCCAACGCAAATGAAACTGTTCTTGAGTCGCATGTTCAAACAAGAAATTAAGCAACTGCTCACTTTCTTGTTCAGGTAACTCATTAATGCGAGTAGTAAAGCCCTCACTTACAAACAACAAAGGCTCACCTGTGACCGGATGGGTGCGCACCACTGGGTGAACCACTGGTGGGTTACGCTTAAATGTTTGCAAAAGCTTTTCACGTTCTTCTTCGTTATGAGCAAAACGTTCAAGTGGAAAAGACTTACGAATATCGTGTGTTGCAGTTAAGCCGCGTAATTTTTGCTGTAACTCAAGCGAAAGCCCTTTAAAAGCTGCTGTGTTGCTCGACCATAATGTATCACCGCCTACAGGTGGAATTTTAATGGCTTGTAATACACAGCCCAATGGTGGAGTTTTACTAAAAGTCACATCTGTGTGCCAAAGTTCATTGTCACGCAAATCTTGTTTCCAACTGTCGAGCACCATCACCTCAGGCACCTCTTCAATTGAAGGATAAATCGGGTGCACATGTAAGCTGCCAAAACTGCGTGCCAAGTCTGCTTGTGCTTGTGGCGCTAATTGTTGCTTTCGAAAAAAAATGACCTGATGATCAAGCAAAGCCTGCTGGATTTGTTGCATTGTCTGTTCATTTAACGCATTCAAATCAATATCGTGAATAATTGCGCCAATGGTAGGCTTGATCACTTCAATATTTAAGTTTGCTACTACTGTATTCATCTTCTTTACTACAACTGCTGACCATAC
>Ga0268255_10000095_pt1 | contig 73371 bp, 70 predicted proteins | sample AgamicOrMarz_FD_200256 | JGI IMG/M metagenome (GOLD analysis project Ga0268255, IMG submission 200256) | Agave microbial communities from Guanajuato, Mexico - Or.Ma.rz (v2) (version 3) | ecosystem: Host-associated > Plants > Phyllosphere > Phylloplane/Leaf | place: Guanajuato, Mexico...
AAAACAATATCTCTAATTAGAATATAGCTCTACTTTTACTTTCTTTATATTTTTTCGTTAATTTTCATTTTTAAATAAAAAATGAACTATAATTTGGTCAGCAAGAAAATACAACTAACTCTTGGAGGTACATCAAATGATGAACGATAGACAAGCAGCCTTAGATATGGCTTTAAAACAAATTGAGAAACAATTTGGTAAAGGATCTGTAATAAAAATGGGAGAGGGCACACATACAAAAGTTGAAGCATCTAGCTCAGGTTCATTAGCTTTAGATATAGCTCTTGGAATTAATGGTTATCCTAAAGGTAGAATTATGGAAGTTTACGGACCAGAAAGTTCAGGTAAAACAACAGTATCCTTACACGCGATTGCAGAGGTGCAAAAAAATGGAGGCCGTGCAGCTTTTATTGATGCAGAGCACGCACTTGATCCAGTATACGCAAGAAAGCTAGGCGTGGATATCGATGAGTTACTGTTATCACAACCAGATACCGGTGAACAGGCACTTGAAATTGCCGAAGCATTAGTTAGAAGTGGAGCTGTAGACATTATTGTTGTAGACTCCGTAGCGGCATTAGTTCCACAAAAGGAAATTGAAGGAGAAATGGGAGACTCTCACGTAGGTCTACAAGCTCGTTTAATGTCTCAAGCATTGCGTAAGCTGTCTGGAGCTATCAACAAGTCTAAAACGATTGCTATCTTTATTAACCAAATTCGTGAAAAAGTTGGCGTTATGTTTGGTAACCCTGAAACAACTCCTGGTGGACGTGCGCTTAAATTCTATTCTTCAGTTCGTCTTGAAGTTCGTCGTGCTGAACAACTTAAACTAGGAAATGATATTGTAGGTAATAAAACAAGAATTAAAGTAGTTAAAAATAAAATGGCACCTCCTTTCCGTGTTGCTGAAGTAGATATTATGTATGGAGAAGGCATCTCGAAAGAAGGAGAAATTTTAGATATTGGTTCTGAATTAGATATTGTTCAAAAGTCTGGATCTTGGTTTTCATATAATGAGGAGCGTTTAGGACAAGGACGCGAAAATGCAAAGGCATTCTTAAAAGAAAACCCTGAAATTAGAGACGAAATTAGAAAAGCTATTATTGAACTTAAATATGGCATTGATACTAATAACAGTAATGATACTGATAACAATAATGATTTTGAGAACTATAGCGAAGATCTATAAAAATATAAAACACCTTTCCGTATGGTAAGGTGTTTTTACTCATTTGACATTAAGCTTACAGCCCAAAAAGCTTATTAAATATCCTTTTATTCTTTACATCTTTTTCTAACTTACGCAATAACTCCGTATCTTCTTTGCTAAATAAGATAGTATTAACAAAGTCAATTTCTTTATCTTTAAGCGGTTCCTCATCTTTAATCTTCTTTTCAACCAAGTGAAGAAATTTTAGTTTGAGTATTAAGGTCTTTGGCGTACCTAATTTTTTATGATAATATTTCCATTGTTGTTCCGACAATAATAACTCTTGATTTTCAGCATTTCCTGAAAGAAGAGTATATAAATATTTACGGACATAAATATTTTTAAGCGCTTTTACTTTCTGAGAGTCATTTAAGACCCTTGTGTATATAAAAAAAGTTTTATCACCTTTCTTGAATCTTTTTATATCTTTATGAATTAGCACACTAACTACAATAAGATACATTATTAATCCAAGAAAGAAGATAGAAAACAACAGCGAAAGAAATTCTTTTGAATTCGTAGCCGCTTTAACAAACAGAAAACCTTTTTGGCCATTAATCCACAACAACAATACGAAAGAGAAAAATGTGGAATATGCCCAATAAAAAAATTTTTCTTTAGTTTCTTTTGAAATACCGTAAAATAGATCATATCTGTCAAGCATAACTAACATCACCCAGTCAATATTTAGTTGTTTTCTTATAAAAACCTTGCTATTATTAAATAATGCATAAGGTTAACTAATAAACATACTATGTTGCGTTAGGAGGTTTTTTTATGACGCAAAAAACATACCAAGTATTTTCAAATATGAAGGAACTTGAACAATTTATTATTGATTCAGATCCTGTAAAAGAATTTGAACCAGTTAAGCGTGAGATAAATTGGACTCTTGTGACAAAAGAGTGTGAAGAGTGTAATGAACCGTTTACTCAAACACATATTGCACAGCATTTTTGCGAAAAATGTCAGAAAAAGTCCGAAAAACTTAATAAACGCGAATCTGTTTCTCAGAGAATGAAAAAGAATCCATCTGTGGCTGAGTGCATAAACTGCCATAGCGATTTTTATAAAAGTGCTCCTACAATGTACTATTGCTCAGAATGTTCTACAACTGGAGGGCAGTTAGTTTCTACAGGGGAATACATTGAAGTAAAAACACCTATAATGCCACGTCCTCGAAACTGTGTTGAATGCAACAAAAAGTTCTACAGAACCGCTCCGGCTATGAGATACTGTAAATGTTGTTCACCAAAAGGCGGGGAATTAGTAGAAGAAGAAAAACTTGTTTCTAAACAAGCTACAAAAGATAAAAAACCAAAGTCAAATGCTTTAAAATTAATAAAATAAAAAAAGGCCTAATGGCCTTTTTTTATTTGTTTTTTAACTTTAAGTTGCAATATTTCCCTCTCTTGTTATAAACTATTAACTAAATAGCAGAACGTCAGTTCGGGGAGGAGGAGACAAATGAAGAAAGCGTACTTTTCACAGCGTATTTGGAAAAAGGACGTAAACGCCCTTACGGTAGCTGAAACGGCAATGTTAAGTAAATTATTTAATTATGCCAAACGTTTTGTGTTTCAAACGCTTGTCCGTCAAAAACGTTGGGAACGCGAATTACATAAGGAAAGCATTCACTTAGTCGTGAAGAGAAAGTTTGGCGTAAACGATTACGTGGCAAACAGTATTGTACGCGAATCTCAAGCTCTCCTAAAAGCCCAAACCGAACTAAATAAACTGTACATCAAACAAGCAGCTGAAAAGATTAAAAAAATAAAGAAAAAGTTAAAGAAAGAGTGCTCCTTTTTGACCACTCTTCGCAAGATAAAAGAGAGCTGCTTCAAAGGAAACCTGTGGTTTCCCAAAAATAGAAACTACGTTTTACATCCAAGTGGAGTCGTTTCACTAGAATTAAAGAGTTGTTCCCTCATTTGGATGAATACCTACTTATTCGAACATCGATATCTGGATGTCGCGATTAAACGACTAAAAGCGAAGATTGGGCGTTTAGAACATCGTCTTTTTCGTCTAGAAGGCAAAAAAGAGAAGTTAACCACTCATATTTCGAGCGTGGTCTTCGGCTCAAAAAAGTTGTTTAAACATCAATTTACCAAAAAAGAGTTTGTACAAGATCATCAGTCTTGGAAAGAACTCTTTTTAGCTACACGAAACAAACAAGTACTAATTTCAGGGCGTAAAGATGCCGCAGCTGGCAATTTTGTCTTTACCTATCAACCAGATACAAAAGACCTACATATGACTTCCCTTTCGGGAAAAGTCGTGACGTTTTCAAATGTAGTTTTCCCTTATGGGCAAGAACAGGTCAATAACGCTGTTCTTCGTCAGCGAAATTGCAAAGACAAAAAAGTAAATGGGAAACCTATCTCCTGGTCTGTTGAAGATCACGGTAACTATTATATTATTAAATGTTTATTGGATGTCGAAGAAGATGTGTTCGTAAACTTCTCTACGTCTGATGGCGTTATTGGTGTAGATTGTAATGTGGATCACTTTGCCTGGACAGATGTTTCAAAGGACGGCAACTTTTTAGAAAGTGGAAAGTTCTCGTTTTCGTTACATAAAAAAGCAAACGGCCAATCAACAAAGATTCTTGAAGCAGAAGCAATAGCGCTTGTAGATTTAGCTGTTCGGAAAAACAAACCTATTGTAATGGAGGATATTGATACCACACTCTCCAAGACTGGGGACGCGTATGGAAATAAAAAGGCAAACCGTTTAAAGAGTGTATTTGCTTATCGTAAAATGGCGCAAGCCATTAAAAGTCGTGCTCAAAAGATGAGAGTCTCTGTAATGACCGTAAATCCGGCCTACACATCTATTACAGGTAAACTTAAATATATGCGTAAATTTGGTATCTCTATTCACCAAGCAGCTAGTTATACGATTGGCCGAAAAGGTCTTGGATATAAAGAAAAAGCACCACAGGTGCTTCGTCATCATATTGTGCGTGAACAACTACCCTACTGGAAACAGTGGTGGGCACTAAACAAAAAGTTAAATGTACGAACGGAAATGTTCTACCAACTGTTCGATGTAAATAAACCGTCTCAACACATCAACCTTACACACAAAGAATTAACAGAAAAAGAAAGCAAACATTTGAAGAAAGCTTTTGCGTAAATCATATACATATCTTGAACTTCTTGTACCAAATACTTACTAACGCTACCGGAGCAGATAGCGACTTTCTAGGGTTTGGGTGCATTACAAGAACGTTCAAATGATTCCATACAAATGAAGGTTGTCGTACCGACTACAAGCGCTTGCTTACATAGAAAGAACTGTATGCGCGGTTGTCCCGAAGGGACACTTCTGTAATTCGTATGGCTAACCGACCTCGTTGAACGGGAAGGGTTCTTAGAACTTTAAGGTTTTAAGAACCCCCCACTTCAAGCTTGCTAAGTGGGGGGTAGTTCAATTGTTTTAAAGCAACTTATTTAATAGCATCTTTTAACGCTTTACCTGCTTTAAAAGCGGGTTGTTTTGACGCTTTGATTTCAATTTCTTCACCAGTTTGTGGATTACGACCTTTACGTGCAGCACGCTCACGAACTTCGAAAGTACCGAAACCAATTAATTGTACTTTATCATCGTTTTTAAGTGCGTCTGTAATTGTATCGAATAAAGCATCAACTGCTTTAGTAGCGTCTTTTTTAGTAAGTTCTGATTTCTCAGCAACTGCATTGATTAATTCTGTTTTGTTCATATGTATAAACCTCCAAAATGTTATGTATGTAGCCAGTTTACCAGCCCAACATTAATATTGTAACGTTTTTTGCTTTATCCTTCAAAGAAAAAATAAAAAGAGTACTATTTTGTTAACAATTCCATAAAAAAAGAAAAGGCGTTGAATGACAACACCTTTTCCGTTAATAATTATCGATATGAAATTTCAGCACCTAATCGGTTAAGTTTTTCAATAAACTCTTCATATCCACGATATAAGTATCTAAGTGATTGAACAGTTGTAACTCCTTCAGAAGCCATACCAGCAATAATCATACTAGCCGCTCCTCGTAGATCATAACTGTCCACTTTACAACCAATCATACCTTTTTCATTTTCAGAACGTTGAATAACAGCAGAGTTATCATTGATTTTAATCTCAGCACCCATATTTCTTAGTTCATCTAAATGACGGAAACGGCTATTAAAGACTTTCTCAGATAAAATAGATGGAGTTTCCGCTAATGCCATTAGAATAGAAATTTGTTGTTGGCAATCAGTAGGGAAAGCAGGGTAGAAACCAGTTTCTACTTGAATTCCTTTTAAAGGCCCAATGTAAGAAGCTTCAATCCAGTCATCCCCAACTTCTACTTTAGCACCCATAGCTTCTAGTGCTTGAAGCGGAGCAGTTAAGTGTTCTGGACGGCAATGAGTTACTTTTACACTACCTTTTGTTGCAACACCGGCTACAAGAAGAGTGAAAGCCTCAATACGGTCAGGTTGAACATTAAATTGAATTGGATTCAAACGTTTTACACCACGGATTGTTAAGGTTTTAGGATTTTCGAATGTAATGTTAGCACCAGCTGCATTTAAAAAATCAACTAACTCAAAAATTTCTGGTTCAATAGCGATATTATGTAACTTCACTTCGCTTGGAGAGAAAACCGACGCGTAGATTAAATTTTGAGTAGCACCAACTGATGGTAAAGGTAAAGTAAATTGTCCTTCTAATCCATTAGAAGTAACAGTAATATTACCAGCACCCTTATCTACTTCAGCTCCTAAGCTTTTAAAACCATTGAGATGAATATCAAGAGGGCGAGAACCAATTACACAACCACCAGGCATTCCTACACGAGCTTCACCAAATCTTGCAAGTAGCGAGCCAAGGAATAGCGAAGATGCACGCAATTTATTTGTAAATTCTTCTGAAATAGGTCGGTTCATAATGTTACGAAGGTTTAACTTTACTACACCGTCTGAAAACGAACCAGTAGCACCTAAGTACTTTAAAATATCTACCATAACGTGAATATCAGTAAGATCAGGGCAATTAGCAATTTCTACTTCTTCAAAAAGAGGCAAAGAAGCCAATAGTGGTAGTGCAGAATTTTTACTTCCTTGTGTAGTTACAGTTCCAAATAGGGGAGTTTGTCCGGATACAACAACAGAATCAGATTTCGTTAGTACGCTCATATATATAATCGCCGCTCTAAGCGACTGTACACCTCTTTCAATTTTTAGTCGATATCAATTAAAAAATTATTAAATTTCAATTTATTTCCTTTATTTTTTGAATGAAAAAATATCTTCTTTTATAGTTTTTAACTATGAAATTATATTACATAAAAAACATAAATGAAAGAACCAATTTATAACTCTAAGAATTTTTATGTATAAATTCATAATTTCAGTTCTTTTCTACTAACTCAGATGTCCAATACGCTCTAGAAGAAAGGTCTAAGTTTTGTTCTACTTGTAAGGTATAGTCGAAAAGATCTTTTATATTTGAATTATGAGTAATCATAAAAATTTGCTTAAAAACACCGGTAAGTTTGCGAAGCGCATCTATAATTGTTTCCTGTCTACCTTCATCCATAGAACCCAAAACTTCATCCAATGCGAGGTAGTCAAAGTTCTTATGTTCTCCTTGAGAGGTTAAAATTCTACTAATAGCTAAACGCATACACAGCGCTATTAATTTTTGTTCTCCGCCAGAGAAGAGGTGGAAGGGTTTCTTAATACCGTTTCGATATACAAATACATTATAATGATCATCTAATTGAACCAAATCATATTTACCATCTGTTATAAATGAGAGTAGATCCTGCATTACACTTTCTAAACGAGGTCTAACTTTAGACATTCGATCAATTTTGTAATTTTTAAAGACTTCTTCTGTTTTTATTAAAAAAGCAAGCTTACGCTTTCGCTCTTCCATATCTTTAATTTTTAATTGGTTTTCATTACGTTCTTTCTCTAAATGTTCCATACGCATCTCTATATTCTTTCTTGATTCTTTAACCACAGAAAGGTCTTTTTCAGCCGAACGTAACAATTCAACCTCTTTATTAATTTTATCTTGGTGAGAACGGTATTCCTCTAAATCAAATTTTAGCTCTTTAATTGAATTCTCTAAACGTTGAATGTCATCATTGTTTAACTCGATTTTATTGTTTATTTCTTTTTCTTGTTGAAGAAGTTTAGGTTCTTTTGCTATCAGCGAAGAGAGAACGCTGAAACGTTCTTTTTTCTTTTGTAATTTTTCAACCTCGCTATTTAACAACTCAAATTCCTCTTTATCAAAGCTTATATCATTAAAATTATTAAGCTGCGCTTCTACATTTAAATAATCTTGTTTTTCATTTTGGAAATCTTGTTGCAACATTTTAAATTCATCCTGCAGTTTGTCTAATTTTCTACTTTCGTTTTCTAACTGTTCCTTCTTAAGTTTCAAAGAACTAATTTTCTTATATGTATCTTGTCTTCTTAATTCTCTTATTTCAATTTCTTTTGTTAACTCGTTATGTTTGGTTGCCAATGTTTCTAATTTATGTTTGTATTCATCAGTAAGTGTGTGAAAGTGTTCACCCATAGCACGTTTACAAACGGGGCAAGGGGAGTCTTCACCTACGTCTGATAAAGCATTTCTTTCTTCTTTAAAATGTTTACCTTGATTAGTCACATAAACTAATTCACTGCGAAAATATATTAAATCTTTATCAACATTAGATATATCATTTTCTAAGCGATTCACTTCTTCAATTACACTTTGTATTTGTTCAACATAGTTAGTATCAAGAATAGAGCCTTTCAATTTTTCCATACGTTCTTTCTTAGCGGTTAATCTCTTTTTGAGAGTAGAGATATGTTGAATGAGTTGTGTCTTTTGAACAAAGAGCAATTTTGTTTCTTGCATTTGTTGAAGTTTAAGAAGTGCCTCATCGTATTTCTTTATATCTTGCTCCATTTCCGAAAACTCGACTTTACTCTCTGCAATCTCTTTAAGCTCCTTATCAATGGAAGGTAGGCTCATTTCAGTTAAATACTTTCTTTCTTGAGTTCGCTCTTTAAAATTTGATAACAGCTCCTGGTATTTTTCGTAGGTGTTATCGAGAATATATTTTTGTTCTAGAAGATGTTTATAAGAGATTTCTCTTTCCTTAACAATCTGCTCCTGTCTTGTTAGGTTATCATTTGTAGTAGAAAGCGTTTCTTTCAGAGTGAAAGCCACCTCATCAAACTCAGAAGGACTTTTAATATGCCTTTCTTGTTCGTCAATTATAGTAATTAATTGGTTTTTGTCTGTACGAACTTTTTTTATAGCATCATCGATTTTATCTATTTTTAAAAGACGAGATATTTCTTTTTTTCGCTTTTCGGGACTCAACTTAATTAAATTATCAAAATCATCCTGCCTAGCATAAAAGGCATTTGTAAACGAAATTTGATCCATTCGTAAGACCTTATTAACAATGTGATCCGTTACCTCTGACTGACCACCGGTTATTAGTTCTTTACCATTAACAGAAAGTTTTGCTTTAGCTGTTGTTTCGTGACGATGCACACAATATTCATTTCCATCTTTTATAAACGTGAGTTCTATCCACCATTTTTGACTCTTTTTTGCTTGGTCATATTTTATTTCCGAAGCCTTTATTCCAGATATATTGCCGAATAAAGCGAGTTCAATTAGGGTAAGAATAGTAGTCTTACCAGCTCCATTGGGACCGTTAATATTCATAAGACCTTCTTCAGGGAAGCTCACTAATATAGAAGGGTATTGCCGCACAAATTCACCTTGCAGTTTAGTTATCAGCATTTTCAAGAACCTCCGTTAAGTAGGGCATCATAAATTTTAGAAGTTCTTGCTTTGGAAAGTTAGGATCTTCAGGAATTTGGTTAACAAAACTTGATAGTCCATCTTGCAAACTTTCAAATTCTTCACTATCCATTTCTTTGGTTTTTACACTTTCTGATAACTCAACTTTGTTTTTAAAATCAAACTTAAAATATAAACAGCGGTCAATTTCATTACGGATATCGTCAGTAAGAAATAGGTGTCGATGCTTTAAATTTTTAGGTAAGTTTTTAATAACCAATCTTACAATACCATCTTCAACTTTCTCACTCTTGAATCTTTGGATAATTTGAGATTGTATATCCTCTATAAGCATTCCTTCAGCATTTATTTCTTTCATATCAATCATAGGTCTAACATTTAAAAATCTATTTGTTTTGATTACTTCTTTTGTATCTAAATCAATTTCAACAATTAAAACCCTTGGCTTTTTTTCTTGTCCAAAAGCCAAATGTTCAATTGGTCCTGGATAAATGATGTTATGGCCTAAATCTGTGTAAATGTGGTAGTCTCCTAGTGCAACATAATCCATTTCTTTGTTAATTAGATCATCAAGGTGAACAACGATAGAACTTTCATTCTCTGCATATTGAGGAATAGAAGAAACTCCGCAGTGGGTAACTAAAACGTTGACTTTCCCTTCAACCTTTTTAACTTTTTCTAATTCAGCCTTGAACGTGGAATTGTCATAAGAGGAGGGGAGACAGTGACATACAACATCATCAATTCCATCAATAGTACATTGTTCATACAACCCTCTAAATACAGCAATGACGTTTTGCATTTTACCTAATTTAAAAAGTTCATTGCCAACCCCAGCCTTTTTAGAGAAGTTGTGATTACCCGCTATTTCCAACCAAGTACGTCCGGTAGATGAAAAGCGTTCAACTTGATCCATATAAAAGTTATAATGTGCAGGGTTTTTATAACCAACTTCATTCATTCCATCCCCAGCGTGAATAACAAAATCCACTTCCTCTTCAAGCGCAATATCAATGGCTTGTGCAAATGCTTTATTAATATCAGCTGTACGTATGTTTTCACCGGTCTCAGTATATTTGTTTATCTTAAGTTCTGAAAACTCATTATGGAGGCTTGCATTCCCGCTATACCCATTATGCGTATCAGCGATATGCATAAATTTAATTTTTCTTGGCGACATATTTACACCCCGTTTTAGGTTTTTTCTGCGGGCATTATATTCTAAAGGAGCATTGAAAAATAAGTACCGAAGAAAAGGTTATGAATTAGCGGTTATAAAAACTCTAATTATTTAGATAGAAAAAGAGAATCTTTGAAGAGGGTAATACTATTTGCTTAATTAAGCATAATAAGAAACAGGTTGGTGTATCCAACTATCCAAGAAGCTCTTTGGAAAATCATTGCTAATCACAAAAGGACTGATAAAAAATATCAGTCCTTTTGTGATTAAGTAAATAACGAAAAATTAGATGAAGTTGTAGTAGATGGCATTTTTCTTTTAAGGTTTTCTATGTATTGGTTATATTCGAAGATTTTTATAGGAAGAGCAAAAGGAGAAGTAGGGGAAGAAATGATTGCTTCGCCCGGCATTAATTGATTTATATCCATTTCTAAGTTTTTAATTGATTTTTGAACTCGACCCTTTAATAAATCAAAGTCAGTTTCGTCAGATATACCCAAAATGATGTGTGTATTCATTTGAGATAATACAACAGGATCCATTAGTTTTGCTTGTTGTGTAATTGCAATCAAGCCTATCAAAAACTTGCGGCCTTCATTTACCACGCTTCTAAATACATTTCCTTCTGTATCCTCACCCTTACCAAGCACACGTTGACACTCTTCAAGAACTATAGCGATTGTAGGATATTTTCCTTCTTCAAAACCTTTTCTATCTTTTTTATAGAGATCTTTTTGTCTTTCTAGAACTTCACTTGTTAAAAGAGAGGACAAGAATAACTCTTGAAGCCCTGAAAGGGAAGCCATATCGACTAATACACCTTTTCCGTTAAGTAAATGACCAATGATAAATTCCATATCGTCTTGTTTTTCATCAGCTACTAAGAAAGTAGAGCGGGCTAACCTTTGTAATTTAGACTTTGTGGCTTTAATCGTATCCACGTGAGCGCCACCTCTAAAGATATCCCTTAAAAGCTTAGGTTTTGAACCAGTTCCTTTCCCCAAGTGTGTAACAAAATCTTGTAAACCACCTATATCATCGTCTTCAAAAGGCTTACCATTCATTATGAAATATTCCTCTTCATCATATGGTGTTTCAACTAGTACTTGAAACCAATTATCTCTTAAGACCGCTTGAGCCTCTGTCATAAACCTTTCCTGTGGTTCAGTCCATCTCATTTGTTTGCGAATATTCATAAGGGAGTCCACAGTTACTCGTTTATAAGCAATTTTAATTTTGTTATCACCATCTCGACCATCTTGATTGTATATAACTAAACGTTCTTTTTGCAGGGGATGACGCTTTAAGTCTTGGATATATTCACCGTGAGGTTCAAAAATAAGAGGGGAAACTTCACCTTTACTCTCTAACATTACACCGTTAAGGACTTTCATTGTATTTGATTTACCGCCACCGGTTCTAGCCGTAATAAATGTATGTGTGCTCAGAGCTTTCTTAAATATACCAGCTTCTAAACCGAGTACTTGGCTTCCGGAGCGGAGGTGACCAATCTTTAAGTCACCCATTGTCCGTTGAAGAGGACCATCAAAATCTTGAGGAACTAATTTTCGTACTCTTGAGAAGACAGAAATTGGGGTTCTAGCTGAATAAAAACCATTTTCCCTTGATACACCAAGGATTTCACATTCAGCTATATTAAATCGTTGTTCTTCTCTTTGGGCTCGGAAAGGCTCGTCTGGATTTTCGTGTTCATCACTAAGATCTCTATTTTTTTCAAAATAGTTGTGCTCTCTAGCCATTTCTAGCGCCCAAGCAGCGTTACCACCATATTTAATTTCATTTACTCTTAAAAAGTATTTCTCATTTGAAAAGGGTTCTTCCGATATTAAAATTTCACCATTTTCAATAGGTGTTTTTATAAATTCATTATCTGTACGCGTAAGAGCATCGTAAGCAAACTTTAAATTAGCAATGCTACCGTCAAAAATGTGACCGCCAATAAATTCTTTTTCATACATAAGCAATACACTCCACATTCAATTAAAAATGACTTTCCCACAGCTCTCTAACTTCTTTTGAGACGTAGCCCATAAGATGAGAAATTGTTTCTTTATCATCCAATGTTAGGGAACTAAGAAAGTACTCAATGTTTTTTGGGTTTTTCATCGTCTCTAAAATGAAAATTAATTCTTCTTTCAAACGTAATCGCCCCTAAAAATTCACCTACCAAACGACATTACATCTAGTTGATCGTGATATATGGTAAACAGCTCATCAGTAAAAGCTCGTGATATGCCACGCTTTCTACATTCAACTTTAAAATCTTCTAAACAGCTTAAGAATTGCTGTTCACTTATACGAACTTCATCGTGAATCCATTGAAGAGGGTAGGGATAGCCTTGATTCCCTTCGTTGTAGCAGTATGAAGCTATTAATTTAATCGCAGTTTCAGGGTTAATATCATCTGGTAAAACTAAATCCAGACGGAAGATGAGGTCTATATGTTTGCGGAATTTTACAAAGTAGGTTTTTTCAGTTTCGTAGTAATAGTACCAATTTGATTCGATACTTTGTTTTTTCATATGAGAAGTTAGAATCATCGGGATAGGCACATTATTTTTTAATAAAGAAGTATCTTTAGAAAGTCCGGCTAAGATAATTCCTTTATCTTTAGCTTGTTCGCATAAATCATCAAAGAAGTGTTTATTAGTAGAAATAACACCAGATATCATTGAACCATCGAATAATATGATATCTCCTTTTCCCAAGTAGGAAATAAGGTATTTTACTTTGTCCCATTCAAGAAGCGTTCTTATTCTTTCCGTAGCTTTATCGAAATCTAAATGACCCTGTGGCTTTTGACCAGTGACATTTTTATAGTATTCATTATGACGTTTTTTGTAATTATCCTTAGTCAGAATCTCCACTTTTGTTCGGCTTATTTCAGTGTGTACTAGTTTATCTTCCTGAAAAAGTTGGAAACCGCTATTAATAGCAGAGAATACAAAACTTTTACCTTTTACAGAATGATGACTTCCATCTATAGCTGCAAGTACATTACTATGATTTCTGGCTTTAAAAGGCATTAGGTTATAAGCATCTTCTAATTCAGAATCATTCCGTAATTGACTTCTTACAGTTTCCATAAATTCCGCAGCTCTTCTAATAGAGTGTTGATCAATAACAAAATGCAAAAAAATTCTCCTTTCATTGTTAGTACTAAGTTCATTAAAAAGAATTATATTTTCTCTCCACAACAAATTAAAAGGGCCCAAGTTTGGCATAAACCTTGGAGCCCTTTTAATCTTTATTATTTATCCTTTTTGTTGTCTGTAGGTTCTTCTAGAACTTTGAAATCTGTTAATACTTTTCTTGTTATTCCATTTCCTTGCTGTTCTTTATAAAAACTATAGGATACTATAGCACCTTTGCTTACTTTAGGAAGTTTATACCCTTCGGTATAAATAGTCTCAGCATTATCTGCTTTAGACTCAGCTTGAATCTCAATGTTTTTAGAATCTATCTTTTTAACATAGGTTCCTGTTTTCTGTACACGGAACTGTTTAGAACTAAATAGTCCGTGGTTTTTAATTGTAACCATTTTAAGCCTATATCCATCAAAGTAAGGTAGACGATAAGTATCACCGCTATTTAATGACAGTTCTTTGTCTTGATATTGAAAATATACTTTGCCATTCTTATCTACTTGGTTGACTTGAAGGGAAGTTCCAGCGTTTTTAAAAGAAAAAGGGAACGAACTAACTGGCACCATATTCTCTTGTTTCTCATATGTATCTTCACCACGATCATAAATTACCATTAGAGGTGTGTATTGCGTAGGCATTAACGCTTCTTCACGTAAATAAACATTATTGTCTTTTTTGTCGTATTCCCACAACTTTAGACTTTCATTTAAAGAGTCAAAACCTTTTTTATGAATGGTGAACTGATGCTCTTTCACCGTGAAAAAAATCGTTTTGTTTATAGGGAAATCAGCAATGTTTTGAGTCTTGGCATAGTTATGATCAACATAAAAGCTTTGTATGATTAAAAAGAGAAGGCCAACCACAACAATTATCGTCCAAAGTGGTGAAGTTTTTTTGAAGATTTTCACCTAATCATTCCTCCGTATTGTCATCATCTTCTTGTTCTTGATCGGATAATCGAGCGATTGTTTGAGCACTATCATTTTCTCTAAGGTTAATAACTTTAGTTCCTTGTGCATTTCTGCTGAACTGGGATAAGCTTTCAGCTCTCAATTTGATAAGGGAACCCTGAGTAGAAAGAACATACACCGCATCTTCAGAATCAATAATAAGTGCCCCGACCACATTACCAGTTTTATCATTGGTTTTAATAGCTTTGACACCTACACCTCCGCGAATTTGCGTTTTAAATAAGTTAAGCTGAGTTCTTTTACCATAGCCATACTCAGTAATTACAAATAAGTCTCCGAAAGATTCCTCAATATCAGACGAAATAACGTAATCACCTTCTCGTAGGGAAATACCTTTTACGCCTTGTGTATCTCTACTCGTTTGACGAATTTCTGTTTCAGAGAACTTAATTGCTTGCCCGAATCTAGTAACCAATACAATGTTATTTGCCCCATTTGTAAGGGATACGTTTACCAATTTATCCTTTTCTTCTTCAAATTTGATTGCCACTATTCCAGTTCTACGAATGTTTTTATAATCAGCAAGCGAAGTCTTTTTAACCTTACCTCTAGCAGTAGTAAAGAATAAAGAAAGGTCATCGCTAAAGTCTTTTACAGACACAACAGATTGAATTTGTTCTTCATCTTCAAGTCCTGGTAGTAGGTTAAAAATGTGAATGCCTTTTGCGTTCGATTGTGTCTCAGGAATGTCATATCCTTTTAAACTATAAACTTTTCCGTGGTCTGTAAACAATAGAAGATGATCGTGTTTATAAAGAATATCCAAATGTTTTACAAAATCATCATCATCTAGCCCCATTGAACTAACGCCGCGTCCATTTCTTCTTTGAGTTTTATAATTTGATTCCATTGTAGTTTTAATGTAGCCGTTATTACTAACCGTTACAACAACACGTTCGTTTTGAATAAGGTCTTCAATTGTGATATCACCAACAGGAGGGAGAATGGCTGTTTTGCGGTCTCTTCCGTAGTCTTCTTTAAGGCGCTCTAGATGATTAATAATTACCGATTTAAGCACTTCTTCATTTTCAATAATTTCTTTTAAACGATTAACTTCTTGATATAAGTAATCAGCTCTGGTTTTAATTTTTGATTGTTCCATATTGGAAATTGAGCGAATTTTACGATCCATAATATAGACTGCCTGGTCTTTATCTATTTTTAAAAGGTTCATTAATCCGTCAATAGCTTCTTGATCAGTGTCAGCTTGCCTAATGATTTTTAAAGTTCGGTCTAATTCTTTTAATGCTTTAGTTAGACCTTCAAGCTCACGGAATTCTTTTTCGTGTTTTCTTAAATCATAGGCAGCTTCCCTAGAAAACACTTCTTTTTGATGTTTAATGTATTCTTCAACCATTTGTTTTAGGTTTAAGCAACGTGGCCTTGTTTTACCTTCTTCAGTTGGGATTAAAGCTGTGTTATTAATGGAGATGGTAGTTTGAAGGGATGTATATTTGTAGAGGTGATTTAAAACCACTTGAGGATCTACACCTTTTTTTAACTCAACAATAATTCTCATACTGTCTTCTGTAGAGTCTTTATTATTATCTTCATAAAGACGATCTTTTTTAGCGAAATCTAAAGCTTTTTTTGGTTTGTTTACATAGAAACGTTTCTTTTTTTGACCTCTATTTTTATTTTTAAATTCATCATACATATGCTGTATTGTACGAATTTCTTCTTTAATGACGTGTTTTCCAACTTGATAGGGTAACTGTGTTATAACAATGGCTGCACTACCATCAATCTCTTCAATGTGAGCCTTGCCGCGCACAATAATAGTTCCTCGTCCTGTTTTAAATGCTTTTTCAATACCTTCCTCACCAAAGATAGTTCCAGCAGTAGGAAAGTCAGGACCTTTAATATATTTCATTAATTCATCAATTGTAATATCAGGGTTATTAATTTGAGCAATAATACCTTCTACAACTTCTCTTAAGTTATGAGATACCATATGACTAGCCATACCGACGGCGATACCCGAAGTCCCGTTTACAAGTAATTGTGGGAACTTAGCAGGGAGAACAACAGGCTCTTTATTTCGTCCGTCATAGTTGTCCCTAAAATCAACTGTATCTTTCTTCAAGCCATCTAATAGCTCTTCGGTTAGCTTTGCCATTCTAGCTTCTGTATAACGCATTGCAGCGGCTCTGTCTCCATCCATAGAACCAAAGTTCCCTTGTCCTTCAACTAGGGGAGCTAGCATATTCCATTCTTGCGCCAACCTAACTAGCGCATCATAAACTGATGAGTCACCGTGAGGATGGTATTTACCAATAACGTCCCCAACAATACGAGCACTTTTATTATATGGTTTACTGTGAGTCATACCTAAATCTGACATAGCATATAAAATACGTCTGTGTACAGGTTTAAGTCCATCGCGTACATCAGGTAATGCCCGAGAAGTAATTACACTCATTGCATAATCTAAAAATGAGCTTCGTAATTCGTTTTCTATAGGTCTTTCTTCAATGTTTTCATCTGGTCTCAAGACTTTACACCTCTTTAAATATCAATATCAGCTTTATGAGAATTTTCTTCAATGAAACGTTTTCTTTCAGCAGGAGTGTCTCCCATTAAGGCTTCAAAGATGTCATTAACTAATTCAGCATCTTCAATTCTTACTCGTACCAGAAGTCTTTGTTCTGGATTCATCGTTGTTTCTTCGAGTTCATTTGCATTCATTTCACCAAGACCTTTATAGCGTTGAACAAATCCGTTAGGAAACTCCGCTTTTGCTTTTTTAAGTTCCTCTTCATTTCTGGCGAACTTCAGAATTTTACTACCACGCTTAATACCGTAAAGAGGGGGTTGAGCTATGTAAATGTGGCCATTATCAATTAGAGGTTTCATATATCGATAGAAGAAGGTAAGAAGAAGGGTTTGAATGTGAGATCCGTCAACGTCTGCATCGGTCATAATAACAATCTTGTGATAGCGGATGTCTTCAATGTTAAAGTTATCACCCATACCAGCACCAATAGCAGCTGCGATGTTTCTAATTTCAGCATTATCGAGGATTTTCTTAATAGATGCTTTTTCGACGTTTAAGATTTTACCCCTTAGAGGCAAGATAGCTTGGAATACAGAATCAGCTGCTTTTTTTGCTGTTCCTCCAGCTGAGTCACCTTCGACAATGTATAACTCTCTTAGTTCCGGAGGAGTACTTTGACGACAATCAGTTAGTTTAGGTGGCAACGAGAAAGAACTATCCTCGCGTTTTGATTGCTGACGAATAGCTTGTCTAGCACGCTTCAACGTCATACGTTCATTATAGGATTCCATTACTTTATCAAGAATTAAATTTAACTCTTTTGGATTTTCAGCTAAAAACTTAATAAATTGTTCTTGGACAATTTTTTGTACAACAGGTTTAGCTTCAGGATTCCCTAGTTTTGTTTTCGTTTGACCTTCAAATTCGGGGTTTGGAACCTTTACAGAGATAACACTTACTAGTCCAATTCGAGTGTCGCTACTTTCAAGTTGTTCATCTCTTTGAGTACTTTTAATTAAGTTCTTTTCATCGATAATTTGTTTAATAACTTGAGAGATAGCCGATTTAAAACCTGTTTCGTGTGTTCCGCCCTCATATGTCTTAATGTTGTTTGTAAAGCTTGTTATGTGTTCTTTATAGTCGGATGTATATTGGAAACCTACTTCAACACGAATATCATCTTGAATATCAGTTAAGTGAATAACATTTTGATGAAGCGGCGTTCTTTTACGGTTGAGATAAGTAATGTAGTCTAGAATTCCATTTTCGAATAAGAATTCTGCAGATTGGTATTCACCATTCTCTTGAACTACACGTTCATCTGTTAATGTTATTTTTAATCCTGCATTTAAAAATGCACATTCTCTTAGTCGGTTATAAATGGTTTGGTAATCAAATTCTGTTGTTTCTTTAAAAATTAAACGATCTGGTTTGAACCAAATAGTTGTTCCAGTATCATTTTCATCTGTATCACCAATGACTTCTAATTTTTTAGTCGTCTCACCACGACTAAACTCCATATAATGAATTTTGCCCTCTCTACGAACAGTTACTTTAAAACTCTCTGAAAGGGCATTAGTAACCGATGAACCTACACCGTGTAAGCCGCCTGATGATTTATAAGCACTTCCTTCTCCACCGAATTTACCTCCAGCGTGTAGTACAGTTAAAACGACTTCAACTGTAGGGATACCTTTTTCTTTATGAATACCTACTGGAATACCACGGCCTTTATCAGCTACAGTTATAGAATTATCCGGATGGATGGTTACATTGATTTCTTTACCAAAGCCACCCATATGCTCATCTATACTGTTATCTACAATCTCCCATACAAGGTGGTGCAATCCTTTAGAAGATGTAGAACCAATGTACATACCTGGTCTTAATCTGACAGCTTCTAAGCCTTCTAAGACTCTAATTTGGTCTTCACCATATTGCTGTTTTTCATTACTCAAGAAATTCACCTCAATTGGTTTATCTAAAAATCTGGAAAGGACTTCTTAAATATATTTTTAAGAAATTGTATGAAACCTTTATTTTAAAGGGAAAGCGAGGGGTTTGTATGACTGAATGGAGCGAAGATTTAAAATACAAAACTGGTTGGTTTGCTTGCAAAGTGACATCTGGACACGAAATGAAAGTAGCCAACGAGTTGAAAAAGTTAATTCAACATCCTAAATGGAGCCAATATATATTTGCTGTTTTTGTGCCTACAGAAAAAACGGTAGATAAGAAGGGGAAAGAGAAATTAAAGGTTCTTATTAAGGAGAATATTTATATCAAGATGGTACTTACGCAAGATGTATATAGTGCTATTAAAATTGAAGGTTTTAGAACACCGCTTCCACCAAAAGATCCGTCACCGGTTCCAGAAGAACAAATGCAGGGTTTATTTCGTTTTAGAAACGACTAATCTAATTTTGAAGAGAATTAATTGGGTTTTCGAAGTGATAATAAATTAATTGTTATAAACTATAATTATAAGAAACCAAAACAAAAAATCTTTGCTTATAAAAAGCAAAGATTTTTTAATTCATTTTAGGTGGTTGTTGAGGTCTGAAATAATTGTATTCTCCTAGCAGTCTTTGTTCTGCTCTCAATTTTAAGGCAGTAGCAAGCGAGTTTTCCTCATCTGGAGAAAGGTTAGAGGATAAAAAACCTCTTCTTGTTTCTATATTCCCTACAGGAACAGGAATTCTTTCACCCTCATCAGTTACACTGAGAACTTCACCAGCAAATAAAAAATCCTTTACAGTGTAAACATTTCCGTTGTGTACTAAATATGATTCATCTTCATTTAATGTAATTGTTTTAACGTCATTTCCTTTTCTATCCTTAATATTTATAACCTTTTCTTTTGGTTTTTCTGCCATAGCCTTAATAATACCTCCGTTAGGTTATATCTAATTCAGTAACGAGATTTTAAGCTGATAATCTAATAAATATATGTAGTTTACCCTATAATAGCTAAATATATTTGTCTTTCTTAATTTCGCCTATTAGATACTTTTCTTTTAGAAATTCTATAAAATAAAATATAGTTACAAACTTAAGGAATTCCCAGGTTTCCTTAAGTGAAATTTAACCTCATAATATCCTCAATGTTCCTCTTTAAAAAGGTAGCTTCTACAGCTGCCTTTTTTTGTATTTAAAACTCCTCCTCAACTTTTTTACAGTGCGAAAAGTAAATGAAGTAGAATAGTACCTATTCAATTAAAAGGATATAAATTTAAAAATTTAATGTAAATAGTGTAATTCATATTTTTTGTTACTTTCACGACATAAGAATTATATAACGTTTTCAGATATTTGTTAATCCTAAAATACTTGATAATATAAATTTTTATGAAGTTTTATCATTTAATGTAAAAATGTACTTTTTTAACGAGGATGGTACTGCAATGAATCCAAAAAATAACAGTAATTTTATAAAATTAGAAAATATATACTTCAATGTTACTGGAGCAGATGGAGTAGGGAAAGATAGTGTTTTAAAAAACATTCTTGAATTATTAACTGGTTATAAAACATTCAGAGAACCTGGTGGCACAGAAGAAGCCGAAGTAATTAGAAAAATTATTCTATGTATTAGTGATGTAGAACGCGAGAGTTATTTTAAGCACGCCAAAACTTTTAATTTACTCCCTTTAACAAAAGATTATATAAATAAAGCTTATGAAATATTTAAAGTAAGCGGTAGTCTTAACCAAGCGGATGATAAAACTGTAGGTTTAATGGAAGCTTATTTATATGCTGCTTCAAGAAATGAGACTAACAATAAACTTGTTACACCATTATTAGAAGAGGGTTTGACGGTAATAGGTTCGAGAAGTGTGGCTTGCTCTATGGCATACCAAGCAAACGCTCGTAATTTGGGTTATGAATTGGTATGGAATATTAACAAACCAGCATTAACTAAGACACCAGATTTTGAAATTTATTTAGATATACCTACTGAATTGGCAATGGATAGGTTGAGCGGTAGAACAGGCAAACAAGATCGCTTGGACAACGAGAGTTTTGAATTTCACAGAAAAACAAGAGAAGGGTACTTAGACTACTATGAAAAGTACTGTCCTTATCCTGTTTATAAAATAGATGCTTCAGGCACAATTGAAGAAAATACACAAAAAGTTCTTGATGTGCTTAATAAATATAGACAAAACTAAAAAAATGATAGTACCGCTCTTAATTTGTAGAGTAGGTACTATCATTTTTTAGTCTTGTTCGCGATCACGATTTCTCTTTTCACGATAGAGGATATAGCATTTCGCAGTTTGTGTGAAGCTTAGATCCATTAATGTATATTCAACTAAATCCTGTATTTGTTCAACGTTAGGTACAGTCTCAATGTGTGAACGAACAATTCTTTCAATAACTGATTCTGTTACTTTTTTAGCAATATCAACATTGCCCTCATTAGATTCAAAAAAGGCTTTTGAAATGGCATTTTGTATTCGATTTCTATCAAATCTTACAATACGACCATCTCGTTTAGAACACTTTTTAATTGCATACATATTGAACACCTCCAAACTTAACTCGATGCTCCTATATGGTAATAGCAAAACAGCGAAAATAAAGAAAAAAGTAAAAAAGAAAGATTCTATCAATAAGACAGAATCTTTTTTGGTTTATTTTCTCTCGTATATAGTTTGGAGCTTTCCTTTTTCGTCCTCTTCAAAATGAAATTTGAAAGTCTGAAATTTACTAATTGAATTAAAATCTCTCTCATTAAACGAATCATCATAAAGAACCATCTTTGTCCCATTCGGAATTTCTTCTTCCATTCTTTCTAATTTATTAACAAATAGAAGACCTAACATTCTATCTTTATGTTGCTTATAGAATTCTTCGTCTTGAGTAATCATCCATAACGGGGAAGAAGGGATGGTATCGAAAACCTCAAAGCCTTCAATAGCGGGGATAGTAGGGCCAATTGGACCAACATCCTCTAAATCATCTTCTTCATTCATTTCTTCCTCGTCCTCTACATCTAGACCTAATTCTTTAAGAGCCTCTTCTTCTTCAAGTATAGTGTTTTCTGTTCGTTCCAATACCGGTCTTTCCATTAAAATTTCTTTTAAATCTGCTCGAAGTTCTGTTCTATTAATTTCACCCTCAAATACAGGAACTAATAAATCTAATAGCTCTTCCATAATAAACAGTCGCTCTTCTTTTGGTACATAGTCTAAATATTGAGCGTGTCTTTTTAAAGCTATTCGTGCATCTGCATAATCTCTAATTCCCTCTTCTTCAAGGAAATAAAGTAGGGTAAAAGCATCTAAAGAAATGGCGTTTTTCTTCAACTTCTCAAAAATTATACCCGCATTTTCTTGATAAGCCTCAAAAAGATCATTCACGTCTAAGTACCAAGGCTTTCCGTCTTTCTCTAAAACAGGCATCCTTATAACCATTACTTTTATTTTAGAGATGTTTTGAAGTTTTCTACCCACTGATAATGTACCTTTTCGGCCAGCGTCATCCGGATCAAAGATAGAGTAACCTATTTTTAATTTTCTCGAATCTGCTTCACGATAATTTTCAAGGATAACAGCGTGTTCATCTTTAAACCCTTTCGAGCCCATTGTCTTTAATATAGGCTTATGTTTAAGAAGTTCATAAAGTCCACGTTCTTTAAAGATGGCTATAAGAGCTTCTTCGGTATTATCACCCTCTACAAAATAAAACTCTTCTTGGTTAACAATGTTTTGTAAACTAGTAGGGGTATCATAGTAACCATCTAATCTTTTATGCTTAATCTTTGCGTTCTTATTAAAGTTCTTCCCATACAGACCAATAATTCTGTCTCCATACGTATAAGGAATAATAGCGTGATTTCTATAAGCGTCAATTATTCTACCGTCGTCTAATTTAATACAGACTCGAGCGTTTAATATATCTTTATCACTGAACTTCAACTTTTTGAGCTTTTTATAAAGCATATTATTGTCGGGAGAAGATGGCGTAATTCCTATTTTGCTAGTGATTTTATGATCTTGAAACTCTTCTTTTGTATATACATACTTAAAGAAACGTTCCTCTAAATAATAGTGATCTATTTTGTCAGCGTATTTACCAACCTCAGTTGCTAGGAAATGATAGTAATCAACTGTTGCTTGTAGGATTTTTTGTTTCACATCTTCTTTGTATACGGCTTTCTTACTAACATCTGCAAGCGATATACCTAATTCCTTTTCGAAATGTTTAACAAGGAATCTTACAGCAGGCCAAAAGAATATTTTAGACAATTCAAATTCCACTGCAACTTCTGGACTCACTCCTAAAATTAAGCACATAACAAATTCAACAACATTTAAATGTCTATCAGAACCGCATCCTCCATAGCAATGAAAAGAATACTTTTTATTGTTTAACACAAAAGCATCGCCTCTTTGTTGCTTTTTTTTGTGTCCTGGAAACGGGCAATATGTAGCGAAAGTAGGATTATGGTCCTTGAAGACGGTTCTTAAATTGCCTTTGTAATCAAACGCACCAGGTGCATTTTCTTTAAAAACCTCTTTGTCAAATTCAGGCGCATTAACGCAAACCTTATAAACCGCTGATAGGGGAATACCCGATGCTTCAAATCGTTTGAGAAATTCTTTACCAGTCATTATTGAGATTCACCTCTCCGTTTTTTTAAAAAGTATAATTAAAAAGTGTAATTAGGTGGAAAAAAACTAAAATTAGAACTGAATATCCAACACATCAAAATTACTAATAGATAGTATTTGATCGTAGTTTATGAATCGTGCTTTATTATGGAAAATAAAGTGAGCTGGAAGGTATTCAGGAGGAGGTAAAATATATTTGTATTTCTTAATCGAGGTAAGTGGTTGATTTAAGAAATAATGAATTCTTGCTTTCCCATTTTGGTAGAAGGGAACTCTATCTAGCTGTTCTTGAAATAACAAAGCAATATCGCTAATCATATCTGAAACTTCATCGTCAGAGAATTCTCCTCTAATGTGTATGGAAGTCACAAATCCTTTTTGATTTCTTTCTAACTTATAAGCTCCAGTTTTTATAGCTAGCATTTGTCTAGCAAGTTCGTCTATTTGAGTAAAGGAAAAGAAATAACTGTATAACCACAAGTAATCTTTGAAGCTGTTACGAAAAGGATGTGAAAAATATTTTTCGGACAAATGCATAATAAGGTTATTTGCTTCCGAATACATAGTAAATAGGTTTGAAACAGTTCTTTCAAAGCTTTTCCAAAACTCATCATATTCTATATTTTCGCTTGTGAATTGATTTTTAATAGGGAAAAGATTGTGGTTGGTAGCGGTATCTTTACCACCGTTTATAGTTAAATAAATTAACTTTAATGTATCACACGGCTTATTGAATAAAATGACATCTCTATCAGCTCTATATGGAAATCCTAGGTGGGAAATAGAGTAGAACTGATTTTCTTTGAATAACCGTGGATGCAAGAAGCGGATTGGCCTCTTTTCACGCATTAGTTTATTGTAGATATTTTTTAAAGCATCCGGAGTTTCATTATGAGGAATAATCATTATTGGGAATTGCAAAGATTGAAGTTGGGAGTAAAAATTAAAAAACCTAAATGTTGTCTTTGAAGGCTCAGCAGAGAATAACGTTTCTAATACTAAAAATTTAATTTGCTTCTTTTCAAAAAAGTATTGGATAAATAAAAGCTTAGTATAAAATTCAGCAATTAGCATTTGTGCTTCTTCTTCTGTTTTTTTCTTGTTTTGAATTTCAGCCTCTACATAAATATCTATAAAGTGAATAAGAGAAGGCAAATGGAATGTAACAAAAGGATTTTCTTTAATTGCGTAAATAACAGCAGATAATAACCCGTTTAATGCATCTTCGGTATGCTTAGCGGGTTTTTTCATTGGAAATGGGAAGTTAGCTTCGAACTTCTCAAGTGACTCAATTTGCCTGTTAATTTCAATACGTTTCTCCATCCAATCAGTTGTTTGTAAGAATTTCTCTAACATTTTTAATTGGTTTTTCTTATCCTGAATAATTCTTTGAACACCATATAGCGGTAATTGTCTTATATCTGGTGTGAAGATTGGAGGAATGTGAAGGCCGAAGTTCTTTTCCAATAACTCCATCTTTATAGCTTTTCGCAAATCAGAAGATACAGTCTCATTAAACAGGTCTTTAAATTTTTTCGGCTCAGTAAAGGAGAAAGAAAACCTTTTTTCTTCAAAGGGAAGGCTCATTAATTCCTGAAGAATGAAGGAGAGAGATAATAACTTCTCATTTGGAATTTGAGATACTTCGTTTTTCGATAAATATAAATTTAGGCACTGGACATATGGATCGAAAGTTTTTGAATCAATTAAAAATTTCGGTTCGTCAAAAAAAGGTTTTTTATTTAAATTTACAAAATCATTAACGTCAATATTATCGACCCATTTTCCAGGGGTAAATCGTTCGGTATTCAATCTAACACACCCCCTTGGAGTTTTAAAAAGAAAGAGGAGGAGAACAAATGGCACAAATCGGTAAAGAGTTAAAGAAAACAATTTCTCAATTCTCGAGCGCTTTTAAAAATGAAGAACAACCAGTTCAAGAGGAGAAGGAAAAGGCTAAAACAGCAACAGCAACTGCTACTCCTGAAGTAAACGATGAAACGGTTGAAAAATACCGTCGCACGCTTAACAAAGTAGAAAACGATTATTCAGGTAGAATTATTTCTTCTGTTTCTCAAAAGAACAAACCACGCCGTGCGGTTTACATCAACGAAAGCAAAGCAGTTCGTGCAATGGAAATGAAAGAAAAAGATGATTCATATCTTGTAATCGATGAGATTCGCGATGGTCAACCAGTGCTAGTATTATTTGACTCAGTTGAGCCCGCTGTTCAAAAATCAATTTTAGATACAATTTATGGTGCTTGTCACTTAGGCAACATTGCTATTGAAAAGATTGGCGCACAAATGATCTTAATTGATCCAAATCTTAAGAAGTAATATTAAATGAGTCCATTGAGGGCTCATTTTTTAGTTTCCCTCGATTTCCTTTATAGCTTTATCAATACAACTTTTACAAACAGGGAAGTAAAAATTATCTTTTTCTGTGTTTATCTTTTTATCTTCTTCAGTCAATTGTTCGTAACATACTGTACAACTTGAGTAAATTTGAGACAAAGTACACACCTCCTAATTTAAAATAAGATAACAAAAAAGGTCAAAAATACAAATAAAAAAGGCTGAAAAATTCAGCCTTTTAATGTTATCGCCCCAATTAAGAAACTACTTTGTAATTTTGCATTTCTAGTGAGACTCTATCATTCCATATACCGGCAGAGTAAACAACATCAATTTCTTTAAACCCTTCGCGAATATACTGTTCACAAAATTCCTTTCCCGCTCCCCACAAAGCAGCTCTATAACGAGCATTTTCCTTTTGAAGGTATACATTAGCATTTTCTTTATTCTTCATAGGAGTAGGAGCGGAATATAGTATATTGCCTGAACTAAATAAGCGGATTTTATAAAAAGTATCCCTTATAAAATGAACAGTAGGTAATGTTAATTTATTTAAGGGTATTTCTAACTCATAAAACAAGGTATTAGAAAACTTGGAATCATCAAGTTCTAAGGCTGCAACTCTCATAGATTCACGGAATAAATCAAACTGCTCCAAAGTTATAGTTAGTCCTGCTGCCATTTCGTGCCCACCGTATTTATAAGCGCCCATTTTCTTTTCAGCCTTTTGGAGTAAGCTAAGAATATCTATACCCTCAGTAGAGCGACAAGATCCGGTTAAAAATATTTGTCCGTCAACTTCTTTTTCACACAATACAATAGCAGGGACATTGTATTGTCCGACCAATCTACTAGCTACTAGTCCCGCAATACCGCTATGATACTGGGGCTCTGCTTTAACTACTACAATACGGTCTGTCCAAGATTTATCTTTGTCTTTAAGAAATTCTACAATACTTTCAGTAGCTTCCCTTTGTAGCTCCTTCCGGTCAGTATTATACTTCTCAAGGACAAGCGCTTTTTCTCGAGATGCTTCTTCATCATCTTCTAAAAGATATTTTACAACAGGGAAGGGACTATCTAATCTACCAGCGGCATTAAATCGCGGCCCAAACACAAAGCCCAGAGCATTATGATTAACTTCTTCTATTTTAGATATTTCCACTATGGAGTTAACCCAAGGTTTAGGATTTTGATTCATTATCTGCAAACCAACCTTAGTCATCATTCGAACTTCACTATCTTGATTTTCTATATCAAACTGAGGAACTAAATCCGCTACTAAACCAGTAGCAACTAAATCTAGATGTTGTGTCAAATCTACTTGTTTCCATCCGTTTTTAATAAATAATCCTTGGAGAAGTTTAAATATAACCGCTACACCGGATAAGCACTTATTCGGATAGTCACAGTCAATACGCTTAGGATTTACTACTGCATAAGCACTTGGTATAACCATAGTTTCTCCATCTTTTTCAATAATGTCAGCTATTCCTCTATATTGAGATAACAGCTCTTCATCTGTTGCCACAAAAGGTTCGTGGTGATCCGTAATTATTACATCAATTGGACAGTTATGAATAGTTTCCATTTCTTTTATTCCAGTATCACCGGTAACAATTAAATCATATTGTTCTGCGAACTCTTTCATTTTTGTGGCATTTAATCCATAACCGTCTTTATGGCGGTGGGGGACATAGTAATCAACGTGTATACCTTTATCTCTTAGAACTTTTACAAACAAAGCTGTGGTTGTACAACCATCCGTATCATAATCACCGAAAAAGAGGATTTTCTCATTTTCAGCAAAAGCTTTTAATAAACGATCTAAAGCCTTTTCTAAATCTTTCATTTTGTAAGGATGATGGAAGAGCTTCAAAGAAGGATTTAAAAAACCATCTACGCCTTCGTCATTAACTCCTATGTACTCTAATACTCTCTTATAATTGTCAATGTCTGTAGGTGTAGTATAAGGATACAGACTTTTTAAACGTTCAATTGAAATCAAAACAAATTGCTCCTTCTTTCTTTTTTATAATTATATAGCCATCAATTTTATGAGTGGAAAAAACATTTTGGAGGGGTTTAAAGTTGGATAGAGTAAATAAATTTTATGAATTACCTGAGTTTAGCGATCTACAAGGTTTACCCGAGAAGATTGTAGAAAAAGAACAAGAGTTAGACGAAAGTTTAGGGGATAGCTTTACGTTTTCTAAGAAGATTTATACAGGTGATGGTAGAAATATTTACTTAGGTAAAATTAATAGTTGGTACTTCTTATCAGGACCCAACAAGGATTTTGAAGTCTTTGAAGATAAGAAGTTAATTCTATTGCATATAAAACAGCGATTTGATGAAGCAAATAGCTCCGCAGAACAAGAGGGAGAAATAGATTTAAGCTGGAAAGGCTTTTGGAACAGAGAAATTGAATTATTGTAAGCTCATTTAAATGTGAGCTTATTTTTTTTACAATCCCTGTTAGTGAAGAGTTAAAATATTAGAATCACAACAAGAGGGAGCGTTCATATTGAGTTTAGAGAAATTAAATGAGCATATTCAACAGGAATTACAAAAACGCGAAGTATCTGAAACAATGTCTAACTTGCAAAAAGAAGTATATGAATTAGTTGTAATAAATGAAGCGAAAATTAATTCACTTCAAGAAGCTTTAGCCGCAGTTAAATTTGTAGAGATAGAGGCACCTATCTTAGATGAAAAGCTAAATGAGCTAAAAGCACAGTTAGAAAAAGATAAAGCGTATTTAACTAAAAAAGTTGAGAATCTTGTTAACCATACATTCAAGGAAGACTTTATTAAAATTACTAAGAAAACTAAGTTTCTACAAAAGGAGTTAATCACACACGCTACATTTAACAAAATAAACGAACATACCATTCACACTCCATACGTTCTAAATCTTTTAAAGGAAGCAACAAACGAAGAGTTGTTACGTTTATCCCCTTATAAAATTGCGGAACTAATTCAAACAGAAATGAAATATTCTCAAATTAGAAAGTTTGTAGAACTTTATAAACAAGAAACAAAGGAGTCAAAAATCGATAAGTGGATTACTACTTTTGCTAAAAACAATGATGCTAATGAACACCAGCAAATACGTTTACACTTCACGGAAGTTAAAGGAATGCTACAAATGGGGTTTTCCACTACGGAAATGCTTCAAGATATAGCTATACAGTGGTCAATTAGGTTAGGTCATTCAGGTGATATCAAAAACGATCCGGATACACAAAAGGCTGTTAAAGAAGTAGTAAATATTATGAAGGAAGAAGCCGCAATAGTGATTTAACATATATAAAAAAAGAGCGCTAATCATTGGCGTTCTTTTTTTGTATGTGTTAGATTTTCAAAATCATTGAAAGGGGAGATGGTATGGTTTTTCTACTAGTTGTAGCACTATTAATTTTAATTTTATTTATAAACCTAAATAAACGTATGGGGAAAATTATGGAGACTTTACCAGAAGAGCTTAACGAAGAAGATTTAATAGAACTGCCAAATGAAAAAGCTTACTATGATGAAACAAACAAAGCTATTATAGATTTAAAGAAGAAAATTGATAAAGCAGGAATAGGTAACGAAGATATAACAGAAATAAAATCACTTAAAGAATCAATTTCAAAAGGTTATAACGATTGGGAAAAAGCCCAGGATGAACTTACTAAGATGATAGAAGAGAGAACAGCTTTTGTTAGCCAGGGGAATTTTTACCCTAGAGAATACGCATTTGATATTAACAGGATGCGGACCGAAATAGAAAAAGCGCGAGAACTCCAATTAAACAATCCCCTTAAATCCTTAGAAGAAATAAAGACATTTATAAAAGAGCAAAATGAAAAAGTCTCTTTCTACAAAGAAATAAAAGGGAAAGTAGAAATAATGCTTACTAAATTAGAAAAATACGAAAAAGGTTTAAAAACAAAAAAAGAAACTGTGCCTTACTTTAATAAAAAACAGGAACTTTTTATTCACCTACAAAACGGTGATTTAAAAGCGGCTAACAGAATACTAAAAGAGCTTAAAGGGAGAGTGAAAAATATCAGTTAGCTACAAAGTTGCTAACAAACTTTTGTACAATTTGCTCTGCATCTATATAAAATTGGTGTTTTTTATCTACAGGGTTCTCGGAGCCATTCTTTTTTACTCGAACAGCGTGTGAGATATTCGTTGGATCAAAAACGTGTAAAAAGAATACCAATTCATCTTCAGGATTATGATCATCAAAAATTGATAAACAGTATCTATTGGATGAAGATTCATATTCAAAAGACCATCCTCTATAGCCTTCTTGTTTCAATTTTTCATTTAATTTTTTAGTGTTTAAAGCAGTCATCTGCATTTTAGTAGTCCCTCCATATGTATGTTCACAATGAAAAATTTTAGTGTATCTCTGTATGTTTTTATTATGAATTTTATTATATAACAAAGAAATAAAAATGGTAAAAAACTGTTTCTTGAAAAAGAAACAGTTTTTTACCTTATTTTTTTCTCACTACTTTTTTAATATGTGTTAAATTAAATAAATGCTAAAAAACATAAAAGGTAAGATGTTATTCGCTCACTTAATTCCATATTTAACATAATTTATTTAAGTTTTATGTAAATATAGGTCTACTTTTTTGTGATTTTGCCTTTATTGATTAGATGAACCATTTTTAGCCTTTATTCGAATTGAATAAATGAGTAGATTTTCCATTTCTCTAGACCGAATTAAATTTCTCTACTTATTTTTTTTCCTAGGGAAAATGAAAAAATAATATAATCAAACAAATAGCATACATATACAATTTTATATAACTGGCAGTGTGCCCATTTTATTATCGATAGGCGGTAATGGAATGCAAAAAAGACGCAAAAGAATTGTTAGAGTTTCCCGTCAACCTCGCTCACGACTTACCCTCGTGATGTAAGCCCGTTAGAGGGGCGTTAGCTACCCAGATTGAACCTAACGTCTAAAAAAGACTACTCAAGTATAGAGTGGTCTTTTTCTGTTAGTAGTAAAACATCCCGTGCTCGTTGCTTAATTGCAAGGTGGGTTGTGATATGTTTCGTGGTTGAAACGACTGGTAAAGCGAGACCTGGGCAGTTCAGGAGTGCTTGAGGAGCACATACTGGTATCACAATGTGGCGGCTCCATACGCTAAAAACAGGAGTGCTTTTTGCCGAATTCTACCCTTATAGTGAAGGGTGAATTCTGGGCTTCACCACCACACATCAGGATATGCTCTAACCCATTAAATTCTATCAAACAGCTTAGTTCTGTTATTAATAACTTTATCTAACTTAATGTCCGAGTCAGATACCTTATTAAATTCTTCAATTGTTTCTTTTAATTCATCTAAGATTTTTAAATACTTAATTCGAGTATCAACATCAAGAACAGGATAACGTTCAACTTGATCATAAAGAGTTGCATACATATCAAGAGGAGTCACGGTATCACTTGAGGTTCTAACTAGGGAGATAGCAAGAGCATTAAGAATAAAGCGGGGGGAGATACCTTGCATACCATCACGAAGCTTATCATTATTTGTAGAATAGCGAGTGGAAATAGCAAAGATAGAAGCTAAACGAACGGCACCAGGATGGACTTTAACGCCTTTTACAACTAACTTAGTCTTAAGCGCAGAATGGTAAATCATCTCTTCATATTTATACGACATATTGTAAGGCATCTGTACAATATAGAGACGATCAACAATTGCTTCATTCTCTTTTACAGCAATAAAACGATAAAATTCACCTTCGTTAGTATGAGCAATAAGACATTCATCAACGAATTGGAGGGGGAATCTAGGGGTTTTAAATTCTCTTTCTTCAGCCAAAGTTAAGAGGATGTGCAAGAAAGCAGCATCAGCTTTTAGAACCTCAATAAATTCCATAATACCTCTATTAGCTTTATGAAGTTCACCATTAAAGTCATATGCTCGAGGATCTGCTTCATTACCTATTTCTTCGACTCTTCGCAGGTTAGGAGCACCCCATAATTCCGACATATCATTTTCTTCTGCTGGAGCGAAAGTGCCTATACCATTACGGCTATCTTCATCAACAAAAAACCTTTCAACCTTTACGTGTGAAATATTGTTTTTCCAGTCGTAATCAAGTTTGTGTTTGCAGAAGGGGCACAGCTTTCCTTCTATTTTTACACCGTATCTTTCCCATATTTCTTTTCTAGTATCTTCATCCTCAATTAAATGCAAAGGATCTTCATTAATAGGGCATCCTTGAATTTTATACATAGCTCCTTTTTCATTTTTAGAGTAATCAGCAAGACCCTTTTTTATAAAGGATAAAAACATACTTTTTCCACCACCAGGAGGCCCTAAAAAAAAGAGTATACGTTTCTTAATATCTAGCCCCATACTAGCGGCTTTAAAGTAATCCATTATCTGAGCTATCTGCTTTTCAGCACCAAACATTCTACCGCGAAAAAAGTTATAATGTATTTTCCCTTTTTCATCTTCGTAAGTACCATAAGACATAATCATATCGTAGACTCTTTGGACAGCATTTCGTGCTAGTTGTGGATTTTCCATAGCTTTAGCATAATAGGAATCAAACGTCATTTCTTCTTTAGACATTACTTTTCCTTTTTGACCAATAGATTGTAAATATTGTTCGTTAGAAGACAATCAGAACACCTCCAATATTATTTAGATGGTCTGATTATACTCATTTTATTTGAAAGTCAAGTTAATGAAGGCATAACCTTTTCTCTCATTAAAAAGGCTAAATCATAATGACTTAGCCTTAGTTAATAGTAAAATAAAGAGTTTTTGTATTCGGGCATCTAAAGCAATATAAAACACCGCTATTCCAGCTAATTTGGAATTCTTCATCCGTATCAAGTTGGAAGACAAACTCAGTCGGTTTCTTACAACATTGACATTTAAATACCTTAGGATCAGAAATGAATTCTGGATAGCCGCTAATTAAACTGTAAGGTTCAGTAGCTAAATAATTTTCATTCCATCTTAGGGACTCGTAGTAATCCTCAGCCTGTTCATTGTTGTCATTGTGCATCAATAGTATTTGATCGTGCATTTCTTTATTGTAAAGCGGAAGGAGAGCCCAGTTTGGAATTGACCAAGATGGTTCGTATTTTATTTCCACAAAAGGTAGCGTTTTGGGACCTACTTGAGTCTTTACGCAATGTTCCATACTAGGATTGTGATATTCAATTGTGTTAATAATGGGAATGAAATTTTCTAGTTCACAAGGGCAGTTATAATATGTTCTTAACACTACATTCCCATCACTAGTAACTTCTCTAAGTTGCATAAAGAAAATCATTTCTTTTTTGCATTCGGAGCAAGTCGGCCACTTATCGTCATTTGTAAAATAAGGATATCCACCTAAATGAGATTCATTGTTAGGCTCCTCGTTTTTATATTTTAAAAACAGCATATTTAAAGAGGGCTTTTTGATGGGTTTCATCAGTTCAGCTAAATTAATGTTTTGGGACAATGGAGATTCCTCCCTTAAGAAGAAAAGTAATTTTTAATAATAGATACAATCTTTTTCGATGTTTTTCCATCCCCATAAGGATTTTTGTTTCTAGAAAATGATTGATAATAACTAGGTTGTTCAAGTAATTTTATACTCTCATTAATAATTGTTTTTGTATTAGTTCCAACAAGCTTTAGCGTGCCAGCCTCAACACCTTCAGTTCGTTCAGTAGACTTTCTAGCAACGAGTACAGGCTTCTTTAGGGCAGGAGCTTCTTCTTGAATTCCACCTGAATCAGTAATAATGAAATAACTATTATTCATTAATTGAGAGAATACATAGTAATCTAGAGGTTCTAGAAGGTGTATTCGAGGGTTTTTGGAGAGAGAAGCAGAAACCTTTGCTCTAACTGCAGGGTTTTTATGAATAGGAAATACAAATTGAGTATCATTATATTCCTTAATTAAGTGATTTACAGCACTGTAGACATCATTTAATTCTTCTAAATTTTCTCTTCTATGTGTTGTAAGCAATATCGTTCGATAGGGATTTTCTATAATAGTTTTAATTTCTGTCGGAATGCTCATTTTTTTAGAAGTGACATCTAAAAGAGCATCAATAACTGTATTTCCAACTACAAAAATATTTTCTTCTTTTACTAGTTCAGCTAACAAGTTGTTTTTGTTTGTGTCTGTAGCAGCAAAGTGAAGGGTAGCGTATTTACCAACAACTTGTCTGTTCATTTCTTCAGGAAAAGGGGCGTATTTATCAAAAGTTCTAAGACCCGCTTCAACGTGCCCAACAGGAATTTGACGAAAGAAGGCAGCTTGAGCACCAGCTAAAGTAGTAGCCGTGTCACCGTGTACTAAAACAATATCTGGTTTCTCCTTATCAAGAATTTTTGATAACTCCACTAGTATAATCGCAAGTATTTCTTCTAACTTTGGTTTGCGTTCCATTATATTAAAGTTATAGTCCGGTTCTATTGAAAATAACTCTAATACTTGGTCAAGTTGTTCTTTATGTTGTCCGGTATTTACAAATACAGATTCAATCGCAGGGTCATTTATAAGCGCCTTCACAAGAGGAATCATTTTAATACCTTCTGGACGCGTACCTATAACAGACATTACTTTTAATTTCTTCAAAGTCTTCACCTCAAAATTTTCCGATACAATTCTTAACATTTATTTATTTTATTTTTTTGAATTCCCTTGAAAATTAGACAAAGAAAAGCGTACTGAAATCTAAGATCAGTACGCTTTTTTTTCTATTAACTAGCAATTATTTGATCATTCTCATAAGAAATCAAGATTTGTTTTACTTCTTCTTTTTCTAATGAAAAATCAATTACCAAATCTTCAATTTCTTTACGAAATACTCTATCAAGGAGTTCTCTGGCCCCATATTCAGAGCTGAAACCTTTTTCAATTAAGTCTAACTTAACTTCTTCTTCAATATGAAGTTCTATACCATTTTTTAATAAATGACTTTTATATTTTTGGATTCTGATATCTAAAATCTTTTCAATATCTTCTTTAGATAAAGAATTAAAAGTAACCACTTCATCAAGTCTGTTTATAAATTCTTTTTTATAAACTTCGTTTAATGCTTCCTTTGTAATATCATCCGGCTGATTACTCTGGAAACCTACATTACTTTTCTTTTGAGTACCAATGTTGCTGGTAAGTATAATAATTGTATTTCTAAAATCAATTATATTATTTTTAGAATCTGCAATTTCTCCCTCGTCGAATATTGATAAAAATATATCGGAGATTCTTGGGTGTGCTTTCTCAAACTCATCAAGAAGAATAACGGTATTAGGATTTTTACTTACTGCCTCAGTAAGCCTTCCGTTCTGTTCGAAACCTATGTACCCTGGGCTAGTACCAATTAATTTTGAAAGAGAAGCTTGCTCCATATACTCACTCATATTAAATCTAATCATTGCATCTTCACTAAACAGTAAATTTTTAGTTAATAGCTTAGCTGATTCTGTTTTTCCTACTCCAGTTGGGCCAGCAAAGAACAAAACTATAGGTTTTTTCTTCTCTGTTAATTCGCTTTTGAAACGTTTTACTGCTCTTGCTAAAGTGTTAACTGCACTAGCTTGGCCAATCAGTTCCTTGTTTAAATCTTTTTCTAGATTTTTTAACTGCTTTTTTGCTTCTAAAGACAGTTTACCCACAGGTAAATTTGTAATTTGTTCAATAACCTTTAAAACAGTATCATCAGCTACCACAGGCCTTTCAATAGCCATAAAGGGCTCATATTCTGTTTTTATGCTACCTAAAACATATTGATTATCTAGTTCTGCATATATGTGTTTACAAGAAACATTTTCATCTTCATCCTCTTCACGAGAAGTCAGGGAAGCGGCACTACAAGCTTCATCCAAAACATCTATAGCTTTTTGAGGGAAATTACGATTTTTTATATAATTGTCCGCTAAATCTACAATTAAGGAAAGGGCATCTTCATCCACTTCTACGTTATGAAATTCTTCAAAAGAAGGAACGGTTTCTTTCAATACCTCAAGTGTTTGTTCTTTAGTAAGAGGTTTAATTTCAATGCAATTTAGATGATTATTTAGCAGTTTATTTACCTTTATAGTTTCCTCATATTTAGAGGTTTCTGCTACCACAATTACTTTAAATTTATTTTCTTCTAGATACGGATGTAGTACAGAAGAGATATCATAACCAACAGCAGGCATCTTACCAGAGCCAATAAGATTACACGTATTATTTATATATAAGATGTCTGTAGGCTTAAGACTCTCAAATATATCCTTTGCACGCTCAATAAGTTCTGTACGCTTTTCGACACTATTAGCAAGGCTAATACCATCGAGGAAGTAAACATTGTGATTTTCTAAATTGAAAATATCGTTATTTGAAATTTTTTGCACAAGTAGTTCTACAATTGAATGTTTTCCAGAGCCTAGTTCACCAACAATAACAGGGATATTTTCCTGTTTTTTTCTGATTACCTGAGCAATTCGCTCAACTTCAAAATCCCTAAATAATATACTTCTGTGGTTTTTTTTGACTTTTTCGGTCAAGTCAATAAGGTACTCATTACATTCTTTGCTTTTCTCTTTATGCAAACTCCCTTTACCACTCTTATTACTAGAAGTTGTAATTTCTTCACTTGTTATATCTAATCCTAAATTCATTTCTACATCTTCCTCCTTGAAATTTCCATTTCTATATAAATTTATTTTAGTAGAAAGATTTTAAAAAAAATAAAAAAATAGAAAAAAGCCGAAGCCTCTTTCTATTTTAAAACGTACTTTTCTTTATCTTTTTGAACTACATTTTTCTTTTTAGAACGTCTTTGAAAGAAATAAAACATTTCTACAAATATTACTGCGAATGTACATATTGTTGCGAAATAAGTTGCAATTATAACAAGGTTAAAAGTTCCAAAAGAAGAAGAGAGTAAATAATCTACGGTATAAACACAAAATAATGCCGATAGAAAACCTACAAATAGTATTCTAAACAAGGATATTACTATTTGTAGAGGAATACCGATAAGTAATTTCATTGATGATCACCTTTCTAAAATCCTGTATTTATACCTTCTTTACTGAAAAAGAGAAAAAATCCTAAGTATTATTTAAATATTTATTAATTTGGGTTAACGAATAAAAAACCCGAAGGAGGAATGTTCCTTGAAGAAAAAATTATTATTCAGTACGGCCGCTTTTTTAATGGTAGCTCCTTTATCAAGCGTACACGCTGAAACAGTTCACACAGTTCAAAAAGGGGAAACTTTATTTAGTTTAAGTCAAAAATACAAAGTTAGTGTTTCTCAACTAATGAGTTGGAATAACTTAAAAAGCAATAGTATCTACACAGGGGAAGTTTTAAGTGTTAGTAACCCTCAAAGTAGTGCGCAAGGTATAACAGGGATTCAAACTTATTATGTAAAAAAAGGTGATACGCTATGGAGTATTGCTACAGCGAATAAAACAACAGTTCAGCAATTAATGTCTTTAAATAAAATGTCTACTTCTACGGTATTTGTAGGTCAGAAGTTAGTTATCTCCCAAACAAATGTTTCTCCAACTAATCCTACTTCTCCATCGACAAGTACACAAATATATACAGTTAAAGCAGGAGACACACTATTTAATATTAGTAGAACTTATAATGTGACAGTAAACAACATTATGAGTTGGAATAACTTAAAATCATCAGCCTTATATGTAGGGCAAAAACTAACTCTAAATACTTCTTCTACCTCTCCATCAACACCAACAACACCAACAACACCTTCAAAGGTATATGCTACGGTAGCTGCAACTTCTCTTAATTTAAGAACTTCACCAAACGGTTCTGTCATTACTACAATGCCACAAGGAGCAAAAGTAGAAATTCTTCAAACTTCCAACGGTTGGAACCAAGTTAAATATGGTAACTATACTGGATGGGCTTCTATTAGCTACTTAAAGCTTGTAGTAAATGGAGATAGCACACCGACAACCCCAACAACACCTCCACCAACAACTACAGTTAACTACGCTTACGTAACCGCTAGTGCCTTAAATATGAGAACGTCACCTAATGGATCAGTAGTGACAGTACTTCCTAATGGCGCGAAAGTACAGGTCGTTTCTACTTCTGGTAACTGGAGTAATGTAAAGTATGGTAGTTACTCAGGTTGGGTTTCTAGTGACTATTTAAGCGCAAATAGCGGAGGTTCACCAGCAAATTCATCTGGTAAAATCGTAGTTCTGGATCCAGGTCACGGTGGTGCTGACGCTGGAGCAGTAAATGGAAGCTATTATGAAAAGAACCTTACATACACTTTGGCAAGTAAAGCGAAACAATACTTAGAGAATATGGGTTACAGAGTTTATTTAACTAGAACTTCAAGCGGTAGCTGTCTTCCGGTTTATACATTAACTCCTGATTTACAGTGTCGAGTAGATAAAGCAAAATCATATGACGCAGATGCTTTTGTAAGTATACATATCAACGCAGCCGTACCTGGAGCAATTGGTACAGAGAGCTACTATAATGCTAACTCAAGCTATGATGGTTCAATGAATAAACAACCTTCTAATAGTAAAGTTCTTGCTCAAACAGTACATAGCTACTTCCAACCTCAAATGGGAAGTACTAATCGTGGTGTACACGATAGTTCCCTATATGTTTTAAGAAAGAATACAGTTCCTGCAACATTAATTGAAATTGGTTTTATTTCTGATTACAGGGACTTAAATAAAATGATTAATACAACATATCAAAACAACATTTCTAACGGAATTGCTAGAGGAATAAATGCTTACTTTGCAAAAGTGAATTAATAAAAAAGGTGGGGAAACCCACCTTTTTTCTATGGAAAGGAAGGTGAAATTTGAAAATATTGAAAGTTATTTGGCAAGGAGAGTGTGAATAATGAACAATCAACAAGATTTATTTTTAGCGGCTAAAACAGCATTAGAAGAAAGAGGGATAGACTTAAATGAGCTTGCAGTTTTAGTGTGCAATGCTCAAAAAAAGCATAATCCAGATATTACTGAAGAAATAGCAATGCATCATATAATTTCAGTATTAAAAAAGAGAGAAGTACAGCACGCGGTTTTAACAGGAATAGCACTCGATGTAGCAGCAGAACAAAAATTACTACCTGAACCGCTCTTAGGCATTATCGAAAGAGATGAAGGTTTGTACGGTGTCGATGAAACACTGGCAATGTCTATTACAGGTTGTTATGGGAGTATTGCTAGCTCAAATTTTGGGTATTTTGACATCACAAAGCCAGGCATTATTGGTTTATTTAATGACAAGAAAGCAAAACCAGGAGAGGTACATACCTACGCCGATGATCTCCTCTGCGCAATCGTAGCAGCGGCCTGCAGCCGCTACGCGCATAGAGAAGGTTAATCATAAATAAGAAGTATTATAGATTGTAAAAAGCCTTTATCTTGAAATATTAAGGGATAAAGGCTTTTATGAAAATGAAGCTATAACCGTTACTTTTTCGAATAAAATATGTTGTAAAAATGAAGCTTTTATACGACACACCTGTAATTAAAAGTAGAAACATACTTTAAGTGAAAAAATTTAAAATTGAAAAGAGGCTTACTAAGTGAAGAATAAAAAACTAATTATTTCTGTAGTGATAGCTGGTCTAGTTGTAGTGTACGGAGTTACATCATACAATGGCTTAGTTGTTGCACAGGAGAATGTAAATAATAAGTATTCTCAAGTTGATAATCAATTAAAAAGACGTGCAGATTTAATACCGAATCTTGTTGAATCAGTAAAAGGTTACGCAAAGCACGAACAAAAAGCGATAGATTCAGTAACTAACGCAAGAGCACAATTAGCAGGTGCTAAAACACCTAAAGATAAAGCAGAAGCTGATCAACAGCTAAGCGGAGCATTAAGTCGATTGCTTGTGGTAGCAGAAAATTACCCCTCACTCAAGGCAGATCAAAATTTCAGGGCACTTAGCGACTCTTTGGAGGGAACGGAGAATAGGTTATCTGTAGCAAGAAAAGACTATAATGATAAAGTTACCGAGTATAATAACAAGATTAAAAAATTCCCTAAAAACATCATAGCGAAATTGTTCAGCTTTGATAAAAAAGTATATTTCGAAACTACTGAGCAAGAAAAAGAAACTCCGAAAGTAGACTTTGGGAGCGATAATTAATGAAATTTCTAGCGCCGTTTGCTTTATTAATTGCACTATTATTTAATACAGCCAGCGTTGCTTTTGCTGCATCCGATATTCCTAAACCTGTAGGCGATATCTATGTTCAAGATTTTGCTAACATTCTTAATGAAGAAGAAAAGTCTGAAATTATTGATATGGCAAAAAAACTAGACGAAGAAACCGAGGCTCAAGTGGGAGTACTAACAGTCGATTCACTAAATGATTCTGACATAGACAATTTTTCTAACGAAGCGTTTAGGGAATACGGTTTAGGTAGCAAAGAACTTAATAACGGCATACTAATTATATTAGCTATAAAAGAGAAACAAATTCGTATAGAAGTGGGTTATGGGTTAGAGGTAAGAGTGACCGATATCAAATCAGGAGAAATTCTAGATAACTATGCAACCCCATATTTAAAAGAAAAAAAGTATGATAAGGCTATAATGAGCACATACAAAGCAGTGTACAACGAAACTGCTAAAGAATACGACTTGGGAAAAGATTTTCAACAAAAAGTCTCAAAAGCACCACATTCCTCAAAAGAGGAGTCCGGGTTAAAAGCTTGGCAAGTTATTCTCATTGTCATTGTAATTGTTATTCTGGTCATTCTAGATTTTATATTCTTTAAAGGAGCAATCACCGAAGCTGTACTTTATATTTTATTGTCAGCGAGAGGCGGAGACGGCCCACGCGGAGGCGGTGGAGGTAGCTCTGGTGGCGGTGGCGCTAGTAGAGGATGGTAAAAAAGGCTACTCATTTAATGAGAGCCTTTTTTTGCGCTTATAATTCTGTTATTTCACAGAAAGCCTTTTATATTGTTAAATACGTTTTTACATTTTTTTGATAAAATGTATATAAAGATTTTTAACTACCGGTTAAAAAAGGGGAATGAGAAGATGGACTTTTTAAGTAAATTCTTTGGAAGCAAAAAACAAGAAAATAAACCAGAAAACCGAGAAGAAACAAAAGAGTTATTGGTTCAAGAAAAAGAGAATGGATTGATTAATGACACTGATAATAAAAGTACAGAGTCAGAAACTTCCATTAACTTTGAGTCGGTTAAAGACTTTATAACTATTTCATCTGGACCTGTAGGAGTTTCTACTGGTAGCACCGCAACAGATTTTTATGTATATGAGTGGTTCATTAAAGAAACAGGCGAGATATTCTATGTTGGAAAGGGACGCGGTAACCGCTATAAAGCGTTCCACGAAAAAGCTTATGAAGCTGAGAAAATTCGCGAAATGTATAATACCGATGTTCGCTTTGTTAAAACAGATTTAACTGAAGACCAAGCAATAGAGCTAGAGTCTCAAGAAATGACTAGAATTTTAAACGAAACCAATGATAGACTAACGAATCGTATTATTCCATTTTTCACTAAGAGAGGTAATGGATACGATCGTAGCAGTAACACACCTGCTTTTCAATTTGAAACAGCTCCAAGTCTTTACGTAACCGAAATAGAAGAACATTATTACGACCTGAAACCTCAATCATTTGATGAAGTCGATTTTGAAAATTTAAAAACTCCAGTATTTATTTCTCGGAGCATTGGTGATCAAGTAAACGCTATTTATGGAGGAAACATAGAAAAATATTTGGATGAAACTAAAAAGTCATTATTAGAAAATGGTAGTAAGATACTAAAAAGCCAATATGCAAAATCAGTTACTGCTTGGATTTATATAGGCGACGACTCCGTAGCTAAATATACTTTAGACCAAAAACGTGCTTTAGAAAAAATCGGAAGAATGATTCCAACTTATCACTTAATTGATGTATGGAGATTTTTAAAAGAAAAAATAGGTGAATTTCCTCCTGTTCCAACAACAGACGTACTAATTAATCCCACTCATAATCGTGTCCCCCTAAAGGAAATAAAGAATTTGCACGATTGGAACAAAGGCTACGATGAAGGTATGCCGTATTGGGAAGAAGGTAACAAGGAGCGAAAAAACGGAAATCTAGAACACGCTATTGAGTTATTTGATTTGGCTCGATACAACGGTTATGAGGCTCCAGCACTGTATAAATCATATGTGATGGCTTTTAGAAAACTTAAAGACTACGACAACGAGATTGCAATTATTGACGAAGCCATTGAACGTTTCCAATCGGAAGAAATTAATATAAATGGATCTTTCCTTTTAGAACTAAAAGAGCGCCGAGAAAAAGCCCTCTTATTAAAAAAGAAGGCATAAACTAATTTTTAATAGCAAGGTCACTTATTGAAGGGGCAATCGCCATTATAACAAAAAATATAAATAAACAAATGTAATGAATGACACATAAAAAACCCTTATAAACACCTCTATTGTAGAGTTTATAAGGGTTTTATAATATGCAATTTTACATTCTACCCGTTCTTAGAAAGGAAGATCGTCGTCACTAATATCAATAGTTTCATTGCTGTTATTTGCAAAAGGATCTTCATCTACTCTAGTATAGCCTTGGTTACCGTTTTGTCCGTTACCACTACCACCTTGAGCAGTGTCACGATTGCCTCCGCCACGATTTCCACCTTGTGAGCTACTATTGCTACCACCAGCAGAGTTTCCACCGCCACCGCTCTTTGGTTCAAGGAATTGAACTGATTCCGCTACTACTTCAGTGACATAAACTCGTTTTCCGTCTTGTCCTTCAAAGCTACGTGTTTGAATACGTCCATCAATGCCTGCTAAACTACCTTTTTTAAGAAAGTTAGCTACATTTTCTGCTTGTTTTCTCCAAACTACACAGTTAATAAAATCAGCTTCACGTTCACCACTTTGATTTGTAAAAGTTCTATTAACCGCAAGTGTAAATGTTGCTACAGCAACACCGCTTGGCGTATATCTAAGTTCTGGATCTTTAGTCAATCGACCAACTAAAATTGTACGATTCATCATTATGTATCAATCTCCTCGTTTTTAAAAAAACTGCTATAAATATGTCTCAAATTGATTATAGAGGAAAAAGAAAAATAAGTGGAAAAAACCTAAATTTTTTTCTTTTACTTTTTAGTCTGTATATGGGACTAATTCAAAGTCTCTATCTCGATCTAAGTGTCCGATATATCCAATTTTTTTAAAACGTTTAGAATGATTAAACGGCATTAAAAGTTTAGAGATTTGTTTTTCATCTCTTTTATAGAAACTTAATACTTCATCAACGCCCATTACAATTTGTTTAAGGATGTGATCATATTCTTCTCGAATAAGTGTCTCTGATCCAAACTGATGCTCAACTAATTCAGTTCCATTTTCCATTAGAAACTTAATTCCTTCTTTAAGTGCTACATCTTTAATAGTCTCTAAGCTACCTGGTAAATGAATAGTTAGATGCTTGGCATACTCTTCAGGAAGTTCTAAAAAGAAACGGATGATATCTAAATCAATAGTACGATAGAACAATACAGATAAGTGTGTTTCGTCAATTACATCATAAAGAAATTCAAATACTTTTTCTAATTCGCGGTCATTAAGATGATAAGGCGCAAATAATGCGATTCGATTCATAGTAGTGGCCTCCTTGTTTAATGTTATTATCCTCAACATCTTTTCTAAAAAAAATTAAATTACATTGTTCTAATGACCTTCGTTCTTCAATAACCTTACCCAGTATTTAAAGCCTTCTTGATCATCTTCAAGTAAGCATTTATCAATATTTTCTTGAATTTGTTCTTTAGTTAAATGAAGCGGGAATTCTCTAGATAAATAGACAGCTTCCCCAGTAGATAAGTGTTGATAAAGAATGAAAAGAATTTCTTCAGGATCAGTAAATAGAAAAGGGTAATCAGATACACCGTCATCTTTAATCCATAAATAAATATCGTTTGGTTTAAATATTAAAAGTGGTAAATGTTTATCGGGAGTAGACAACTTTAATTGATTGCTGCACTTATTAAGGTGTTGTATTAGAGGTACAAAATCATCAGGGTAATAATGTAGGGCAGAATCTAATAATGACTCAATGTTCATATGTAACTCCTCCTTTGTAGAAAGCAATAGCAAACTAACAAATCTAACTACAAATTTAAAGGAAAGTTAAACTTTTTGTTTTACATAAGAAACAGAGGAAGGCAGGGGAAATTATGGAGATAGAAAATAGCCGCGTAGCCCGCGGAAAACAAAATCAAGCAAGCTCTAAAGAATGGATCTTTAGCTTTGCTTTTGCAATTATTGTTGTATTTTTATTACGAACATTTATTGTAGGACTAGCTATTGTTGACGGTCCCTCAATGTTAAATACAATCCAAGACGGAGACAGAATAGTATATTCTAAACTCTCTAAGCCAGATAAAGGTGACATTGTAGTTGTAGTTACGCCGGATGGCACAAAGATTATAAAACGCGTAATAGGTTTAGAAGGAGACACTGTAGAAATTATAAATGGCATTCTCTATGTTAACGGCAAAGAGAAAAAAGAAGATTATATTATGGAGCCTATGTTTGATTACGACTATAAAAAACTTACAGTACCTAAAGGTCAAATATTTGTTATGGGCGATAACCGTAACATCTCAGCAGATAGTAGAAAATATGGAACCTTTGACTTAAAAGAGCATTACGAAGGTAAGGTTGTCCTAGAGTTTTGGAACAGCTTTAAACTTTATTAAGTATAAAAATAACAAAAGACCGCTTTATCCAAAGTAGATAAGCGGTCTTTTGCATTATATTCAGGAGAAAATTCTCCCATCCCAATATATATAATTCTGCATAGGAACTTTAAATCCTTCCGGTTATAGATCTTTTATTGTATTGATATTCCTATTCATCAAGATGAACATATCTTCCCCAATTAATTTGACCACCAGACTCAGCTTTAGGAATGGGAGCATTAGGAGTTAGTACCCATAAAGTAGGAATACTACAAAAATCAGGTGCCGTTCCTTCTCCATCAGTTAAATAAACAATACCATCTGGTTTTTCATCAATAGTAAATCGCTTTCCATTATCTATCTCTTTTGCAGTAGCAAGTTCAAAGACAGGAAGAAATGATGTTCCACCTAATCCGTGCACAACAAAAGAATTTAAGTTAATCATATCGAATTTTTCTACTGATTGAATTCCATAGTCACATTGTACAAGATTAATATTAGCGTAATGCTTCATACCTTCAATTTCAGATAGGAATGATTCAAGATATTGTTTTGTAGAGTAGCTAGTATCTATTGCAACCATTAAATTTAGGCGTTTGGTACGAAGTGACCCCATTTTAACTGATCCGAATTTTCTAGAGGGGCGAGACCAAGTATTGCGTCTTTGGGTTGAAAGTAAAGAACGAGCAAAAGTTGATAATAGTTTAGGCCAGTTTAGTTGAGCCTCGAACAACCTTTCGATGATTGCTTCCATTTCGCCTGGTATTTTCCCAGGAGAGCTCACCATAGCCTGACGAACCATTCCTTGAATGACAGCCTTTTGAACTTCCGGAGCATCATTAGAAGCTTCTTCCCAATGAGGATGAAGATTTTCAAAGCCAGGTGCTTTTTGTGATTTTTGGCCGTTAGAATTATTCGCTTGTTTTCCATCATTATCGTTATTACCATTTACTAAATCATCCATAAGAGTGTTCTGAAGTTCCGGAGGAAGTGTTATCGGTTCTTCACGACTCTCAAGTATCTCGTAGTACTCCTCGGCTGATAACCCTGCAGGTAAATTAAAGTGATAATACATTAAGCAGTTTTTAGGAAGTACTGCAATAGGTGATTTAATAAGCTGATTAATCTCAATATCACAACAAATATTCCATAAACCAGGATCTTTACCTTTTCCCCTTAAATGATGGAGATCAGTAATATGTAAAATTTCGTGAATATCAATAAAAATTTGTTCATTTTGCTGATAAGTCATATACCCTAATGGGTTAGTATGTCTAAAAGGCCTTCCTTTTTGAATAGTAACAGCCGCTACTGGTATCTTGTCATCTATCTCTGTTTTGATTCCAAAATTGGCTAACAACGTAGAATAAAAAGGGTGCTCTCGTAACATTAAATAAATATTATCTTGGAGTCTATTAGTCGTATGACTAATCATTTTTCTTTTTTGCTCTTCAGTTAACTCTGCTTGTCCCTTAATACGCATAAAGTTACCTCCTGATGTAGTTTCTTTCGTTTTACAAAAAGCCAATTACAATGAATTGGCTTTTTGTATTAATTACTGAGAATTAGCTACGACTTTTACATCGATGTACTTAATAAGTTGAGTAACATAAAGCCCAGTTTCTCCACTTGTTAAAATGTCAGCAATTAAAGGGGAGGTTTCTTTATGACTATGATTAGAGACTAACTGTTGAAAAGTTGTTCCAAATTTACCTCTAGGAAGGTCTAGCATAAAACGTAGAAAACGTAATCTATTTTCATCTATTAAATCTTTAACCTTTTCGTCTTTAATGTTTTGATGAAAATAATCCACTAAATCTTGAGTTGTCTCATTTATCAAATCTGTTTTTCCATCCTGCTGAGCCTGCAAGACTCTCTTACGTAATTCACCTTTTGGTTCTTGATACTCTAAAGCATCCTTTAAAGTGTCAATTTCATAAGCAGGGATAGGTTTTCCAGAGCGAGTTTTTCCTAACTCAATAGTAATAAGAGGGTTTGAACCAAGCTCATATTCATCATAAGAAGTTAGAATTTCTTCAGCTGTAGGAGCCTTTTCCGCTAATTTATCTTCGACTAAATGGAAGTGAGGCACCTCTGCTTCTCCAACAATAGCAAGAAGAATCTCTTCGCGAATAGCAGGGTCAGGATACTGAACAGTGTTAACATATAAGCTTAAGAAGGCCGCATTACGATATGAGGATGAAAATGCAGGGATTTTAAACTCATTTTTCTTAGGGTTGAATAAAGCTTTAGGATATGTTTTGTAGAATTGAATCGTTAAATCGTCATATCCTGAATCAGGTTCACTAGCATATTCTAACCAAGTGTCAAAATCATACTTAGTACGTAGATGAATACAGCGGTTTGTAAAAGCATCATCTGCAAACCAATCCTGAACAATATGCCCTTCATTTGGGTTTGCTGCAGCAAAGAAGCTCAGTTCCTCTGGAGTTACATACCCCTTAAATTTACCGCTATCAAACAATTGGAAGATCATTTGGAACATTTGTTTATCTTCGATGCGGTTGACTTCATCTAAAAAGACGATGCCTCCTGGTGCGTCATCTATCGAAAGACCAATAGAAGTATAGTATTCTTCTAACTGCTTCCAGTTTTCTATGTAATTTTTTATTTTTGTGAAATTCATTTGATATTCTCTAGGGATAATTGTAATTTCTCCGTTAACAACTTTACGTCGAGGGATTTTGTTACCTTGGGCATCTCTTTTATAGCGGGGAAACATTTCAGCGATAATCTTACCTAGATACTTTTGTTTATTCTCTTCGATAATCTCTGGATAACTCATATCTTCCGCTAGCTCTTGCCCTAGACGAATTCCGATAACGGGAATATGCAAAGCAGTTCCAGCTTTTTTCATTGTGTAGGATTTACCAGCGCCGGCCGGTCCCCAAAAAACAAAAGGCGGTCTTTCAAAGTTTTTTCTAGCACGAAATTTAGGATCCATAATAGCTCCAGCAATACTAATAACTGCTTGTTGCATTTGCTTACCTATCATTTAAAAACTCTCCTACCTATGTATGAATTTAAAAATCTTAATCGTATGTAGTTATGTATTTGGTGAAAATAAGCGTTATTTGGTATGTTTTTTTGACGTCTCTTTTATATTTTTTTAGTCTAAAAAATATGTATGTATTTTTTGTAACTAGAATTATTTTAAATGAAGCAGAAATACAAGTGGAAAAAAAGTACGTAACATTGAAATTATTTTTTTCTCAGAACAAAATTAAGAAGTGATAGAATTGTTCAGAACATCATAGAGGAGGTATATCCTTGGCTAGAGGTAAGAAAAAAGAAGAAGTAAATAAGAAAAACCCATTACATAGTAAAGAAGAAAAAGAAATGAAAATAGATACAGACGAGAAAAATAATGACCATAAAAATGAAGAAGAAGAAGAAGTACAAAACGAAGAAAACGTTGCAGAGGAAAAGTCGTTAGATACGGAAGAAGATAAAGCGGAAAAACGTTGGTTGGAAAGAATTTTAACTCATCCAATAAAAGTTTTAGAAAAAAATGAGGAATCGAAAACAGAAAGCTATGTAATAAAGACAGTAGGAGAAATAATAGATACGGAACAAGATATTTGGTATTCCCCTAAGAAGAAAAAGCCAATTATTTCTGACCCAGGCACAAAGAAGTTAATAGAAGCTACAGGAGCTACCTTTCCAAAAATTATTGTGATTGAAAAGCAAAGCGATGCTACTTCTAGAGATAGGGAACAAGTATGGATTGAAGCAACTGTTCTATTTCCTGACGGAACGACCAATGAAGATTATGGAATTGCCAATCGAATGAACTGCCCAGATCCAATTTCGGGCGCTAATCTACCTATAATGGCCAGAAAGCGTGGAATGCACAGAGCATTTTATCGTTCTGGTTATATTGGTCTTTATGAACTAAATGATGAAAACGAAGTGTTGGAAGCAAGAGGGGAAAAAGAGGAAAGACAATATAAGCTGTTGCAAGAAAAACTAAAGCAGCAAGAATTAAAAAATAGAAAGTTAGTCAATCAAATGTGCAAGGAAATTAAATCTCTTGACGGTGAACTAGTATGGAAGATTAACGATCAGAGTAAACTTACTCAATTAGCAAAAGGTACATCATTAGTATCATATCTTGCTCTATTAAAATTAAGACATCTTTCTAAAAAGGGAAAAGCCAACAGTTAAGTATACTGTTAGCTTTTTTTGTTTCTTCCAAAATGACAATTACGGCTCCCCGTACTTTATGTTTTCATTACTTAGTAGCTACTTTAAAGTTTCTTTTAAACACAGCACTTGGTAGGGTATATACGTCCCCTGATTCTTCTTGCAAAATATAGTCACCTTCATATACGGTTACATACTCAGTAGAAAAAAAGGTATTCTTCTCTGTAGGTATATAATAGCGTCCATCCGAAGCGGTTTTATTTGCCCATAATGCGCTAAACATTGCACGATCTCTAACATCTAAATATTTTTCTTTATTTGTGAGGTATTCTTTTTCGAAAAATTGAATCGCATATATCTGCGAGGTGCGTTTATAACAAGGCAATTTCCTTCATCTCCTCAGTATCTATCTGTTTTCCTTTAGCATATTTAATACCTCAAATAAATTTTAGCACCGTATAAAACCAAAGATGAAAAAAAGTCCTAGAATAGGACTCTTAATTTATTTTGAGAGTAAGCTACTACAAAAATCTACTGACCAGTAGAAGTATTGTTAGTGATAACAGTAGAATTGGCGCAAGAGGAATAGACTTTCTAGGGTTCTTCATAAGACGATTAACAATGAAAAATAAAGCAATTAATACCCAGTTTAAAAATAAGTAAATAATCCAATTTCCAAAATGGATTAGCAAAAGAAAACTACAAATAATCCACGGATCTCCTTCTCCCATACCAGAATTCCTTGAAAAGACCTTTGAAAAAAAAGTAAATGGATTTTTTATGCTATTCGTTTTAACTTCCGCTTTTCTATCTTTTAAAGTCTTTTTGGATTTTTTTGCATTGCTTCTTTTTAAGAAATGAATAATTAAAGCGAATAAATAAAATGCAACAAATACAAATATGATAGCAGTTGTCATAATTATGTCGCGTTCAATTATAAGGAGCCCTATGGAAACAAAAAGCGGTATTAAGATATTGAATTCCTTATGCAAAATATCATCTAATACACAGTAGATAAGTAACGCTATAAGAACCCAAACTTTCCAATCAAAATAAGGGTTGTAGCTAATTACAAATAGTATGTAAAGTGCTGAGAAAAAGCCATACTTTAGTTTTTCTTTCTTAATGGAAGTTTTATGAAACTTACTGAAAAAATAAAGGATGATACCAAAACTTAAACAATACAACAATAAATTCAAAATATTTTCTCACTCCTTTTACACAGAGAAATAGGGGGTTATACCGTGTCACACGAAACTAACAAAAAATGTACCGTTTGTAACGAAAGATTTGTTTTTAAAGATCTAGAAAAAATCCTAGGTAAAGACCTTCAAATCTGTATTAACTGCCTTGAAGAAAAAATGAGAAAAGGTGAAATCCAATCATTCGGGGAAAAACAATACGAAACGATTGTAAAAATGTTAGAAGAAATGCCAGAAGAGAATAGCGGCTCAGAAGAAAGAAGCTTAATGAAGGTTCAAGAACAGAATCTAGATGCAGAATTATTCGTTCTTCAATTTGGACGCGATTTAACAAGTCTTGCTCGACAAGGAAAACTTACACCAGTTATCGGCAGAAAAAAAGAAATTGAGGAAACTATTTTAATTCTTAGTCGCAAATTTAAAACAAATCCTTTGTTATTAGGGGAACCTGGAGTAGGTAAAACAGCAATTATTGAGGGAGTTTCTCAACGTATTGCAGATGGAACTGTTCCGGAAGGTTTACAAAACAAGCGTGTAATTGAATTAAATATTGGAAACTTAGTAGCGGGTACAAAGTTCCGTGGTGAGTTTGAAGCTCGTTTAAAGAAAATTATTGAAGAAGTAGAACAACATAAAAATGTAATTCTTTTCTTAGATGAATTTCATACAATTGCAGGTGCAGGTGGAGCGGAAGGTTCAGTAGATGCAGCAAACATCTTAAAACCGTCTCTTGCACGAGGAAACATTCAAGTAATTGGAGCAACTACGTTTGATGAATACCGTATGTATATCCAAAAAGACGGTGCTTTATCTCGAAGAATGATTAATGTTCAAGTAGAGGAACCAACCACTGAAGAAGCAGTCGAAATTATTAGCGGTTTACTACCGATTTTTGAACAGCATCACGGTGTTAAGTTTGAAAATAACGTAGTAAAAAAAGCTGTTGATTTATCAAAAAGATATTTAACTGAAAGATATCTACCTGATAAAGCAATCGATTTAATTGATGAGACTGCCGCTAATCGAAAAATCAGTCAATCTACTCCAAGTTATGACTACAAGAAACTAGAAGCTGAGAAAAGCAAAGCAACAGAATTAAAGAATAACCTCATTCTTGATGAAAAATACGAAGAAGCTAAACAGCAGCTTATTAAAGAAAAAGAACTAGAAGCTCAAATTAAAGAGATTAAAGAAAAAGCAGAAAGCGAAAAGAAAAAGAATTCACTAGTTACTATCGGACACGTAACAAATATTCTTGAAAAGAAAACTGGTATACCTGTTAAGGATACCGATAAAGAAGATAGAGAAAAACTAAAATTAATGGATGAGAGTTTAAGAAAGTTTGTTAAAGGGCAAGACCGTGCAATTGAGTTAACTTCTCTAGCTATTCGCCGCTCTAAATTAAAGCTAAAAGATCCAAATCGACCTATCGGAGCTTTTCTATTCTTAGGACCTACAGGAGTAGGTAAAACAGAATTAGCAAAAGCTTTAGCTCACGAAATGTTTGGAGACAAAAAAGCTATGATTAGAATTGATATGAGTGAGTTTGCAGAAAAACATAGCGTTTCTAAATTAATAGGTTCTCCTCCAGGTTATGTCGGTCACGAAGAAGGCGGGAAACTAACAAATCTTCTTAGAAGAAAACCGTTTAGCATTGTATTGTTAGACGAAGTTGAAAAAGCTCATCCAGATGTATTTAATGTTATGCTTCAAATTTTTGAAGACGGTATTATTACTGATAACAAAGGAAAGACAGTGGATGCTAAAAACGCAGTATTCATCCTAACAAGTAACTTAGGAAGTAAGCTATACTCCACTAATCAAACAAATAACTTAGGTTTTTCTTCAAAATCAGAAGAAGCTCAAACAAAAGATTTAGAGAAGAAGGTTATTGAATTTGTACGTAAGGATGGTTTCTTCCGACCTGAATTCTTGAACCGTCTTGATGCAACAGTGGTATTCAACCCACTAACTGATCAAGCAATGAAGGAAATCGTTGAAAAACAAGCCAATGAGTTAGCAGATAGAATTGATAAAGAGGGCTATAAATTAGTTTTCTCTGATGAAGCTTTAGAACTACTGAAAAAAGAAGGCTATCGTCCAGAGTTCGGCGCTCGAGAAGCGAAGAGAAAAGTAGAAGCTATTACAGATTTATTAGCAAATCGAATCCTAGATGTCGAAAAAGAAGAATATACGGTAACAGTTGAAAATGAGAAGTTAATTGTAAAATAGAGTGTTCACACACTCTATTTTTTTGTTTATTAACTATTGTTTTATTGAGCAGTAACGCGCTTATCTTGTAGTCTCTAATGAAATAATGAAACTGAGAACTTAAAAAAGTAACAAGAACTAATTAAATGTTTTTCCTAGAAAAGAAAATTTATCAATTATAAATATAATATGTGCGAGCAAAAATGAAAAAAGGAGCGGGGAAAATGTTTTTAGTGAAATAAATGATACATAAAATACGATAAATAGGTACCATTATTAAGTTCAATTTGGAATAATAGAGATAACTACATACTAAAAAGTAAAAGGCTATTAGAGGTTGCTTGTTAATTAAGCCAACTTTTCTACTGAAAGTTACTAAGAGAAAACACATAAAAAAATAAAGTTAAACCATAATTTACAGATAGATATAGATATAAAAGTTAAGGATAATGGTATAAGGAGAGAGGTTATATAAATATGGATTTAAAGAGAAGACAAATTGTTTGGGCGAACTTAGATGGAATAGGCGGAGAATTAAAAGGAAAAAACATTCCTTGTGTTATTTTACAAAATAATAAGGGCAATGCCGTTTCTAATACCACCATTGTTGTGCCTATAATAGCGGAGTCTAATTATATAAAATCACATTCTTCTGCTTATGTACATATTACTAAAGATGATTTTTATAACTTAGATATAGAGGATTCAATTGCTGTATGTGACCAGATTAGAGTTATAGACAAGAAAAGAATTACTAAGACGGTAGGTACGCTTCTTTCCGAAGAGAAAACTACTCAAATAGAAGAATATTTTTTAAATGAAATTAGCTATGGTGAAACAATTAAATTATATAAGCTTGTTTGGGTTCTTTTTAATGACGGAGTAGGAAACGAACAAAACTCCGAGAAGGCATTTCCTGCCCTAGTCATTGGACGGGATAATAAGAAAAAACCAACTTTACTTATCGCACCCCTGTCAAAAGTAAAAAAGAGGTATGTACTACCAACTCAAGCAAAGATACCGAGTGGTTACATCCCTTCAGAACCTGATGACAAAATTCTATCGCTGGAACAAATGAGGGTAATTGATAAAAAAAGAATTGTCTCACATTCAACAAAAGATAACTTAGAATTTCCTGATTCGCTCTCATTAGAAATAGCACGAGCATTTGTTAACAATTTAAGTTTGCAGCTATATAAAAGAGGGCAAATTGTTTGGGTTGATTTGAATGGAATTGAAAGCGAACAAAGAGGATTTAGGCCTTGTGTTGTTGTTCAAAATGACACAGGAAATAAGCTTTCACCTACTACTATCGTTTTACCCTTAACTTCCAGTGCTTCAAAAGTTGACTTAGCAGTGAATGTAAATGTAACTGAAGAAGAATTTGTAGGCGCTACTTATGAATATCGCTCATCTGTCGTGTTATGTAATCAAATTTTAGCTATTGATTCAAAAAGAATTAAAAGAGTCGATAAATGTATTTTCTCACCTGATATTATGAACCATATAGACGAAGCTTTATTAATTTCAGTAGGATACAATGATAATAACAGGTTTAAATTAATTTATTACACTTCTAGTGATGGCATTGGACGCGAACAAAGATCAAAAGAGCCAATTCCTGCTGTTCGTATTCAAAATAGTTATGGAAATAAATATTCACCATTAACAATAGTTGCTCCTTTAATTTCTAGCAACAGAAGTAGACCTTTACCAACACAAGTTAAAATAGATAACTTTAATGGAAACGACGAATCAAAGTTTGCAGCATTAGAACAGGTTAGAGTTATTGATAAGAGTCGTGTTGTAGAAGCATTTGATATACTAACTAAAGAGAAAAGCAAAGAGGTATTAGATGCCTATTGTGTCTCTTTGGGAATTACCCCTAAATAAACAAATAGAGGGCCGATCTAGTTTAGATCGTTCCTTCTTTTTTGCGCTTTTTAAGGGATAAAATGAAAATAATTAAAATTGAATGGTAAATAAAACTGAATAGGGTGAGTTAATTGAAAGTGGCATTACTTGATTCGGGTATTGGTGGTTGGAGTTTTTTAACCAAAATTGAAGAGAAATACCCTCAACATACTTATTTATATTACGCAGACCAAAAGAATTCCCCATATGGAAATAAAAGCTTTAGCGAACTAGAGGCTATTGCTCAAGAATGGATTTCTTTATTTAAAGAACAAGAAATAGATTTATTAATATTAGCTTGCAATACATTAACCGCTTCTTTCAAAGAGACATTCCAAAGGCACTTAGATGTACCTGTTTATGGAACAACTGATGGACTTTTAGAAAGTTCGTCTAGAGATGAAAACCTTGTGTTATTGGCAACGGTTAGCACGGTTAAAAGCGGATGGTACAATAAAATATTTCCTGGTGTAAATCTATTTTCAGTAGGAAGCACCTGGTTAGCAGCTACTATAGAAAAGAAATTCTCTTTGACGGAAATAGAATTAGAAATGTTAAAACTGGAAGTGGAAAATATAGCGGGTAGCGGTTGGGGATCAATGATTCTTGGTTGCACACATTATCCCTTAATTAAAAATCAATTAGAACTAATATGGCCAGACAAACTGTTTATAGATCCAGCAGAAACAATTGTAGAAAAGTTGTCAGACCATCTTATGTGTCCGAGTGTTAACAGTAACATTATTATGTATACTACAGGTGATTCTGAGTTGTTAGAAGAACAAGTACGTTCTTTTTTTAATGAAAAAAAACAAAAGAAGATTTCTTCTGCTAAAATCAGACAAACAGAAGGGGGATTGATTAGATGACAAATATCTTATTACAACAGGAAATGAAAGAAAGCGTGGCTGAAATCACAAATCAACTTAACGAGGTTTTACTAGATAAGGATGTAGCAGAAGCTATTCCAAACGAAAAGCTAGAAAACCTAATTAATTCAGTAGCTCAATTAAATTCTTTTCTTGAGTTACTTAGCATTGATGGAGAAAACGTAGATCAAGCATACTTAGGTTTATTAAAAGATGTTCTAAAGAACGGGAATAAAAAAGAAGATAGAACAGGGACAGGAACAACAAGTGTTTTTAGTAGACAACTAGTAATTGACTTAAAAAAAGGTTTTCCAATGTTAACTACTAAAAGGCTACCATTAAAGGTTATTGCAAGCGAACTAGCTTGGTTTATTAAAGGGGATACAAACATTCAATACTTGTTAAAGCATAATAATCATATTTGGGATGAGTGGCCTTTTCAAAAATATGTTGAAAGCGGGGATTATAAAGGTCCAGATATGACAAACTTTGCTCACAGAGCGGAAAAGGACCCTGAGTTTGCAGCAGTATATAAAGCAGAAAAGGATAAGTTCTGTAAGAGAATTCTTGAAGATGATGAATTTGCAAAGAAATATGGAAGTATTGGTTCAGGAGCTTATGGAGCTCAGTGGAGAAGCTTTAACGGTCCTAACGGTGAAACCGCTGATCAACTTAAGGATGTTATAAAACAAATTAAAAACAACCCTGATTCTAGAAGGCACCTTATATCAGCTTGGCACCCTGTAATGGTTAAACATAACGCGGTCTTACCACCTTGTCACTTTGCCTTTCAGTTCTACGTAATAGACGGAAAGCTAAGCTGTAAGTTTATAATGAGGAGCACAGACATTTTCCTAGGCCTTCCATTTAATCTGGCATCTTATGCATTATTAACTCATTTAATAGCAAAAGAATGCGGCCTTGAAGTTGATAAATTAATTTATGATGGCGGAGATATACATATATATTCAAATCATTACGAGCAAATATATACTCAACTTGAAAGGGAACCAAGAGAATTACCACAACTAGTAATTAACCCAGAATTAACGTCTGTTTTTGATTTTGAACCGGAAGATGTTAGTTTAGAGGGATACGATCCACATCCAGTTATTAAAGCTCCTGTAGCTGTCTAATGAGGTAAAACGATGATATCTTTAATAGTTGCGTTCTCTAGAAATAGGGCAATAGGTAAAAACAATAAACTGCTTTGGCACATACCTAACGACTTAAAGTATTTTAAAGAAGTAACATTGGGGAAGACAATTATTATGGGAAGAAGAACGTTTGAGTCTATAGGAAGACCACTCCCGAATAGAAAAAATGTTGTTTTAACAAATAATTTAGATTGGCAACATCAAGGAGTAGAAGTTATTCATTCATTAGATGAAATTCAATCATCCAGCGAAGAAGTTATTTTTATAGGCGGAGAAAAAATTTATGAGCAGATTTTGCCGTTTGTAGATCGAATGTATATTACATACGTCGATGAGTTTTTCGAAGGAGATGCTTTCTTTCCCCAAATTAACAGAGATAACTGGAAGGAAGTAAAGAAAGAAAAAGGGATTCATAACGAGAGTAATCCCTATAACTACTATTTCCTAGTATATGATAAGAAAAAAGTTACAAGAAAAAACAGCGACCAATAAAGGTTTGCTGTTTTTTTAGGGCTATAATATTATTGTTTTAAGAGAAAGGAAGTCTTATATGATACATATTCAAAAAGGTGACCTTTTTAAAGCGGATGTGAATTTTATTCTTCATCAAGCCAACTGCGAAAGTCTGATGGGTAGAGGGATGGCAAAAACTATAGCCTACTTATATCCTTTAGCAGAAAAAGTAGATAATGAATTTCCTTACATTCCACAAGAAAGACTAGGGAAGTACTCAATAGCAACAATCCGAAAAAATGATTTGTATATAGTTAACTTGTACGGACAGTTATTCAGAGGTAAAGCAAATTCTGCAAAAGAACAAAACGAAAGATACGCTTATTTAAAGGAAAGTTTGACCTTATTCTTAGCAGATTTAAATAGGAAACAAAAGAAGGAAAGCAGAAAGTATAAGGTAGGTCTCCCTTATAAAATAGCATCTGATATGGCCGGAGGAAGCTGGGAAAGAGTCTTAGAAATTCTTTTAGATATTTCAGAAAAACAAAAAATAGACCTACATATTTATAAAAAAGAAGAAAACATTTAATGAGAAAGGGTGCTTTAGACTTGGAATTAAAACGCTTGTATTATGATAATAAAGTTAGAACTCGCTATATTTTGCCGCAGAAATCCATTGCTGAAGGACTAAACCTTAAATACGATGATACATACTTAAATTATCACAACAATATTTGCCCTCGATGCAGAAAAGAAATGACCGTTAAAAACGGAAATGTAAAAAACATTGGAGCTATAGGAGCAGGTATTTTGCAAACTACGGGCTATTATTATCCATATGCTGTATGCAAAGAATGTTCAGTAGATATGGAAAAGTCCTCTAGAAAACACAATGAAGAAAAATCTAGCGAAATCGAAGAATATGTTGGAAAGGTAATCCCACACTTAGCACCTTAACATTAACAAAACAAAAGCCGCTAGGAATTGAATTTCTAGCGGCTTTTGCTATTAAAAATATATTACTACGTTTCCAAAGGTTATATTCCAAAATCAACTTTGCTGTATTCTCTGTTAACAACGTTATCATTCATACTTTCTAAATAAAGGTTAGTGGTTGCTATATCCGAATGACCAGCAAGATCCTTAACAATAGCAAGAGGCACATCCTGTTCTAGTAATTGCGTAACAAAAGTATGTCTAAACCAGTGTGGAGAAATCTTTTTATTAGCTGAAGCAATTGTAACAGCCTTTTTTATTAATTTATAGAGTGCATCATAAGACATTTGTGGCATATCTGATTGCGAATCTGTTCTTGTAGTTGAAATGAAAATTGGTCTGTCATCTCCCCTAAAGTCGTCTGAATATGCAGGGTAAGTAACACATAATGTTCTTCTATACACATATAATACATCTACAACTTTTTCGTTTAACGGAACTCTTCTAGTTTTTGCGCCTTTTCCGCTAAATTCAAGAGAAAAATGAGATATATCATTTTTTCTATCGTGATGAATTACTATATCTGACCATCTTAACTTAACGACTTCACTCGCTCTTAGTCCTGTTGTTAGAAGGATAAAACCAATAAGTTTATTTCTTAGAATTAAAACGTCTCTATACTTTTTCTTTGTTATAACAACTTTCTCTAGGGCATCAATAATTACAAGAGCTTTTTCTACATCGAGTTTACGCCTTTCACTTTTACCCGTTCCAGTTGTATCAGAAGTAAGGAATTTAACATTTCTAGGAGTATCTATATATTCCAACATAGAAAAACTATAAAAATTAGTTAGGTATCCAAATGAAACTAAACGTTTAAGAATTCCAAGTTTTCTTGCTGCCGATCTAGTTGCAAAATTATTCGCTAAATGTACTTGGTATTCTTGTATTGTTATAACGTTTACTTCACTTAACAAGATATCCTTATCTAGAATAAACCCCATAAAACTATCTACATCCTCGTTATAAGCCTTTACGGTATGTTCAGACAGAGGTTTAGAAAAAAGTTTTATTTTTTTAAACGCCTCAATAAAAATTTCATCGGGAGCGCCTTTAAAATTAAGTCTTCCGTCTTGTTCAATATATTTATTGAACTCTTTCGCCTTATTCGCCATATTGCCCACCTCTTTAGGTTCTTCTTTATATTTTATTAAAATGTGCCAAGTTCTGCAAATATGACCAAATTATTTTTTATATTATTCATATTAGACGATTATTAACAAAAAACACCCTAATAAATTAGAGTGTTTTTTGTTTCTGCTTTCTTAATGCAAAGATAAGATATACATTTAATAAAGTAAAAGCGATAAACGAAAGGAAAGGGATCGTAATAAAGCCAAACCAATCAGTGTAAATTCCTGAACAAGATACTCCCGCAGAACAAACACTCATTGGATGATAAAAACCAAACTTTTGAATACCATAGTGATAAAAGCTCAGCGCGTTCCCTAAGAGTACAGCAGGGTAGGTATATAAGAAGAGATTCTTATCGCGTTTAAAGAAACCAAACCCGTATAAAATGGTTAAAGGATACATTAGAATCCTCTGATACCAACAAAAAGTACAAGGGGCGAATTTCATTACTTCACTAAAATATAAACTTCCAGACGTAGCAATAATAGAAACTATCCAAGGGAATAAGAAAGGATTTATCTTCTTCATCATTTACTGCTACTACTTTCTAAAGCTTCATCGATTGCACCTTTAATGGCATCATAATTTAATGGCTCGTATACTTTTTTACCGTTTATAAATACCGATGGAGTAGAAGATACATCATCGCCACTTCCTTGTTTATAATCTGCTTGAACTTCCTTCTTTAAATTTTTATTATTTAAAATATCTTCGAGTTGTTCAAATTGCTTTTCACCGAATAAGTTCTTAACAGTCTTATTTAGGTAGGCTTCCGTTAGCATATCTTTATGCTCATTTTGAGAATTTTGGTCTGCATAATATGTATTTTGATATTCGTATATTGCTTTATGGAACTTCCAAAAAGCATCGTTTCCTAATTTGTTATAAACACCTTCTACATAAACGGCAGCTCTAGTTGAATCTGTATAGATAAATGGATAGTTTTTAAACACAACTTTTACTTTTCCAGTTGAAACATAATCACTTTCCAATTGTGGCATTATACCGTTTGCGAAATATCCACAAGCAGGGCACTTATAATCTCCGTACTCAACAAGTGTAATGGGAGCGTCCTTATCACCAAGGACAGGTTCATTTTTGATATCGATGTTATATTCAGTACCGGATGTGTATTGAGGAGTGTCTGAATCGTCTATTCTCAATTTATCACTAAATAAAAATAAGCTTAGTAAGATAACAACAACAAAAACAACCATAATGATACCAAATATTTGATCACCACTTAACTTCTTCTTAGGTTTCTTATTCGCCATTTAAATTACCTCCTCTATTTTAGATTGCAAAATCATTTAATTTCTTTAATTGCCTTTTGACTGTTTCCTTTAAAACTCACTTGCGAATTATATTTTCAAACTAATATAAATTGCTAGGTCAGTTTTAATAAAGTTGGCTCTAATACATTATTAAAAGTTCCTCCAAATAACCGATTAATTTTTAATTATTGATTATTTCTTGTATGTTTATATGCAGTTTTTTATAAGAAACATAGGTTTTCTAGAAGATATAACAGTTTTTCTTTATATCTTTAAGAACAATTTTAAATAATCACCATTGGTGAATATTAATAGTAAAAAAAGAGAGCAAATAAAAAAACTCAGAAGATAGATTCTGAGTTTTCTGTTAGCTTAATGATGAGCATTAGAAACAAAGTCAAAAATTTGTCTAAACACTAGAGCAATTGAATCAAGAGCAGCGTGGAAACCTTTTACACGCTCAAAAGATTCAGTTGCTACTACAGGCGCTTTAGCAAGTAATCTGCCATCGTGATATATATTTACTTTTCCTAGCTCGTCACCAGCTTTAGTACCACCTAATATGTAACTATGCCCTACATAGTCTAACTCCAGCTCTTCTTCAGGTACACCAACTCGTGTTACGACACTTACATTATCTTTATAAGCTACAGTTGATGGGCCTGGTGTAGTACTTTTATAGACCGAGAAATCTGTGTATTTTTCACCCGCTCTTGCAATGTTAATTACTTGGTATTGATTATAACCATAAATAAGAAGGTTATAAATATCCGTAGAACGTTTAGAAGGAGTAGAAGCATTTAAAGTAACAGCAATAAACTTCATACCATTCTTATTAACAGATGCAACTAAATGATATTGGTGGTTTCCCCAACCAGACTTTAAACCAGTTGAATGTGGATTATCGTAGATAAAATTATTTTGGTTTTTCAAGATAACCGTTTTTCCTGGTCTTGTATCATATTTCATTTTACTTTGAGTAAAATATTTTTGGTATTGAGGATATTTATCTGTAAGAGCTTTAGCTAAGATAAATAAATCCTTTGCTGTTGACATATCTTGATTGCTTCCATTTGGAGTATGGAATTCAGTATTTTTCATACCGAGTTCCTTAGCTTCCTTATTCATTCGTTTAACAAATTTATCAGTATTACCACTTAAATATTCTGCAGTAGTAATAGCGGCATCGTTACCAGCTGCAATTGTTAAACCCTCAAGCAATTTTTGAACAGGAACTTTTCGTCCTACTTCTAAAAACATTCTTGGTTCTGGCGCTCTCCAAGATTTCTCGCTAATCTTAGCTTTATCTTTAACAGATACTTTACCTCTTTCGATATCTTTAATTAAGATATATGTTGTCATTAACATAGATAAGCTATGAATAGAAAACTGCTTATCCTCATTTTTGCCATAAAGTTCTTCATCAGTACCGGTATTGTATAGGTAAGCGGCATCTGAAGAAAGTTGCGGACCTTCATCCTCAGCAGCATAAGCTAAGTAAGGAAGGAGCATAGAAATAACAAGTAATAAACTAAGTATAAAAAGGACCCAACGAGCTCGTTTATTTTTCACATAAAATTCCCCCTACTAAAATTACATATCTTTCAAATTATTCTTGTGAAAATTAAAAAACCTTTGATATAAAAGGAAAAAAAGACACACTTATTTTCTAAGCACTCGTGATATTAAAAATCAAAATCTTTAATGTCAATACTGATGTCTGTTGAAGAGGGAAGGGAATTATCTACAACGTAATGCTCTTCTGTAATACTGCGGTATTTTTGAGAGCGTTCTATTAACTTTTGCTGATATAAGTTTGATTGCTGTTCAACAGATCCTTCATTTAACACTTCTATAAATTCTGTTTCACCTACTACTTTTAAGAAAGGCTCTATATCTTTCTCAGGAATGATTCCTTGCTGAATTAGATCGTTAACTTTCGTCTTAGATATTTTGCAGGTTTTAAAGAATTCAAAAGGATCTATTTCAATTTCAAAATGACTAAAAACATATCCATCCTTTTTGTATTGATTAAAAGCGCGTTTTTTAACAAAAAAACTTTCTGTTTTAACATTAGGCTTGTTATAAAGAGTTTCTATAGTCTGTTCACCTAAGAAATCATCTCCGCTCATTAATATTCTCGTTTCTTCAGGAAAAACAAGAATTTCGTAAACGTTCTGCTCCAGCATTTTTATAAAGGCTTCTCTATTTTTAGATATTCGATCAAATACCACATTCATATCAAAATCATAGGATTCGGTTAACTTGAGAGTTCCGTAATCAGTAGAAATACTATTACTTGGCATTTCATCCTTTAGCTGTTCTTTTACTTCTTCAAGGGATGCTTTTGCTAGTTTTTCTTCTGTAAAACTTCTTTTAAATTCATCAGATAACTTATCTAAGTCATAACTTTGAAAATAACTATACTTACTAGCAATTGCTTGGTTGTCCACAATTGATTTTCCACCTGTATAAAGGCGTACCGAAGATTTATGATTAGTTCTTGCTGAGGATAAATTAAACTGTTTTTCAAGGCTTTTGTTAACGGATACAACCAACGGTAAATAACCATAGTCCTCAAGGTATTCGTAAATGTCATCTTTAATACGGTATTCCTTTTTAGTCTTTAATCGTGCTACAACCCCGTTTACTTTCATTAGCCGTTCTTCTTGGTTGTTATAGTGATTTTTAATTGCATCTTTAATGACTTTTAATTTTATTTCTTTCTCTTTATACGCTGTATAGCGGTCTATGTAGTTGCCAAAAGTTTCTTCGAAAGACAAAGATGTTTCCTCCTGTTGCACAAAAATATATATACTAAGTTATATCTTAAAGATTGATATAAAAAATAGTAAAAAACATAAGGGAAACAAACTTCTAGCAATGAAATTAAATTTAGAGGAGGGATATAATGTGAAAACCGAACTAACAGGTGGTTACTTACAAAAAAACATTTCAGCAACTAGAGAAAAGCTAGAAGAGTTAGAAGCGATAGATAAACAAATTGCCGAAATTTACAAAGAGCCAGTTACAGAAGTCCAAAAAAAGATGATTAGCACTTTTGTTAACTTAGCTTGGATTTCAATCTTTTCTGTAATGGCATTTAATTTTCTAGGTTATCATTTGCTATTGATGCCAATTCTCTATTGGGTTTTTAGAGGAAGTGTTATTTCAGAGCGTGTTAGCAATTCTCTTTATAAAAAACAATTAGATGATAATGAAACTTTAATAGATAGTCTATATAGACAAAAAGGCGATAAAGAGTATGAGTTAAAAACTATATCTATGTTAGAAACAGAATTACACAACATAGCAATGCTTAAGCAATTTGAAGCATATCTTCAAACGAAGCAAGCTGTTACAATTGATAAATGTATAGAATTGTACGACAGAGATGAAAAAGTAAAGACCCTATAATACATAATACAAAAAGGAGTTTGTATAACTTCTTTTTGTGTTTTTTACACCAAGTGGAGGCATATGAATGAAAAACATAGTAAAAAATTTAGATTTAATTGTGAAAAATAAAGCTACAAAGGTTCCTATGAGATCGACTGATGGAAGTGCTGGATTCGATGTGTTTTCTAATAGAAAATTAATTCTCCCTTCAAATACAGTAGTTTCTATTAAGCTTCCTTTTAGCTTTGTAGGAGAACTAGAAGAGGGATTAGAAATTAGACTATTTGCACGTAGCTCTTTTGGTATTAAGAAAAAACTTAGATTAGTCCACAAATACAATAAAAATATTGATTATCTAACGTTAAACGTTGAAGATAAAAACCACGTTATTAATGTAATTAACGATGGTGAAAAGGATTTAATTATTAATAATGGGGAACATTTTGCTCAGTTTATTTTTTGTGAAAAGAAACCACAGCCAGCAGAAATGAAATTATTGCCGGTTCCTACTGAAGAAATGATCAAGCATACAGTTTTAAAGAGTAGCATTGAGGAAATAAGACCTTATTTCTATGAATATACACTAGAAGAAGATTTAGTGTTTGCTCCTGGTGAACAAAAAGTATATGCTACTGGGTACCGCTCCCTTATTAATGAAAATACGTGGACTGCTGTTAAAATCCATAATGATGTAAAGGGAAAACTAATATTAGCCAACCAAACAGGGGTTATTGACAGAGATTACGCTTTTACCAGTAATTATGGACATTGTTTTGTAGCACTAGTTAATCTATCAAATAGAGAGCTTAAAATAGGCAAGGGTACAAAATTAATGACTTGGAGTACAGAAAAATATTATGTGTTAGAGAATGAAATTGAAAGTAATAACAAACGCTTTGGTGGCATCGGCTCAACAAACTAAGAAAATAAAACTGCCATTTTTGAACAAGGATAGCCTTGTTTACTCCTTTGTTTTAAATATAAATTTCACTTTTTTTCCATAAGCCCCCTCTATTGATTATATTAACCTCTGTAAATAATACATACGGGGGTGTAGCTTTGGATTTTGAAATTGCACAAAAAGCAATTGAAGTTATAAACAAGATACGATATGAAGAGATTTTATGGAAGCCAAAAAAAGGTAAAGAGCATTTAAATAGGAGAAAAGGAATGGGACATATACCCGAAACTTATACCTTAGATGACTATAACAATCTAATTAAAAGCATAGTAAATGATGTAGACAATCAAGTATACTTATATTACAAGAAAATCTTTAAACAAAGATATTTTGCTTTTGGTGACTGTAAACGCAACTGGGAAGTAATTATCGGAGAAAACGGTGTTATGGAAACAGCTTATGAAGTAGTCGATATGGATTATGAGAAACATTTTAAAAAAGAAGGATACCATTATTTAGGAACTTTGGAGGAGGTAGAAAATTTTGGCGGGGTTAACGAAAAAGATTAATGATTACGGAATGCTTTTGGATACGTTAGATCTTAGTCCCTTTGAAACTCTAAATGCGATGCATCTACGTAGTAGTTTACAAAAAGAAATTAACGATATGACGAATCAACAAAAATTAAAATTATATCAATATGATCTTTATTTGCTTGATCGTATTGAAGAATTTAAAAAACATTTAGAAGAAGTCTATGATTTCTCTAGTTCGGACGAACCAATTGAACAATGGTGGTGGCATCTAGATAAAATTGTCTCTGGGGAAATTATAATAAAGGGAAGCTTGTTTGTAGAAACGGACATAGCTCTTTAACAAGAATTATATAAATTTGCTGAAGAAATAGCTAAGCTATTTCTTCTTTTTGTATTATAGTTTATAATGAGCGAATTTTCATACCAATAGTAGTATAAGCATATTTTGCTCAAAGAAAGTTATTTTATATAAGTACTAAGCTGACAAAGGGTGAATTATATGTGCAATGAGTCTAAGGATTGGAGACGACATTTAAGCCAAAAGGAATCTTTAATATGTTTTAGATTATCTTTAGATATGATGAAAGAAGAACGGATTAATTTGACGGAGAAAGAAATGATGGAAGTGTGTGGTTACAAACATATGAAGTCATTTAAAAACCATTTGTCAAAGCTAATAGAAAAAGGAATAATAGTGATTAAAAAGGATGAGGTTTACGTTGATAAACCATATTGCTTCGATTCCGACTATGTTGAATACAATGAAGTAGGCCCAAGAATGTATTTTCGTCCTTTAAAGAATCTACAGCATACTACTTAAAATATTGTATGCAAAATTAAATTATAACTAAAAGATGTAACCGCTAGTGGTTACATCTTTTTTTGTATATGCACTTTTATCTATTGTGAGTAAATTCTACGCTATACTTTCATTAAGATGTACTTTCCACTCTTTCATCTATTCATATAGCTTCACTTTATATTGTGAATAGCGTGCAATACTCTGTGTGGAATATTAGCTATTTAACTTGTTTTCCCGACAATTAACTACCTTGTTAGGAGAAAATATTGCTGGTATGAATAATATGTGATCACAGAAACTATAATTAAAATATCCCTATGCACCCCTGCACTTGCTAAAAACAGTTAGATTGTTTAAGCTTAAATTAGGGAGTGAAAACTATGAACCAATATAGTTCTAATATTAATTATCACCAAGCAATGGAATATTCATTAGAACCACTGATTATTCATTCAAATCATAAAATAATATATATAAACCACGCGGCTGAAGAATTTTTTAGAGCTACAAAGGAAGAGGTTATTGGTGTAAGTCCTTTGGATATATTCCAAGAAACATCAAAGGCAGCAATAAAGGAAAGAATAGAATCTGCTTATGAACAACCAGCAGAGGTAATTGAAGAAACAGTATATAGGATGGACGGCACAACAGTAGATGTTGAATTATATTGTCATCCATTATTAGTAGGAGAAACAAAAGCGATACAGAGTTCTGTTAAAGATATTTCAAGAAGAAGAGAGGCAGAGGAAAAGCAAAAAGAAATGGTTAGGGCAATAAACGAACTCTCTGCCACAATCGTTCCATTATTAAGTGGGATTGCGGTACTTCCTTTAGTGGGATCTATAGATGAGGTTAGAGCTAACCATCTATTAGAAGATGTTCCATCAAAAGCGAAAAACCAAGGTGTAAATTGTTTGATTTTAGATTTTTCTGGAACCTACAAATTAGATACTATTGTAACGGAGAGTCTTTTTAAAATTAGTGGTGTATTATCAATGCTCGGCATACAGTCTATTATAACAGGATTAAGACCTGAATTAGCCCTATCTGCTATAAAACTAGGTGTAACTTTGGAATCTATTCCAAAGATTTCTACAGTAAAAGATGCGCTTAATTATTTGGGTGTAGAGTATAGCGAACGACCTATAATTTAAAAGGAATTTAAACATAAAAGCACGATGCGACTAAAATGGGCGCTTTGTGCTTTTTTGTTTTAATGAATTAATGGAAAAGTATATCAATAGAAATTTATTTTTAGCATACATATTAAAATTGGAATAACTGTTTTATAATGGGAATAAAAACATACGGGGGAAAAACTATGTGGAAAAAGGTTAGCTTGGCAGTTATGTTAGCACTGGGACTGTTTGTGAGTACATCACAGGTAGAAGCTGATGTAAGCGTTAAGGGCTACTATAGGAAAGATGGTACATATGTGAGACCACATATGAGAAGTGATCCAGATGGCAATTTTGAAAACAACTGGTCTACCAAAGGAAACATAAATCCATATACAGGTGAAGAGGGCACAAAGACTTCCCCGAGTGATAGCGGTTCCTATGATTCTTATTATGATTCATCGGATGAAAGCTATTACGATTCAGAGGACTCTTATTCTGATGAGGATTTTTATTATGACGATGACACATATTACGAGGACTCAGCTTATACAGATAGTGATTCCTCTGTTCAAGCTTATGATGAAAGTGGGTATGTAGATAGTACAGATTCGATAGACAATGAAGATGCTATGTATGCTATGGACACGGTATATAAATACTTTGATAAGTTAAATGAAAAAGAATACAAGGTTGCTTATAACTTATGGAACAAGAGTTGGAAGAAAAAACATTCATACAAGAAATTTAAACAGGGTTATAAGGGCGTACAGCACGAAGTGAATACAATATCTGTAGACTCTAGCGATGATAACAAATTTACAATTGTAGGAAGTGTATCTACAACTGAAAAAGGTAAAGCACATAGCTATGATTTTAGCTATAAAATTAAAGTCAGTGATGACGGCAAAGGGAAAATAACGAAAGGCAAGTTGCAGCAAAACTATTAAGTAATTTTGAATACAACAAAATATCCGTAAAAAAGCGATTCCAGTTTTATAGAGAATCGCTTTTTATTTGAAATTAATAAGAAAACAATGTTTCAAATTAACAAAGAAAAAATATTGTTAATAAATTTATACCTTTTTTAAATACGGTTTAGAAAGGATTCAATATTTTCTACTCGCCCAGATAACTTAAATAATCTCCTCAAGCGATTCTCATCACTAATGTAGTTTAATTTTTCCTTCAATGCATCTTCATCAAAAATAAACGATTCTTCAAGCAAGTTTATAATGATTTCTTTGCGATAGATTTTCATAAGTAACTTGCGATCAATCTCTGAATTCTGCAATTCATCCAACATTTTTGAGCCTCCTTATTAATTGTATCAGGACGCTTCCATTCAATAAAGAAGTATTGTATACATAGAATCAATTGTTTTATTTTATCCTTTTTAAAAACTAAACAATGTTCCAAATTAACAAGAAAGATGGATAACAAAGCTGCTAAGCCGTTCTTAACCAATCTATATTTTTAATTCAAAACTGATTAATAACTTTTGAAATTTCTTTGTTAGCTTGTCTAATTGCTTTATTGTCTAACTCTTTATTTTCAATAATTTTGTCGTTTAGCTGAATTTGCTTTTTAATGGCCTTGTAAACTTGTTCATCTTTTCCGTCTTTGGTAAACATATTATAAATAAATACTTTGTCGTGCTTAGACCCTAATCTTCTAATACGTCCGTTTCTTTGTAAGTAAGTACTAAATTCATCAGGAAAATCATAGTTCACAAGGTGTTTTCCTTCTTGTAGGTTTACACCAAAGTTAGCAGCGTCTGTAGCCACTATAATGCGTGTTTGAGGATCGTTTTGGAATAACCAAGCATATTTTGTTCTAGTTTCACATTGATTAAAGAATGGGCATTCTGAGCAGACAGCTAGCGAAGTATCTTTTTTCTCTTTTTGTAAAACATCTCTGTATTTGCATCCTTGTTTAGTTTGACCTTTGTATACAAGTGATTGATACGGGTCTATTTTTTCTTCCTTGCAACGCTTCTGAATTAATTTTAGCAATTCTTGTTGAATTAAATCAGCAGTACGAGCATATTTTGAGAAGATGACTACTTTTTCATTGTTCTCAAAAATAATCTCTTCTGCTATTTCTAGCAGCCGCTCCAGCTTTTGTACCGTCTTAAACTTTTTCTTTTTACCAACCAATCTTTTTATAAGGGAAGATTTACTTTCTAGGAGAAGAGAAGGGGAATCGCAGACAATCATCCTTGTTTGAAGAAGTCCTTTCATCATATCTTCAAGAGACTTGCGTTTTTCAACGTCTTTTTCTTTTTCAATATCTTCTTTATAGTCCTCGATATTAGAGTGTATCTTTTCTAAAATATCTAGTTGCTCCTCATTAAATTCAACTACAATTTCCTGAATAATTTCATCAGGCATTTCATCACTAACATCATTAGTTAATCTTCTAAGTAAGAAAGGATTAAACTTCTTACGAAGAGCTACTTCATTTTTTTCACCAAAGACTTGTAAGAGTTCATCATTTATATTTTCTAGATTTTGAGGTAAGCGGATAAAAGGGTTAATCCGAATCATTAAGAACTGAGTTTCGAAAAACTCTTTTCTTTCTTCGAAGGAGAGAGAGGGGTCAGCTAGTATGCTTGGGTCTATATAATCAAAGAGTTGAAATATATTTTTTAGCTCTTTTTGTATAGGAGTACCTGTCATTAACAATTTATACTTGGCATCGATTTGACGTATTGCTGTAGCAATTTCTGTTTTAGGATTCTTCATTTTATGAGCTTCATCAATAATAACCATATCATATCCAATATTTTTTATTTCATTTAAGTCTAGGTAATCACCAAAGACTTTTTTCTTCTTTTCTTTTCCGGTCTCTTTGTTTTTTCCGACAACAACCATATCTGCTACTTCCTTTTGATATAGAAGTTCATAATTGATTACAGTAAAGAAGGGGTTTTCTTTTCGTATTTGATCATACAAAACCTTTCTATCTTTAAATCCTTTATTTCGAGACTTAATAACAATAGAACGTTCATATGTAAATTTATCAATTTCTTGTGCAAACTGAGTTTTAATTGTAGCGGGTGTAATCACTAGACAGTTTTTTATCCACCCCTGAGATTTAAAGTAACCTGCTATGGCCATTGCTTCAATTGTTTTCCCTAACCCCATTTGGTCTGCTAAAAGACCACCTTTTACTTCTTGATTAATTCCTTTTTGAGTAGCAGCCCAAGCTACAGCGAGTTTTTGAAAAGAATAAGGTTCAATTTTCATATAGGAAGTATCAATTTCAGGAGTTATTCTACTAAGAACATCTTGTAATGTTTCTTGAGGCATACTTTGAAAGTCTATATCACGTTGGAGTTCCGGCGCTTCTCTCCATACAGCTTTGTTACCGAGAGCAAGCTTTAAAGCATTGAGTTGATGCCGAGGAATATAAAATGAGCGATCATACGGCGATTCGTCACCAAATAGAGCGCCTGGTATATTAACCAATTTAGCGAATATCCTTTTATTCTGCGGGAATTCAACTAAAAAACCGTTAGGCTCTTTAGTTAAAATAACCGTTGTATAAGATTTTGGTTTTGTTAAAGTTAAACCTTCTAGGTAGTTCATATATTATATAGAAAACACAAGCGGTGTAGGTCTGTTGTGTCTTCTGAATTCACCTCCACTTATTGTGTTATATTGTTTAATTACTTAATTGAGTTGGTAACTTGTTCACTGTATGTATTTCTGATAAAGCCGTTGTCTCCTTAAAATTTAGGGATTTTAAATTAAAAAGGCTACGTGCATATTATTAGCACCTAGCCTTAGGGTATTTTGGCGTTGAAACAACGCATATGTAAGTGAGTGGTTAAATAATAGTTGTTATCGTTATTTAAAGATTTAAAAATATGTATAGTATGTATATATGTATATATGTAAAATATCTTTTAAGCTGCAGTATCTGTTTGAACAGCTTTTTGATAAATTGACTGTACAGAATAGTCATATGGGAGCTTAATTGTAATATTTCCTTCACCAAAGCGGTTCTTTCCAATAATGACTTCAAGTATTCGTTTTTCCTCAGTATCTTTGTTATAAACTACATCTCGATATAGATGGATAATAGCAGCGGCATCTTGTTCAAAACTACCACTATTTTTTAAATCTGAGTCGAGTGGTCGTTTATCGTCACGTTTTTCAACATCACGAGATAACTGAGCACCTAATACTAATGCTACTTGAGTAGCTTTTGCTAATTCACGAAGATCATAAGATATCTCTGAGAAATCGGATACTTCTTTAGGGGTATTGTTGTTCCTCGTCTTCATAATTTGTATATAATCCACAAAGACAAGTTCTACGCCAAATTGCTTTTGATAAAATTTAATTTTAGATTCTAACTGAGGGGCGTTAATAGAGGTTACTTCTTCAATAAATAAGTTTTTTCCATACAGTTTAGCCGCTTCAGTTGCAGCGGCATCAAGTTCTGCAATTTCTGGATCAGTTATATGTTCAGGTTGTAAAATCTTTTTCATTTTAACAGCGGAAACTTTAGAGAGAACACGTTGCAAGCATTGCGTTAAATCCATCTCTATAGATACAAAGAGAACTTTGGCGCCTTTCTTGGCCGCTTCAATAGCTTGGTTCAGCATATATACGGTTTTTCCCATTGCCGGCCGAGCACAGATGAGGGAGAACACGCCACGCCTGTAACCACCTGAAAGCTTTTCATCAATTTCCTCATACCCTGTGCTAACAGTTTCACTTATAGTCGGATTCTTCTGTTGATCTCGAATCCGTTTTACCAGCCCTATTAATCCCTCAGATAAATTAAGACTCTTTGCTTCGTCTAAAGTGAAATCTTTTATTAAATCATCAAACTGATTGGATAGAAAATCAAACGTTTTTGTTTCCTTATCATACGAAGGATTCTGTTCTTCTTTTTCAATCATAGCCAAGGCTTGATTTAACATTTTTCTAAGTTTTTCCAAGCTTTTATGTTTCTTTAGAAAAAATGTATGTTGCTTAAAAAGTTCTACATCGGATGGAGGACAGGTATCCCTTAATTTCATTAAGTCTTCAAGAAGCTTTTTTCTTTTTGGTTCATCCTCGTCTTTAGGAAAAAACTGCTCTACAATAATGTCCAGCCTAGGAGGGATATTAGAACTACATAGACCATTAAAAATATCAATAATTTTCTTAATGCGCTTATCTTGAAAATGGGAGGTTTCTATTCGTTTTTGAATAGCTAATTCTCGACAATCCTTATCAAATAGAAGGGAGGAGAGAATTATATTTTCTCTTCTCCTTACAGTGAATTGATTCTCAGGTAGTACTCTTTGTTGTGTGGATGACAATATATTTCACCTCTTATGATGTATTAAAAACCGAATTCTTCAAATGTATTTTGCATTTTTTCTATACGGCCATCACCGTCACGCTCTAAATAGAAGTGAAAGAATGTTCCTTTTAATAAACTCATTATTGCTTGTCCATAGAGGAGAGAGAATTCTTTAGGGTTACCATTAGATGTACAAATAGTTATTAGCTTGAGCTCATCACGTATTTTAAGGATTTCTTTAAGCTTTGTTTTAGCCCATTTGCTGTCTGTATGATACTCAGCAAAAAATTCATCTAAAATTAAAACATCATATTTAGCGGAGATCTCTTTTACATCAACTTTCTTATCGTAAATAGAATTTAGAAATTTTTCAGTGTTAGAAAAGTAAACTTTTTTGTTCTTTTGTAGAAAGAAAGAGCCTATTAAACAAGCAAAGGAAGTCTTACCATTTCCTGAATCACCAAAGAGCAAAAGGTTTGCCGGTTTTTTGTTTTGATTCATTAATTCAGAGTTCTTTTCTGAATATGATTTAAATATTTCTCCAGGAGTCCTCGTTTCTTCCTTGATAGAAAAGTGTCGTTTAATAAAAAGATTAGGATCTTCTTCAATAAGCGCTTCCTGTTTGGTTTGATTCTTTTTCTTAATATTAAGTTCATCTTCAACTAGTTTTGGTTTGAGAATGGAGATTTTAGTTTTACCATCATCAAAGCTGAAATCTTCATTTAAAAAATCAAGTGAGATGTTTGCGTTAACTAACTTTTGTCTTAAAACTGTATCTTCATAACATTGGCAAAAATCAACATAGGTTGCTCCTTTCTCATTTTTTTGACGTATCATTCCGCTACCGTCACAAACGTTATATGGACAATCAGTAATATTCTCTTCAGGATGTTGTGCTTTTTCAATTGCTTCATCTTCTTTTGTTTTTCCAGTGTTTTTTCCAATCACGTCTAAAAAATTTATTTTATGTTCGTTCATTGTTAGTTACCTCTCTTATTTTTAAACATATTAGTAACGGGGCGATATATGTAGGAGAGCGATGTAAAGCGTTCAGGACAGGTTTTTTGAAATCTACTAATAGTTTGCTTGATTTGGGCAGGATAAGCTTTTTCGACTAATAATTTAAGCACAATTAATTCTTCTCTCATAAAAGGTCTTTTTGTTACTTGTTCATAATGCCTAATGATGTCTATATAATTGGGATGTAACTTTTGTTTTTCATTCCAAGTAAGAGGTCTATTCTTTATCATTTCTTCACCTTCTAGCCGGTAGTTTAAAAAAATTCAAGTTTCTTTTTTATCTTAGCAGGTAGCAAAGTATGATATGAAAAAAAGATATTTTTAGTTAAATCTCAAATAAAAAGACTTGGTTAAGAAATTA